>WNGC01000929.1_pt1 | contig 17538 bp, 14 predicted proteins | sample 5400051 | NCBI WGS metagenome assembly WNGC01 (sample SAMN13153368, study PRJNA577476) | soil metagenome | isolation source: 20 cm soil or saprolite under grassland replicate 2 | place: USA:California | collected 2016-06-15
TAGGTCAGCGATGAACGCTTTGAGAGCCCTTGGACTGCGAATGACATGAAGGTCGGCTTTGGGGGCGTACCGCGAAATCGCATTATTGAGACGAGGCACGTCTTGACGCCGATAAGTAAGAAGCCACCGCCAGAAGTCGGCGCGTTCGGGGGCTCGGCGCAAGGCGCGCCAGGCACAGCGGAAGAGCGAGAAGTCCAGCAGAATGATCGTATCCGCCGCACGCAGCCGCACCTCGACGGCATCATAAGGGCCAAGATCCCCATCCAGGATCCACTCCTCCTTCTGGATGAGCTTTTGCTGTAACTCGATCCACTCAGCGCGGGGAGTAGGAGCGAGGCCAGAGCGCCAGAAGATCTTGTCGAGTTCCACCACCGGCAGGCCCGCGACCTCACCCAACTGCCGCGCAACAGTCGACTTCCCAGCCGCTCCGCGACCGAGTATGACCACGCGCTTCATAACCGCCGATCAGTTGACCACGCCAAACGCGCTCGCCGTCGGTGCGGCCGTCGGGACATAGGTCCACGACTGGCGGCTCACAGATGCACCCCAGATGTAGAGCCCGCTCGTCCGATCCCCCTGGTAATAGTTGGTGGACTGCCCGCTCATGGTCTGGAGTTCGGTGTCGAAGTAGAGCGTCGTGACCGTGCCGCTCACGTAGCCTTTGATCCGCAGCCGGTACCAGCCGTTGGCCTCGTTCACGATGTCGGCCGCGAGGAGGGTTCCGGTCCCACTCGCGTTCGAGCCCGACCCGGTCGCAACTACGGTCCCGGTGACGAGATCGAAGTCCGCGTAGAACCGCGCGTTCCCGTTCGCGCAGTTCAGCCGCGCCTTCGTGCGCTCCCCACGTTTCATCGACACTGACACAAAGAGGACGGTCCCCGGCACGTACTTGAAGCCTTGGTTCAGGCCGTGCCACGAGTAGGTCGCGGTCTCCGTCAACCTCGCAGCTGTTTGGGACTTGTCCGGCGCGATCGCTGCGTCGTCCATCACGGTGACGTTCCCCGCACTCCACGCTGGGTTCGCGAACTGCTCCGCATAGGCAAGCAGATTCTGGGTGGCCGTGGTCGCCGTCGTGCGACACCCAAGCGCCGCTAGAAGCAAGAGACCACCGATTACGTACCAGCGCATTCCTACCTCGCGTGTTCCAGCACTAGGCTCGCCACGAGCGGTACGCCCCCAGCACGAATCGTGGCAAGAACGGATGAATGCAGCTCTTCAGCAGCGCGAGCCACCAGGCTCCCACGCTCGGAGCGTACCATAGGCCTTGGCCGAGCGCGGCGAAGGCCATCCGGTACTCCCGTCGGCCGCGATAGACGCCTGCCAACTGGCTCGCTGCCAGCACGTATTCACGCCGAGACAGCCGCCGAATCCTTTTGGGAAGCGGTTGAGCCATCAGCTTCGCGTGCAAGCGAATCCGGCTGGCGACGACGTCGACGGCGTCATGCCCCTTTCGCGTATTGCCTGGGTGGACACGGTACCGTGCACAGGGGAAGGTCACGAGCGACACTTCGCTACGCATCGCGATGCGGATGAACGCGTCGTAGTCCTCAGAGAACGCCAACGCCTCGTCGAAGCCCCCGATGTCCGCCATCAACTCGCGCTCTACGAGTACGGTGGACGTCGCGACCCACGCCTCCCCCCGCAACAAACCCTCGAGGATCCAGCCCTCGCATGGGCGCCGACGCATGTGCCGGGGGAATGGCACCTTCTCGCCGTGCTCCCCGATCTGCTCGTAATATGTATAGCCCCAGCGGTTGCCGGCCTTCGTGGCCAGGTCCGTCACCTGGAGCTGCAGCTTCGACGGCATCCAGCGGTCATCAGAATCGAGAAAGGCCACGTAGCGCCCCCGCGCTCGCTCGAGCCCGACATTCCTCGCTCGCGCGACGTTCCCCTCGTGCGGACGCCTCACGACCTGCACCCGAGGGTCGGCTAGTGTCTCCAGATTGGACTGCGTCTCATCCGTCGACCCGTCGTCGACGATAATGAGTTCCCAGTGGGAGTACGTCTGATGGAGTACCGAATCGATCGCTTCGCGAAGGTAGCGCGCGCGATTGAAGGTCGGGATGACGATCGACACCAGGGCCTCAGGATCGCTCATCATCGATGGTGAAACGTGCTGGGGGAGGTACTTCGGGAAAGAGCACGCGTTGCGAATCTTGCGACGGTCGGGGACAGATCGCAACACCTCAGAAGAGCTTGCAATCGCAGCGCGACGTAGTAGCGTGGGCCCCGCGGCTGGAGGGCCCTGGCCCCCGCTTCATGTGATGACATGACACCTGTCGAAGCAGCTCTCGTCGTTCTTCGCCGCGTGCTGGGTGATCGCCTGGCTGCACGAATTCGGGCCAACTTGCCCAGTCGGAAGCCGCAACTCTGGGAAGGACTGCCGCGAGCGTTGTTCAGGCGCGTTGAGCTTGCCTGGCGAACCCGCTTCGATCAAAACTGGACTAGTCGTCGCGTGATCGTGAGGTTGCCGGAGTTCGACGTCGTGATGGAGTTGACGCTGGGGAACCAGTTCATTGATTTGCCCCTGTTCAAGTACGGTGTCTACGAGATCTCCGCTACTCGGTTCCTCCAGGCCGTGCTTGAGCCTGGAATGACCGTTGTCGACGTGGGAGCGAACAGCGGGTATCACGCCTTGATCGCCGCTCGCCTCGTAGGAAGCGAGGGACATGTGCTCGCCTTCGAACCCACGACCGGGCCGTTCAATAAGCTCCGGCGAAATCTGGCGCTGAACAGCTTTCGGAGCCTCTTCATCGACCAGGCGGCGCTCGGAACGAGGCCGGGCCGAGCCGTCATCTACCCTTCCGCACTGCCGAATAACGACGGACTGGGGTCGCTTCTCCCCGGACCGTATCGCTCAGTAGTGGGCGAGAACGTCTCTGTGACCACCTTGGACCGGGTGGTGGAGCGCCTCCCGGGCGGGAAAGTCGACCTCGTAAAGGTCGATGTCGAAGGGAGTGAAGGCGATGTCTTCGCCGGTGCGCAGACACTGCTCGGCTGTGGCGACGCCCCAGCCTTACTGTTCGAGTCCTTCGAAGTCGACGCAATCGTGAAGGTGCTTGGGAGGTTTGGCTACGAAGTTCGGCATGTGCACTACTCTCTCAAGAACGGCCTCGAGTTTCCCGGCGTCGGAGAGCGCTTCGACAACCTGTTCACGTACGAGGCGCCTAACTACGTGGCCCTCAAACCACACGCTCGGCGAAGGACCTTCAAGGAGATCTCGGAACGCAGCAAGGATCTGGCCCCGTGGCTGCTGCACCTCCTTGCTGCAGTTGCCTAGTCGACACAACCGACAACGATTACGGCTTCGCTCGCGCGCGACTATACCTCGATTTTCGAGAATCGCCATGCGCCGGCCGCCACGAACAGCACTCCGACGGCCAGCAGAACCCCGACGTCCACGGCGATCCCGAAGTGTGATGCCCCGAGCATGATGCCGCGGACGCCATCGACGCCATAGGTGAGCGGGTCGACTCGCGTCAGCACCGCCAGGGCCGGGGGGAGTCCTTGCAACGGGTAGAGCGCACCCGACAAGAACCACAATGGCATGACGAAGAAATTCATCACCATCTGAAAGCCTTGCATCTCCTTCAGGGTCGATCCAATCGCCGTGGCGAGCGCGGCAAAGACGATCGCGATCAGCGCGATGACCAGAAACGCCGCGGGGATCGCCAGCAGGCTCACCGGCCGGAATCCGGCCACGAGCGTCGCCGCGAAAATCAGGAGTCCCTGCAGCACTGCCACGGTCGCGCCGCCGAGCGTGCGGCCGATCATGATCTGCAAGCGCGGCACGGGCGCAACCAGCGTCTCTTTGAGAAAGCCGAACTGCCGGTCCCACAGCATCGCGATCCCGGAGAACATCGCCGTGAAGAGCACTGTCATGCCGATGACTCCCGGCGCCATGAACTGGAGATAGCTCCCCTCCCCCGCGCGCCGAAACACCGGCCCGAGGCCGAACCCCAGCACGCCGAGATACATCAGGGGCGCGCCCAGCGACGCCACGATCTGGACGCGCGAGCGCAAATACTTCTTGAGCTCTCTCAGCCACAGGATGTACACGACGCCCACGGCTATCTCCTCACGAATCGCGCGAACTGGCGCATTTGGTCCGTGGCGCTAAACGCCTCGTCGCGAATCGTCGTGCCGGTGAGCTTGAGGAATGCTGCTTCGAGCGAATCGGCGCCGGTTTGCTGCTTGAGCTCCGCGGACGAGCCCGTCGCGACGATGCGGCCGTGATCGATGACTGCGATCCGGTCGGCCACGCGATCGGCTTCGTCCATGTAGTGCGTGGTGAGAAACACCGTCACGCCTTCAGTCGCATTCAGGTTCTTGACGATGGTCCACATCTGATTGCGACTCTGCGGATCGAGCCCTAAGGTCGGCTCGTCCAGAAACAACACCTTGGGCGTATGCAGGAGCCCCCGCGCAATCTCGAGCCGGCGTCTCATCCCGCCGGAAAAAGTCTTGACGAGATCGTTCCGCCGGTCCCACAGCTCGAACAACCTGAGCAGCGCCTCGCCGCGCTCGCGCCGGACCCGGCGCGGCACGTGATAGAGCACGCCGTGAAGGTCCACGTTCTCCCAGGCGGTCAGCTCGCTGTCCAAGCTCGGATCTTGAAACACGACGCCGAGGCGCTTCCGAACCTCCGTCGATTGCGTGACAGGGTCCAGGCCGTCGAGCTCGAGCGTACCGCTCGTCGGGCGGAGCACCGTCGTCAGCATCTTGATCGTGGTCGTCTTGCCCGCGCCGTTGGGGCCGAGGAATGCGAATGTTTCGCCGCGACGCACGTCGAAGCTGACGTCGTTCACGGCCGTCACGGTTCCAAACGTGCGCAGGAGGTGCTGCACGCGGATGATGCGATCGTCGTCGCTCAGAAGACCCCTCAAGTTGGCTTGGTGGTCTCCTGAAGTTACGGCGTCTTTACTGCAACCGCATGATCCTGCTGACTGACGGAACGCCGTTGCTGTTCACGACAAACAGCATGTACGGCCCGGGCGGAGCAATGTTGCCGCTCGCGGGAAGCACCACCGAGAGACCGCCGCTCACCTGCGAGAAGCTCAGCGGCACCAATCGCGTGCCCGCGTCGAACGCATGCGTCACCGAACCGAACCGAATGAACGTCACCTTCGTGATGCTGGCGCCGTCCGGCGTATCGACGTTCAGCGACTGGCCGTACCCCACGACTGCGGGCGTCGTGCCTGTGATGGTCGGGCGCGCGCCCTTGAACAGATAGGGCGGCGAGTAAATCTCGTAGTTCAGCTCGTCCGCGGCCCCGGCGCCATCACCGCTGCCGGTGTGCAACACTCGCGCGTCGGGCAGGAGCAACGTGGTCGAGTGGTAGATGCGGATGACAGCGTTGCTCGCCATCGTCGTCCATGTCCCCGTGGCGGGATCCCACATCTCGGCGGCGTGGACGGCGCCAGCGGGGTCGTTGAACCCGCCGGAACTGGTACCGCCGGTCGCGAGCACCTGGCCCGTGGGCAGCACGGTGGCGTTCATTTGACGGCGCGCGAACGCCATCGAGCCGGTGTAGGCCCAGGACGGGCTTGGCTGGTTCAGATCGATGATCTCGGCAGTGTTAGTCGGCGGTCCCCCGCCCACATAGAGAATCTTGCCGGGCTCGTACATGACCGCTGATCCGTAATCGCGCGTGCCAAACTTCCGTAGCGGACCGTTGGTCCATGTTCCAGTCCCGGAGACGTCGAGATAGCGAGACTGTTGCTGCTCACCAGCGTAGAACACCCGACCATCAGGTGCCACGAACGAGCGCGGATAGTACGGCAGGCTCAGGCTCGCGGTGGTGAGCTGATACCAGCTGCTGCCGTTCCAGACCTCTGGAATCGTGACGTTCGCTCCCCCTTCGTCCGTCCCGGCGATGGTTACGACCTGGCCGTTGGGAAGCGTGGTGTTCGTCGGATACCACCGCCCTTTCGCCATGGGCGCACCGGGCAGCCACGAGTCAGTGCCGGGGTCGAACACGTTCGTATTCGGCAGCCCATGCCCGTCGGTAATGTGCCCTCCCGCCACGAGCAGGCGGCCGTCGGGGAGGAAGTTGTGACCGGCGCAGAACATCAACGAGGGACTGGGTACGGCCGTGAAGGCCCCAGTCGCTGGGTCCCATACCTGCGGATCACCGTCATGACCCCAGCTCAAGACTTTGCCATCGAGCAGCAGATGGAGGTGTAGTTGCACGATCGGCGCCGCTAACACCGCCGACCATTGACCGACGACCGCTTCGGGAGGCGGTGGTGGGGGCGGTGGCGGTGGCGGTGGTGGCGGTGGTGGTGAGCACGAGACGCCATCGTTCGTCTGCTCCGCGAGGAGCGTCGCACCGAGGTACAACTGGACAGTGCCGGTATTCTGCGTGACGAAAACAGTCTCGCTCGGACCTGCGCCCTTTGGCTTCGCGGGGAGGCTCAGCGTGCCTTGCTCAGGCGTGTTGACGACGTTGTAGGTCACCGTCACCGCAGACGGATTGCCGTTCGTCGCCCGGAACTGGTTGCCGCACACGTAGAACAAGCCGATCTTGCTGGTGTTGGTCCCGCCGACATTTCGCGCCTCGATGGATGGCGTGGTGGGCCGCTCGACTTCTCGGCATGCGTACAAGAGTGCGAACAGGACGGCGGACGCTCCCAAAGCCCTAGCGAAGACGACCGAATACCGAGACTGCAGCATGAGCGGCTCCTGGCGGGTCTGGACAGGAGGCATGCATCTCCCGCGCCAGGAATTACGACGCGGGCTGCGCTTCTCGGGTGGAGGATTTGTATCGCTACAGCATCAGAGCGGACGAATCGGTGTGGTAGGGCTGGTACGCCGCCACTGCGACGTCGCAGCGGTCAGTCTAACAAGGGAGGGGTGGCTGACGGGGATTGAACCCGCAACCTCCGGAGCCACAGTCCGGCGCTCTAACCAATTGAGCTACAGCCACCGTGTCACGCGCCAAGACGCTAAGGCGACAAGACGCCAAGGTAGACGAAACTAACCGGGCGAAACGGCGAATGAAAGCTCAATTTAAGGGATGCCCGTGCACAGAGAAGTTTCGTGACCTGCTCAGTGGGGGCGACCGGCGCAGCATCGCCGATTCCCAGCGCGTCAGGGCCCTCATCGAGCAGCGGCCCTCGCGCATCATCCGAGCCCGGCTCGCCGAGCGCCTCTAGAATACTAGATTTTGTCCGACCTTTTCGGAGGAGGGCCATTGCGTCGCCGCGCGCTCATATCCGCCTTCGCCGGTCTGTTGGCCGCCGGCGCTTGTACGCATAGGATCAGAACGATCATTCTCGATCCCAACCCCGACGTCCGGGGAGGGGAGGCCGCCGCTACGCTTGGCGTCCCACCCGGACACCTCCCCAGTGAAGGGGAATGCCGGATCTGGATTCCCGGAACGCCGCCGGGTCGCCAGCCCAGACCGAAATCGCGGCCCTGCCCGGGCATCGAATCGCTCGCACCCGCGGGTAGCTGGATCATCTATCGGCCGCTGGAGAATCGAAAGCTGGTCTACGTGCGCTTAATCGACGCGCGCCAAGCGGGGCTCGTCATTCGGACGCGGATCTTCGATATCGAAACCACGCGCCTGCTGCGCGAGGAGACGCCATGAGAAGAGTCGTACTCGTCGGAATCGTGCTCACCGCGGCCTGCGGACCCAAACGGCCACCGCCGTCCTTTGCTCCCGATCCGGGATTGGTCGAGCAGATCCGTGAGCTACGCATGTCGACGAGCCTGCGGGCCTGTCCCGGCGAATCGTTTGCCGCCGCCTACACCGCGGTGCTGAACGACGGTGCTCTCGTGCCCTTCGAGACCCGCTACGACGAGGACCACCCGCCGCGCCTGCACGTCGTCTTCCTCGAGCGCTCGAGTCCTGATGCGACGCCGCTCGAGGGTGGCGGCTGGAGCACGACGCGCGATCCGCTCGCGACGGCGATGGCGGGCTTTCGTCTCACCGCGTCCTTCAGAGCCAAGCCGAGTGTGACCACATCGACCGTGGTGACGCCGGACTACAGCTGCCTCCAGCATGCGTTCGGCTTCCGCGGTGTGGGCGCGGGGGCCAGCGGTCCGCAAGTAACCGTGCGGCTGGGGATTCTGCGGTCGCCGTTCTACGAGCGGCTGCTCGTTGCCGGCATTGAAGTCGAGGACGCGCCACCGTATTACGTGCTCGCCGATGCGCGCGCGGTGCCGCCGTCCGACTGGCTCATCATCGAGGCGCGCGGCTCGCGCGGCGCGCGTGGTGCCGAAGGGACTGCGGGTGTCGCCGGCACGAACGGACAGCCGGGCTGTCCAGGAGGCGCGGGGGGGCCAGGAGGTGCCGGCGGGAACGGCAGCGGGGGCGGACCGGGCGGCCGGGGTGGCCAGATCACGATCATCGCTCCGGCCGAGGAGCCGTTCCTCGCCGGTCTCGTGGACGCGCAAGTGCCGGGCGGTGAAGGCGGCGAGGGTGGAGTTGGTGGGAAAGGCGGAGCTGGTGGGAAGGGCGGTGCCGCCGATCCTCCCAATGATCCACGCTGCGTCGCCGGTAGTGCCGGCGCCTCCGGACCGGCGGGGGCCAAGGGTCAGGACGGTCGCGACGGCCTGCCTGGCACCCGCCCGCAGATCGTCACGGTGCCGATGCGCGATGTGTGGGGCCAGCGGATTCCGCCGGCGCTGGCGGAGCTGATTAACTATCGGCCGCCTGGGCGGGCGCGGCGCTAAAAAAGTGACGGTAAGAGACGGCAAGAGACGGTAAGGGTAAGCCCGCCCTTACCGTCCCTTACCGTCATTTACCGTCCCTTACCGTCGCTTTTCCAGTACCAGTACCCCGGCAACCCCAGCAGAATCAGCCCCGCACCGATAGCCGAATCGCGCGGCGTCTCCACAATCGTGTTGTAAACCAGCCAGACGGCGAAGGCGATGAAGACGATCGGGGTCACCGGATATCCCCACGTGCGATACGGGCGCGCCACCTGCGGCGCCCGTTTCCGCAACCGGATCACGGCACCCGCCGAGAGCGCGTAGAACACGAACTGCGCGAACACGACATACGTGAACAGCTGGTCGTATTTCCCGAACGCCGTGAGCGTTGACGCAATGACACCCTGGGTGAGCAGCGCCACGGTCGGGGTCCCGTAGCGTGCGTGGACGAGTCCCTGCGAGCGAAAGAACATGCCGCCCCGCGCCATGGCGTACGGGATCCGAGCCGCCGTCAAGATGATGCCGTTGTTTGCCCCCAGCGTCGAAATCAGAATGGCCACCACCACGAGCGCGGCGCCGGCCGAGCCGATCGTCACCTTGGCAGCATCAGAAGCGACCAGCGACGATCTCGCGACCACCGCCGGTGACAGCACGTACGTGTACGCCACGCTCGCGAGGACATACAGCACAACCACAATCACTGTGGAGAGAATGATCGACCGCGGCAGGTTTCTGCCTGGATCGACGATTTCGCTGCCGACATACGTGGTCTCGATCCAGCCGTCGTACGCCCACAGCACGGCCACCATCGCGACGCCAAATGGGCCGATCCATTGACCCACGGAGCCCGAAGGCCAGAGTGGCTGGAAATTCGCCGCCGCGCCTCCGGGCAGCACGAACGAGCTCACGATCAAAGCCAGCAGGGCGGCGATCTTGAGGGACGTCAGGACGTTTTGTGTGGTAGCGCCGAGCCGCACACCGCGGCAATTGAGCAGCGTCAGCCCCACAATCGATGCGATCGCGCTGACGCGAATCGCCGCTTCGGTCAGCGGGGAATGGGTGAAGAAACCGACGTAGCGCGCGAAGCCCACGGCGATCGCCGCGATCGACGCGGTGTTGATGACGGCGAAGTTGGCCCAGCCGTAGAGGAAGGCGGGAACCGGGCCGTACGCCTCGCGCAGGTACGCATACTGCCCACCCGCTTCCGGATACGCCGCGGCCAGCTCGGCGACGGACAACGCCCCGAGCAACGACACTGCGCCGCCGATGATCCAGACCAGCGTGCTCATGGCCGATCCGGGCACCGCCGCCGCAATGCTCGCGGGGACGATGAAGATCGCGGACGCGATCATCGTCCCCGCGTTGATCATGACCGCGTCGAAGAGGGTCAGCTCGCGCTTGAGGTCGGTGGCGAGAGGCGAAATCTGGGGTTCTGTCGTCATGGGTTCACAGGCTAAAGCCTGTGCTCGGCCGACATTGTCCTTAAGGACAATGCTTGCCGAGCACACGCTTCAGCGTGTGAACAACGATGGACTCATCCAATCTGTCGCGCAAATCAGAGCGCTGCGTCGGTATAGAAATCCAATCGCCAGCCGGTCGGCGACCGCGTGGCACGCGTCAGATCGAAGCGCACGAGCCCGTCGATGAAGCTTGCGCCGATGCCGATCCCCGTCAGCGGGCGGAGAAGCGAAAGGTGCTCGCGCGGGCCCGCGCGCCCGACGTCGGCAAACAGCACCACGCGCGCCGCGGGCCAGCGATTGGCGAGCTCGAACCGCGCGCGCCAAAACGCGTCCCCACTCGCCGCGTTGCCGCCGTAGCCGCGCACGGTGCCGGGGCCGCCGAGATACCAGTTGCTCTGCACCGGAACCACGCCGTCCGCCACGCCGCCCGCGAGCTCGATGGCGCCGGCGATGCGCGGGCCCAGCGGCGCCGCCACGCGCAGGGTACTGCTCGCCCGACCGAAGCGGTAAGTGCCCACGCTGCCGTCGACCGTCACGTCAGCAGTCCACTGGGGCCGCTCGGGATCGATCCCCTGCTGGGTTCGGAGCGTCAGCGAAGCGCCGAGCTGGTCGGCAGAGTCCGCCAGAATGTTGGGCCGGAACACGTGGTCGTCGTGCAGCGCGTGCGGGAATGAGAGGTCGGTGCGCTTGAGTGCGCGGCGTTGGCGCTCGGCGTACAGCCGGACTGCCACGCGCTGCGGCAGCGTCACCGCCGGCGCGATCGTCAGCTCGGCGCCGGTGGCGCGGAAGTAATCGCCGTCGTCGCGACCCAGCAGCAGCGCCCCGAGGGAATTCCCGATCGAGAGCGAGCGCGCAGTCGGATCGACCGCCGCGAGCCGCCGGTACGCCGCGAAACGGATGCGGGCCGTGCCAGTCTCGCGGAGTACGCCGGCCTGGAGGTCGGGCTCCGCATCGCTCGTGGCGATGCGGGTCGCGCCGTCGAGCCGCAAGCGGCCCAGATCGAGCTCACCGCGCGCGCCGAGCGACAGGCCCTCCACTCTGTTGTAGCGGGCGAGTCCCCAGCGCGGTGGACGGGCATGCAGCTGCCACGGCGCTTGCGGCAGATCCCCCAGTCCGTGCGTCAGCTGCTGCAGCTCATCAGCGGTAATCAGGGTGTCGTGCGACGCGCCAAACGGCGGCGGCAGCGAGCTGCTGGCGAGCAGCGCGGCCGTATCCGTGGGAATTCGCACCGTGAACGCCGCGCAATGCCCGTTGGAACACCTGCACGAGATTTTCTCGCCCTGCTCGCGTTCATGACACGCGGCACGGGCGATCGAGTCCTCTGCCTCGGTCGCTTCGGGTGGGCGCGCGACGCGCCGTGCCGTGGTGTCCCCCCGAACTTCGTATTCATCGTAGATGCGCTCATAGCGCACCGGCATTTGCAGGAAGGACCCCGCGGTCGCGACGGCATCCATGGCGATCAGGCGCGGCAACCACCAACGTCCCATCCAGAGCCCATAATCGATCGTGAGAAACCGCACTTCCGCCCGGATTGGTTTGACGAAACCAGGGATGTCCTTGTCGTCCTCATCGCTGAGATCCTGTTCGAAGTCGAAGGCCCGCGCGGGGCGGATCAACGCGCGCACGACGGCGTGCGAGGCCTCGTCGATCCAGAACGAGCCGGACATCAATCGGAAGTCGAGCCGCCGCGGAGTGACGCGCAGCTCGCGTAACCGGATCTCGCGGCCGTCGGGGAAGACCACGACGCTGGAATCGCCGGTGGCGAAGCGATAGTCGGCCTCGCTGCCGGGCGCGAGCGGGTGCCGGAACGAGACCTCGTGATGCTCGCTCCGGCCCTGCGTGGTGTCTTCGCGCGAGGTGTCATCACCCCACCCGATCGTGAGGCGATCATTCGCAGGATCGAACGCGTAATCGCCGGCATCGCCCTTCAAGTCCTCCGGCAGCGATGGCTTCGGAACCGCCGCTGGAACGGATTGGCGGGCACCGATCACCTCGATGTGCGTCACGGAGTCGCGTCGCCAGTCGATCAGTAACGCGATCTCGCGGCGATATAGCATGCGATCGCGGCGTAACGCGCGGATCCCGACGCCGATGCGCTCCCGCATTCTCGTGCGGTACGCGGTAATCGATCGGTCGATGGTTTCCCGGCGCTCCCGGGCAGCTGCGACGAGGCGACGAGCCTGCGCATCGAGGTACGCGGAGCTGTCGCCGGGGGTCTGCGCGGCGAAGACGGCGGTAACGAGGATCGCGAACGTCACGTAGGACTCTGTACGAAACCGGGTGAAGGATAAGATTCAGGGATGATGAATACCTATCGGCAGGCCAGCCGCGCTCCCCGCTACAGCCTGCTCTTTGCCTTACCGCTGTTGATCATCTATCAGATCCTGGCGGCGCTTGCCCCGGTGGCACCGGGCGGAATGAGCGTCCGCAATGGCGCGGACGTGATCCTCCAATCGGTCTTCTTCTGGCTCGCCGGCGCGTGGGGACCACGGTTGTTCCTGCTTTGCCTGATCGGTGTCGGCGCCTGGCTGATCGCCAGGGACGTACGCAGCCACCCCGGGCGGCTGACCCCCGCGGTCCTCGGCGGGATGCTGCTCGAGTCCGTCTGCTTGGCCCTCGTGTTCGGCGTCGTCGTCGGCAGCCTCACCGCGGCGCTGCTCGGCGCGCCCCCACCCGCTATGGCCATTGCGGCAGGGATCAGCGCACAGCAACTGAGCCGCTGGACCCTGCTGATGCTCTCGCTCGGCGCCGGCATCTATGAAGAGCTGCTCTTCCGTGTGGTACTCGTTGGACTGATCGCCTGGGCAGGGACCAAGCTCTTGGGCTGGCGCCCCCTCGTGGCTGGCGTCGCCGCGACGGTCCTTGGGGCTTTGATCTTCTCGGCATTCCACTATATCGGACCGTACGGCGATCGCCTGGATGTTTACTCCTTCGTCTTCCGTACGATCGCGGGACTGTTCTTCAGCGGCCTGTACCTGCTGCGCGGATTTGGCATAACTGCTTGGACACACGCGCTTTACGACGTATTCCTGCTGCTCCGATAAGTGAACGTCGTGCGTCGTACGGCGTTGTTTCTGCACGTTTTACGACGCACGACGCACCACGCACGACGCACGTCTTATCTTAGGGTCCCATGAAATCTCACCTGCTAAAACTGACTTCGCTCCTGGCACTCGCTGTGTTGGCCGTCGCGTGCAGCAAGAAACCGGGCCGCCGCGCGCAAGTGGTCGAGTGCAGCTCCATCTCACTCGATGCCAAAGGCACGACGCAATGTCTCGTGGGCCTCTATCACTGGAACGTGGCGGACGCGCAAAAGACGGCCACGAATCGCGCGCACGAGCTGGATTCGCTCAAGACCTACCAGGAAGACTCGGTCTGGGCCCTCGGCTCGCCGAAGCACAAGCGGGACCTGCAGAGCTGCAGCCGCAGCGACGATCAGCTGAGGAACTGCTTGCTGGTAGCCGGCTGGCCGCTGTCGCGGGTGAAAGCGGCGCAGGACTCGATGTGGAACGCCGAGATGCCGAAGCATCGCCACGAGTTGCAGACCTGCATGGCCAAGCGCGATTTCAATCTCTCATCCTGCCTCACGCTGTACTACAAGTGGGACTTTGACCGGGCGCTCGCCACCGCGGACTCAGTCACCCGCGCGCGACTGGGCGGGGCGCGCTAAGGCTGCGTCAGGATCCTGAAGACCGCGCCCTCACCCTGATCCGAAGCGACATATAACGAGCCGTCCGGCCCGACGGTAACGCCTGTCGGCCGGTAGTGCGCGCCGTTCGGCGTGACGTCTTTTCCGGCGAAGCCATCGGCAAAAACCTCCGACGAACCGGTCGCGACGCCGCGCTCGATCGGAACGAACATGACCTTGTAGCCGGCCTGCGGCAGGGGCGCACGATTCCACGATCCGTGGAACGCGATGAACAACCCGCCGCGATACTTCAACGGGAAGTGCCGGCTGTTATAGAACGTCATGCCGTCCGGCGCCCAGTGGCCGGGGAATGCGACGACCGGCCGTGGCGCTGACTCGCATCTCCCGGCGGTTTTTCCGTCTCCGCCGTACTCCGGCTGCAGCACGTTCTGACGGCGCCGCCAATCGTAGTAGCAGTACGGCCAGCCGTAGTCGCCTCCCGCCTCGAGCCGGAACACCACCTCTGCAGGCAACTCGGCGCTGAGCGCGTCGTTGTAGAGCTTGGGCCAGTTCGCCGCGAGCTGATCCCGCCCGTGTTGCGCGGCGAAGAGTGAACCGGTGCCGGGATCGACCGCCAGTGCGACCGCGTTGCGCAACCCGGTGGCGTAGCGTTGGCCGTCGGTTTGCGTCTGACCGCCGCGGCGCGGGTCGAAGCGCCAAATGCCGCCCGCGAAGTCGAGAATGGGACAGGGATCCCGCCCCGGTGACTCCGGGGAGCGATCCTGCGCCTGACACGAGTTGGACGGCGCGCCGATGTTGACGTACAGCTGGCCGTCTGCGCCGATGACGATGCTCTTCGCGGCGTGCTGACGCTGGTTCGTCATGCCACGGACGACTGTATCAGGACCGCCAGTGGGCGTGAGCTGGCCGATGATCCAATGCCACCGCACCACAGCGTCGTTGGTCGCGAAGTAGAGATACTCGCCGCCGAACGCGATACCGGTACCTCCGCCGACGCCGAACGAGCTGACGACGTCGGCCTTGCCGTCCCCCGACGTGTCGCGCAACACCCGGACGCCACCACGCGGTCCCGACACCGCGACGAGCACGTCACCGTTCTCCAGGACGACCATGTGTCGCGACGGGCCGATCGATTCCGCGACGATCAGCGCGCAAAAGCCCGGCTGCAGCGTCAGCCCGGCGTTGTCGGAAGCGCAGACCGGTCGCTTTGCCTGTGGCGTGGGCGCGACAATGAGTGCAGCGAGGACGAGAGGCAATGCGCGTGTCATGCGATGATTCCTGCTGGACGTGAGTTGCGGGAATATACAGCTTTCCCGCCACCACTCGGAATCGCGGAGGTGAGCCGTGCCGTCTCTGAATATCATGTTGCTCGCTTTACAGGCTGCAACGTCCCAGTCTCCTCGACTCGTGGGCCTGAAACAGGAAGTCGTACGCGACGTGGTGAGCCGCGCGCAGTTCACCCAGCAGATGGTGGATCAAATCTTCAGCTTCGCCGAGCTGGGTTTCCAGGAAACCGAGACCTCACGCTATCTGGTGGATCTGCTTCGCAAGAACGGTTTCACCGTGCGGGAAGGCGTCGCCGGCATTCCCACGGCGTGGGTCGCAACGTGGGGATCGGGCAAGCCGGTCATCTCGCTTGGCTCGGACATCGACGACATCCCCCAGGCGTCACAAAAGCCGGGCGTCGCCTGTCATGCGCCGCTGATCGAGGGCGCGCCGGGACACGGCGAAGGCCACAACTCCGGGCAGGCGGTCAACATCACCGCCGCGCTGGCGGTGAAGAAGATCATGGAGCGTGAGCATCTGCCGGGGACTATTCAGATCTGGCCCGGCGTTGCCGAGGAGTTGGTCGGCACCAAGGCGTACTACGTGCGCGACGGTCTCTTCAAGGACGTGGACATCGTCTTGTTCTCGCACGTGGACGATAACCTCGCGACCTCGTGGGGCGACGTCGCCGGCAACGGCCTCGTATCCGTGCTCTTCAGCTTCCAGGGCCGGAGCGCACATGCCGCCGGTGCGCCGTGGCGCGGCCGCAGCGCGCTCGACGCGGTCGAGCTCATGGACATCGGCTGGAATTACCGGCGCGAGCACCTCCGGCTGCAGCAACGCTCGCACTACGTGATTCCCAACGGCGGCGATCAACCCAACGTCGTCCCACCCACCGCGTCGGTCTGGTACTATCTGCGCGAGCTGGACTATTCCCATATCCAGGAGCTGTTCGCGCTGGCCGATACGATCGCGCGCGCGGCGGCCATGATGACGAGCACGACCGAGCTGCCGCCGCGGATCCTCGGCTCCGCCTGGCCCGGCCACTTCAATCGCGTGATTGCCGAAGACATGTACGAGAACATCAAACAGGTCGGGCTGCCGGAGTGGAGTGAGGCGGATCAGCGCCTGGCCAAGGCGCTGCAGCGCGACCTCGGCGTCCCCGATTCGGGGCTCGCCACGAAGCTCGATACGTTGCGGCCCGCGCTGAAGCCGAATGAGCGGACGGGCGGCGGCTCGGATGACATCGGCGACGTGTCGTGGAACGTCCCGACCGTCACGCTGCGGTTCCCCTCGAACATTCCGGGGCTGCCGGGACATAACTGGGCCAATGCGATCTCGATGGCGACGCCGATCGCCCACAAGGGCGCGACCGCCGGCGCCAAGGTGATGGCGATGACGATCCTCGATTTCCTGATGCGTCCCGAACTGGTCACGCAGGCATGGGACTACTTCCGCACCGTCCAGACGAAGGACGTCAAGTATCAGCCGCTGATTCGCCCGCAGGATCGTCCCGCGATCGAGCTGAACCGCGACGTGATGGCGAGATTCCGGCCGCAGATGCGCCGCTACTACTATGATCCGAGCAAGTACCGCACGTATCTCGAGCAGCTCGGCATCACCTATCCCACCGAGCGCGCGGCCGACGGCAGCTGTGGCGGTGGGGCGACGCCGTAGCCAAAGCACTGTCCTCACGCCCTACCCGGCCTCCCGGGTTTCGCGAACTCACGCATTTCACTATAGTGACGTATGGTCCTCTTGCCTTGCGAGAAGGCGTAACGGCCCCGCGTCGAAGCGGCGTCTCGCCGGGCCCGGCCGCCTCAACCGGCTCGGACCGGACTCTGCTGCTCGAGTGCCGGCTCGAACAGCTGCGCGGCGCGCTCGACGAGGCGCGCGCCGAAGCCGATCAGGCCCGCATCCGGTTCGCCGAGGCTGCGGCCCGCGAGGCCGGTGAAACCCAGCGCCTGAGCGTGCTCCAAGACGAGGTCGCTCGCGCCCGTGCGGAAGTCGCCGCATTGCACCGGCGACTGGAACAATCCGAGGCGCTGCGCGCCAAGCTCCAGGGACATCTCTTCGAGTCGGAAGGTAAGGGCGACGCGCAGGAGCTGATGCGCCTGCGGCGGGAAGTGGCTGCGTCCCAGGAGCGCATCGCCGCCAGCGAACAGACAGCTTCGCAGCTGCGGGCTCGCGTGGACGAGCTGGTGGCATCCCGCGAGACGTTACTCACACGGGTGGTCGAGTGGCAACGCGCTGTGCGCGACGGCGACACCGAAGCCGTCGACCTTGCCGAGTTCATCGCCAGCCTGCGCCGCGCGGTCCTCGACCTCGAACGAGACAACGCCCTGGGAGAGCGCCGCGAGGCCGCCCTGCGCGAGCAGCTCGAGCAGGCGACAGCGCCATCGGCGGTGCCCCCTCCCCCGTCCCCCGTCCCCCCTCCCCCTTCTTCTGCGGACGATCTGGTCGCGGCGCTGGCGGCGGAGGGGGCACCGCCGATGGCGCTGT
>WNGC01000931.1_pt1 | contig 17537 bp, 13 predicted proteins | sample 5400051 | NCBI WGS metagenome assembly WNGC01 (sample SAMN13153368, study PRJNA577476) | soil metagenome | isolation source: 20 cm soil or saprolite under grassland replicate 2 | place: USA:California | collected 2016-06-15
TGTACCGAATGAGGCGAAGGCGGTGAAATACCCTAAACCCCGCAGCGGTGTATCGGTCCGGGTCACGATCCAGGCGATGACCCCGCCGATGATCGTGGCGAGCAGCGCGCTGCCGATGGAAAAATAGACAGTGTTAAGAAACGGTCCGAAAACTTGCAGCTCACGAAAGAGTTCCTGATAGTAACGGAAGGTAAACTCATCCAGCTCGCCCGTGAGCTTGGTGGTAAAAAGGCTGGTTTGCAGAACCGAGTAGAGGGGCGGAAGGACCAGGTAGGCGGTGATCACCGAGACGATTAGCAGGACGCAAGTTTGCGCGTCGAAACGGGTGGCCATACTCAGGCCAAAGATCCCACGCGCTTGCGGCGCCGGTTGGGATTTTAACGGCAAATTATAAGTCTCGGATGATTGCTGTTTAGCCACGCGGACTAACCGCCACTATTTAAGAAATTGGCTTTGAAAATAGTCGACCCATTCATTGCCCTGATCGTAGAGAACATCGGGGTTAATGTAATTGACTTTTTTGAATCTGCCGCCGCCGGGTTTGAGGTCCGCCTGTAGAGCGGGTATCTCCGGATGCGAAGGGAGATAATTCGACGTCTGAACAATCTTCTGTCCTTTTTTAGACAAGACAAAGTCGAGAAACAACATGGCCGCATGTGGACGAGGCGAATTCTTCGCCAAGCCGATCGTGTTTATGGTCGCCGTGACCGGTTCCAGCGGCTGCCACTCCACCGGCGCTCCAGCTGCCTTGCTGATATAAGCGTGATGATTAAAGATCTGTACCGCCAGCGGATACTCGCCCGCGATTACCAGGTCGAGAATCTGCCTCGCGCTGGCGGTGCTCTTGGCGATATTTTGACCCTTTAGCTTTTGCAGGTAGGCCTTCCCTGCTTCCTGCCCCATCGTGAGGAGAATGTTGCCGATGAACTGCGGCGCGCCGGAACCGCGGCTGGTTGACCACATCATCTGGCCTTTCCAGCGCGGATTCAGCAGATCTTCATAGCTCTTTGGCAATTCGTTCGCCTTAACGTTGCGTGTATTGTAGCCGAGGGTCATGAAATAGACGTTGGTGCTACCCCAGAAGCCTTTGGAATCTTTCAGCTCGGCCGGGTACTCGGCCAGATGAGGCGAATAAAATCGCTGCATGAACCCCGCCCGCTGCACCATGCTGGTGGCAGCGCTGCCGCTGACGACATCGACGTCATATCTCTTGGCTTGGTATTCAGCGAGCACCCTTCGCGCGATGTTCTCCGAATTGCCGCGGAAGAAATCGACTTGGAGGAAGGGATACTCTTTTTCAAAACCTTCTTTGAGCGGGCGCACGACTTGATCGACGATCAGTCCGGTATAGAAGGAGACTTTACCCTCCTTCTTGGCGCCTTCAACGAGAATTTTTTGGCGCTCGGCGGACTTCATCAAGGCGACATCTTCGACGGTTGCGCCCCGCGATAGGCGCGTAAGAAGAGCCACGCCTAGGGTCGCGGCAAGAAGCAAACAACCGCACCGAGTGAACGCTCCCCGTCTAAAAGTCGTCATCATTTGAGGAACTGATTTTGAAAATAGTCAACCCATTCGTTGCCCTTGTCGAACTGCAGATCCGGGGTCATGTACAATGCTTTCTTAAATCGCCCCCCACCCGGCTTTAGATCCGCTTGCTTCGCGGGCACCTTCGGATGCGCCGGCAAATAGTTGGATTGTTGAAAAACCTTTTGGCCTTTCTCCGACAGGACAAAGTCCAGTAACAGCATGGCCGCGTGCGGGTGGGGTGTATTTTTTGCCAACGCAATAGTTTGGATCGTGGCGGTCACCGGCTCTATGGGATACCAATCCACCGGCGCGCCGGCGGTTTTGCTGATGTACGCGTGATGGTTAAAGATATGGAGCGCGATAGGAAATTCCCCGGCAATCACGAGATCGAGGATCTGCCGGTTGCTGGCTGTGCTCTTGGCGATGTTCTGACCTTTTAGTTTCTGCAAGTAAGCCTTGCCTGCTTCCTGTCCCATCGACATGAGCACGTTGCCGATGAATATCGGCGCACCGGAGCCGCGGCTGGTCGACCACATCATCTGACCTTTCCAGCGCGGATTCAGTAGATCCTCATAAGTCTTCGGAAGCTCATTGAGCTTGACCATCCTGGTATTATAGCCGGGGGTCAAGAAGTAAAGGTTCGTCGATCCCCAGAAACCTTTGGGGTCCTTCAACTCAGCGGGATACTCGGCAAAAAATGGAGAATAAAAGTGCTGCAGTAGGCCCGCCCGCTGGACCATGACGGGCGATACCGTACCGTCGATGAGATCGACATCGTATCTTTTCGCCTGGTACTCGGCGAGCATTCTCCGCACCAAGTTCTCGGCGTTGCCGCGATAGAAATCAATTTGGATGAAGGGGTACTCTTTCTCGAAAGCCTCTTTCACCGGCCGCACCACCTGATCGACGATCAAGGTGGTGTACCAGATGAGCTTGCCTTCCTTCTTCGCGCCCTCGGCGAGAATCTTCTGCCGGTCCGCCGATTTCATCATGGCGATATCTTCGACCGATGCCGCGCGGCAGAGCGAAGGTAAAACGCACATTAGAATCGCGACAGCAGCTGCGGTCATCGAAGTGAAAAGATTATTTTTGCGATTAGTCGCCATCCTGATTTCTCCTTCCATCATATGCTTTTGGCAGATGATAGCCAGAACTCCGAAGCGTTTCTTATGGACAAAACCTACTTGAGAATAGTCTCGGCAAATTTCGCCGACGGCACCCTGACTTTCGTGTATTTGTCCTCCAGATGGTTTCGCAGCCGGTGGTATTCCTCCACGGTGAGAACATCTTTGGCGGCATCAACGCCGATTTCTTTTAGCCATTTCGTGTCAACGTCGAGGCGCCGGGTGCCGCTTTGCATGACCTTGCCGTACCAATCCTGACCTTCTCTGCCGAGAAACCAGTTGACGAAAATTTTCGTTGCGCTCGGATGCGGGGGGTCTTTGACGATACCCAAAAGACCGAAGCCGTTGCTTGCAGGCAAGCCTTCCTTCGGCGTCGGCCCGGATTTGACCGGCAGGCCGACTTTGAGGAACGGTTCCATCTGGCTCCTGCCGAGGCCGAAAGCGAGGGCAACCTTGCCTCGCGATACCGCCTCAGCGAGCTGCCGCAGATCGCGGCTCAAAAAGAGCTCTTGTTGAACTAACTTTCTGAGATATTCCTCGCCTTTAATATCCCACATAAAGGACCAGATCGATTGCCCGGAACTCGGAACACGCGGGTCACTGAAAGCGATTTTGCCTTTCCATTTCGGAGATAGGTAATCGTCGAAGGAACGCAGTTCCTCCGGCTTAGCCAAGTTAGCGTTGTACCAAACATTCGTCGTGCTCACGTCCGCCAGAAAAGAATAGAGATAGCGATTGGTGTCAAGATTATCGTCCCAGATGTGACCACCCCACCATTCCTTGGGGTCCTTGACTTCAGGTAGCATCAGGAAGGACTCGATGGGCTCCAGCATGCCATCATGCGCGAGTGTGACGGCGGTGCCCGTTCCGACAATCAGGGCGTCGAAATAACGCACGCCGGCTTTGCGCTCGGCGGCAATCCGACTCGCGTTGCGCGGCCCCGGATTGCTTATGAGTTCAGTTTCGAAACCAAACTTCTGCTTCAGGACGATCTCCATTTCTCTTCGGAGTTCGCTCGCCGGCGGAATAGCGAGCACGATTTTGCCCTCTTTCTTGGCGGCTTCGAGAGTTCGTTCCCATTCCGGCGGACGCTTCGCTTCAGCGCCTCGAGCCGAACCGCTAAAAAAGAGACAGATGCCGATAACCATCGCAATCAGCACAGTCCAATGATTTCTTCTCATCGGCTCCTCAGCTTACAACCAATCTTTGGGAGAGCACTAGTTGAAACAACCATAGGTGTCAAGCCGCATTGGCCAACGTTTGACTCTCGGATTCTCAAGGTGGTAATTGGCATTGACGCCAGTTCGCTGTGCCCGCTTTGACTCGACCCGAGAGAAAAGCGGGATGGCGAAGTTTGAGAGCGGAGTCAGCAAATTGAGAGGCAAAGGAGGCTCTATGATCACGACGACTGGAATTTATCATATCGGCATCCCGGTCAACGACGTGGAGCGCGCGGTGAAATTCTACACCGAGGTGTTGGGAATGAAGATCGCGAAGCTAAACCGCGACGACATGGGAGATCACCTGAATCGGGCCGATCTTCGATCCGGAGACGGGATGGTCGTGCTCTTCCAGCGGCCCAATCCGATAGAGAAAGATGCTTTGAAAGAGGACGGCGCCACGCACCACGCCTTCACGGTATCCCCGGAAGACTTCGAGCTGGCGGCGCAAAAGATGAAAGAATGGGGCGTCAAGGTTCATAGCATCCCGACCGTCGATCGTCCAACGGGAAGGGGTTTCTACTTTTTCGATCCGGATGGCAATCTTCTGCAGCTCTACGCGCCACCCAAATAGCGATCGGCAGGATGAAACATCTCAAAGTTGTCGGCAAGCCTCACCCGCGCCTGGACGGCCCGGAGACCGTCACGGGACGCGCTACCTATACGGTGGATGTCGTCTTGCCGTCGATGCTCCACGCCAAGCTCTTTCGGAGTTCCGTACCCCACGCCAAGATCCGGCGGCTCGACGCGAGCCGGGCGCGCGCATTGCCGGGCGTCCTGGCGGTTCTTACGGCGGGCGATGTGAAGCGCAAGCGATTCGGCTTCACGGTTTAGGATGAGGAGATCTTCGCCGGCGAAAAGGTGCGCTACGTCGGCGATGTCATCGGTGCGGTTGCCGCCGTTGACGAACCGACCGCTGAACAAGCCATCGATCTCATCGACTGTGACTACGAGGAGCTGCCTGCGGCCCTCACCCCGGATGAGGCGCTGCAGGAAAACGCACCGTTGGTTCACGATCAGCTAGCTGCCTATCGGCTGAATTCGGCGCTCGCGCGGGACTGGCATCCGGTTCCGGGAACCAACATCGCCCACCAGACGGTCTATTCCAAAGGCGACATTGATTTAGGCTTTGCCGAAGCCGATGAGATTTTTGACGACACTTTCCGTTCGCAACAAGTTCAACATTGCTCATTGGAGCCCCATGCCGTAGTCGCGCAATGGGACGGCGAGCGACTTACGGTGTGGACGAGCACACAAAAGGTTTTTCTCGTGCGCTCAGGCTTGGCCGACTTGTTCGATTTAAACGAAAGCCAGATCCGAGTCATCGGAACCAAAGTCGGCGGCGGTTTCGGCGGCAAGAATTCAATGCGGCTTGAGCCCTACGCCGCGGCCCTAGCGCTCAAAACCGGCAGGCCGGTGCGTCTCGTCAACAGTCGTGCCGAGGAGTTCTCCGCTGCCGCCGGTTCGGTACCGGCGACGATTCGGGTCAGAACGGGAGTTAAAAGAGACGGCGGGATCATCGCGCGCGCCATCGATTTTACCTGGGACACGGGAGCGTACGCGGACGGCCTGCCGGGCAGCAATCGAGCGCTAAAAGACGGCGTCGGACCTTACAAGATTCCCCACATTCGCGTCACGTCGACCTTGGTCTACACCAACAAACTGCGCGGTTGTCCCTTTCGTGGTCTCGGCATTCCCGAGGCGGTATGGGCCGGGGAATCGCAGATGGATATCATCTCGCAGAGACTGGGAATCGATCCGGTTGATCTACGTCTGAAAAACTGCCTTGAGAAAGGAGACGAAACCCCTGCAGGCGACCGTGCGAATCACATCGCGCTGCGGGAGTGTTTGCTAAAGGTCTCCGACGAGCTCAAGCGCTGGAAGAAGCGAGCCCCTTCAAACCATGGATTCGGCGTGGCGCTCTTGCACAAGTCGCCGACGACTTCGGCGGCTTCTTCCAACGCGCGCGTTCGCATAAGCGCCGATGGCGTTGTCGAGTTATTCATCGGCGCCACCGACGTCGGCGGCGGAACAGGAACAAGTCTAGCGCAGATCGCGGCCGAGGAACTAGGCATGCCGCTGACCGATATCAAGGTCGTTATCGCCGATACGGAGTTGACACCTTTTGATCACGGCACTTATTCGAGCCGCGTGACGCCCTATGTTGGCGCTGCCGTAAAGCTCGCCGCCGCTGATGCCCGGCGCCAGATTCTAGAGTCAGCCTCTCACCTCTGGAACCTTTCACACGACGCTCTCCGCCTTGCCGGCAAAAAGATTGTGGGGAAAGGCCGCCGGTCAATGACTTTTGCCGAAGTGGTCGAGAAATCGAATCTCACGGAGGTCATCGGGTTGGGCTCCGTTGAGAACAAGCGACTTTGGGCCGGCGATGCGTCGGGAGATGGAAGTAATTACGCAGCGCCGGGCTGGCCATTTGGCGCCCAGGCGGTCGAAGTCGAGGTGGATCGAGAGACCGGCGTGGTTAAGCTCTTACGGGTCGCCTCGGCACACGACGTCGGCAAAGCAATCAACCCGATGGCGCTAACCAGCCAGATCCAGGGTGGAATCCTGATGGGACTCGGTTACGCGCTCTGGGAAGGGCTGTTCTTTGAAGAGGGAAGAATTGCCAACGCGAGCTTCGCCGACTACAAGATCGCTACCGCTCGTGATATTCCGGCCACTGTGCCCATTGTCCTTGAAAAAAACTATGCCGCGGAGCCGTACGGCGCCAAGGGAGTCGGGGAAATGGCGGTATTCGGCATCGCTCCGGCGATTGCCAATGCCATCGCCCGTGCAACCGGCGCCCGCATCAAAGATCTGCCGATCTCGGCGGAGAAGTTATTCGGACGCATTCAGTCGAAACCGTGATGACACAGAAAGGGCCACATGCGTAACCGAACCCAAGCAGCGCGTGGCAGTGGATTCGTCCTGCTGTGGTTTCTTTTGGCAACCGCTTCTTACGTCTGGGCACAATCCGAAGCGGAGTTGATCGCCGGGGCGAAGAAAGAAGGCAAGGTTGTCTTCTGGAGCTCCATGCGCATAGAAGATTCGCGCGCGCTGGCAGCGGGATTTGAAGTGCGATACCCCTTCATCAAAGTCGATATCTTCCGTGCCGGGGGCGAACAGATCGTCAACCGAGCGCTCACAGAGCACCTGGCGGGAAAAACGACTTACGACGTGCTCAATGCCTTTGCGCTGAAGGTTTTGCAAAACAAAGGGCTCTTGCAGCCTTATGCCACCCCGGAGGCGACGCATTATCCGGTTGGTTTCAAAGATCCGCAAAACTTTTGGGTCTCGCTCTACAGCGGCTACAATGTGATCGGCTACAACACCAAGCTGGTATCAAAAGCCGAAGCGCCGCGAAACTGGGACGATCTTTTGCACCCGCGCTGGAAAGGCAAGCTCCTCATGGATGACGAAGAATACTTTTGGCACGCGGGGATGCTCAAGCATTGGGGCGAAGAAAAGGGCCGAAAATACATGGAGGCTTTAAGCCGGCAAGGGTTACAGTTCCGCAACGGCCATGCCCTTTTGGCGGACCTCTTGTCCATCGGCGAATTTCCCGCGGCCGTCGTCGTTTATCCTGATCACATCGAACAGATGAAAGCCAAAGGTCAAACCGTCGAATGGGTCAAGAGCAGCGATCCTATCCTCGTCAATCTGGCGCCGGTCGCCGTCGCCGCAAGGGCGCCCCAACCCAATGCGGCAAAGCTGTTCCTGAACTACAGCATTTCAAAAGAAGGGCAGGAGATCTTGCAGAAAGCGCGGCGCGCTTCGGCGCGGCACGATGTTCCGCCGCTGGTTCCCGATATGGACCCACGGAAATTGAAACTCGTGCCCCTCGATCCGGAGATTCCCACCAATCCGGAGCATGTCAAAGATTTTCGCCGCGCGTTTGGCTTGAACTGATCGAAGGTCCGGAGGCAGGTTTCAAAATGAATCTCCTCAAATCATTATGAGAATTTATTCCAAAGTTGTCCCCCCGAATGTTCTTATCGGGGGTCCAGTCCTGCTTTCGTCTGGATTCCGATAGAGGTATTCGGCAATGACAGACTTTTAGCTATTACGCAGCAAGCTGCGGCGAATTGACCTAAAGAAATTAGGATGAACGAAGCGGTTTCTCTGCGGCGTGAAACGAGGAGATGAAAGAGGATTAGATGTCAATCGCACAAGAAGGATCCCGACGTATGGACGAGGGTAATTTTCCGCGACCTTATGAGGACGTCAGGCAGTGGCTCGACCTCGTGGAAGCGATGGGAGAGCTCAAGCATATCAAGGGCGCCGACTGGAATCTGGAAATCGGCGCGATGGCTGAGCTGATCTACCGGGAGCGTGGCGGCACCATCCCCGCGCTGCTGTTTGATCGCATCAAGGGATACCCGGAAGGTTTTCGCATACTTTTCGGACAGCATTGTTCGTATCGCCGGCTCGCGCTCGCCGCCGGATTGCCGATGGATAGCGTGGGTCTAAAGCTCGTCAGCCGCTTTAAAGAAAAGCTCAACATGCTTCAACCCATACCGCCGCGCATCGTCAAGAACGGCCCGATCCTCGAAAATAAGATGGCTGGCGACGAAATAGACCTCTTGAAGTTCCCCGTTCCCAAAGTCCACGAGCTGGACGGCGGGAGGTTCATCGGCACGGCGTGCATCGCCGTGACGCGTGACCCGGAAGACGGCTGGCTCAATCTCGGCACCTATCGAGCGATGGTCCACGACCGAAACTCGATGGGGCTTTTCATGTCGTCGGCCGGGAAGCACGGGCGCATGCACATGGAAAAATATTTCAAGCAGGGAAACCCTTGCCCCGTCGTCCTGTGCGTTGGCCAAGACCCGCTGCTGCTTTTGGCCGCCGGCAATCCCATCGAGCTTGGCTATTCCGAATACGATTATTGTGGCGGCATCAGGGGAAGACCATTCGAGCTCGTCGAAGGTGAAATAGCCGGCCTACCCTTTCCGGCCCACGCCGAAATCGCCATCGAAGGATTCATTCATCCGGGAGACGTCAAGGCGGATGGGCCGTTCGGCGAGTGGCTCGGTTACTACGGTTCCAAGATGGAAGACACGCCCGTGCTTCGGGTCGAACGCGTCTACTACCGTAACGACCCTATTTTGTGTGTCGCGCGCCCCGGCCGGCCGCCAACGGATTACTCGCTCGCGAAGGGTATGATTCGTGCCGCTCAAGTGTGGGACCGGGTCGAAAAAACTGGGCTGCCCAACGTGAAGGGAGTTTGGTCTCTCGAATCCGGCATCGGCAGTCTCTTCAATGTGATCTCGATCAAACAAGCTTATCCTGGTCATTCGCGGCAAGCCCTCTTTCTAGCGTCTCAGGTCCTCGGCGGAGCCTATAACGGACGATTCGTGGTAGTCGTGGATGATGACATCGATCCCACCAGCGAGTTCGATGTCCTGTGGGCGATGGCGACCCGGTGCGATCCGGAGCAAGCCGTTGAAATCATCCGCCGCGCGGCGAGCGGCTCGCTGGACGTCTGCATTCCGCCGGAAAACAAGGGACACAGCTCGCGCTGCCTGATCGATGCCTGCATGCCCTACGAGCGGCGGCATCAATTCCCGCCCATCGCCGAGTCGAGCGAAGAGTTGAAAGACGAGATCCGCGCGAAATGGCGAGAGACGATCTATGGATAGATCGGTTCTTCGTAAGTTTAACGAAGTGGCCAAGACATCGTCCCTGCTTAACTCTGATGTCATTTCGACCGCAGGGAGAAATCTTAGATTCCTCGCATTCGCTCGGAATGACAGTCGGATGCGCGCCACTCCAATACAGCGTTCTCTGAACAGCAGTAAACGTGCGAAAATTTTGCTCTTAGCATTTTTACTCCTTTCTCCGAACCGCCTTCTCGCGCAGGAGCCGCTGAGAGCGGGAACTATTTTCAGCGCGACTCAGGCGCCGCTCTGGGCTGCAAAGGAAGGGCATTACTTCGAGAAGTATGGAATCAAAAACCTCGAAGTGATCCAGTTTTCCGGCGGGCAGCCGGTTACGCGAGCCTTGATCGGCGGCGACATTCAGATCAGCACGACCGGAGGAGCCGCAGTGGTCAACGCCCGACTCAAAGGAGCGGATACCGTGATCATCGCCCGAACCGTGGGCGTGTTTCCTTACACGCTTTACGTCAGCAAGGAAATCCGCGGCGCGGCGGAGCTGAAGGGGAAAAAACTTGCGGTGAGCACAATCGGCGGGTCGGGCTACGTGGCCATGCAATACGCCCTGCGAAAGCTAGGATTGGACGCGGAGAAAGACGTCGCCATGTTGCAGGTGGGAGACTTCGGCACGCGTCTCGCGTCGCTAGCCTCGGGAACGGTCCAGGGCACCTTGCTCCTTCCTCCGTTTACGCTGCGAGCACGAGAACTCGGGTTAAGACCGCTCTATGATCTCGTCGGTAGCGGCATTCAATATCCCATCAACCAGATCACCACTCGGCAATCGTTCATTCAGTCACAGCGCGAAACCGTGAAGAATTTTCTCAAGGGTTTGGTTGCGGGGCTGGCACGATTTCGCACCGATCGTGAATTTGGCGTCAGAGTCTTGGGGAAGAACCTCCGCGAAACCGATCCAAAAATTCTCCAGGAGACCTATGATTTTTGGCTGAAGGTTTTTCCCAAAGTTCCTTACCCGGGTCCTGAAGACGCCACGGTTTTTCTGGAGTTCATGCAAGTCAAAGAATCGCGGGACTGGAAAGATTTCGTCGATACGAGTCTCATGGAAGAACTGGAGCGTGAAGGTTTTCTCGCCAGCGTTTACAAGTGAAAATAATGTAGAAAGGAGTTTAACATGCTTCGACACGCTCAGCATGAACGGAAAAAATGTTGCAATGATTCAAGATTAATTCCGTTCGCCCTGAGCTTGTCGAAGGGTAAGCGGAGAGTTGTCGAACACGCGGTCATGACACATACTCCTGTCGCATTATTTCTGACCATAGTCCTCTTTTGCGGAGTCGCCCTTGCGCAAGACCTCACGAAAGCGAAACAAGAAGAACATATCGTCTTCTATACCTCATGGGGGCCGAGCGATGCGGACTACGTCATCAAAGCCTTCGAGAAAAAGTATCCGTTTTTAAGAGTCGAACTGGCGAGGAGCAGCAGCGAAAAAACATTGAATCGTCTTCTGACCGAACAGCGAGCCAACAGGTTTCTTGGCGACGTAGTCGCCATCAGCGGAATTCAGTCCGGAATCTTGAAAGAAAAAGGTGCGCTCGACCGCTACCAATCCAAGGAAGCGGTCAACTTTCCGACCGAGTGGCGAGACCCCGACGGATACGGAGTGGGCTTGCATCAGACGATCTACGTCATCGGCTATAACTCAAAGCTGGTTCCTGCCGACGCGGTTCCCAAACGATATGAAGATCTGCTAAATCCTCGCTGGAAAAGGCAGCTTGCCTGGGATCCGGAAGAGTACTACCTGTTCGGCGCCCTGATGAAAGCCAGAGGAAAAGAAAAAGGGTTGGAGTTCTGGCGCCGGCTCGCGGAACAACAAGTCAACTTTAGAAAGGGCTATACCTTGATCACTGAGCTCCTGTCCGCAGGAGAATTTCCTGTGACAGTTTCGCTCTACCAGCACCGGGTAGATGAATACATTGATAAAGGCGCTCCGGTCCAGTGGGTGGCGCCGAATCCCCTCGTCGGCGGCGATCCAAACAGAATAGCGCTGCTCAAAAATGCGCCGCGGCCCAGTGCGGCGAAAATCTTTATCGACTTCATGCTCTCGGTCGAAGGGCAAAAACTCCTTCAGGATAGAGGACGAAGTCCGGGGCGAATCGGCTTGGGACCTAAAAATCCTCGGTTGAAGGGGGCCAAAGTTTTCACCTTTCACGTCAACTCCGGAGAGTACGAGCAGCTCGGAAAGGAATTCAACAAAGTTTTCAAGGTTCAATAATATGGCATTAAAACTCTCTATGACCTGCGGTCCCTACGATCGCGCGCGGGCGCTGATCGACGGAACGGTCAAGCCGGAAGGAATCGATCTGGAAGTTTACGTTAATCCGGATCCAGGCCGGCAGACAAAAATCGAGGGCCGGGAATTCGACATCGCCGAGTTCTATTCCGGCCTTTATATCGCCGACCTGCACTACCAATCCCTCGGCTATACGGCCATTCCGATTTTCGTCAAACGGATGTTTCGTCATTCTTATATTTACATTAATAAGCGCGCGGGCATCCATTCCCCCGGCGATTTGAACGGCAAGCGAATCGGCATCCAAAACTGGTTGACGACGACCGCGGTTTGGGCTAGGGGCCTGCTCGAAGACGAGTACGGCCTCGACCAAAAATCCGTGACCTGGTTCACGGAACGGATGCGGGGCGTGGGAGAGTGGAAGCCTCCGGCCTGGCTCAAAATGGAGCTTATCCCCTCGGGCCGTACTCAGTTCGATCTGCTCGCCGCCGGCGAGATCGACGCCGGCATTACTACCGGAACCTGGGCGCCGAACGTTCACCCGAATATCGATTTTCTGTTTCCGAACTACGCCGAGTTGGAGCGGGATTATTTCAAACGCACGGGCTTTTTCCCCATCATGCACACCCTGCTGATTAAAACGGCGGTCTTGGAGAAAGATCCATGGGTCGCCATAAGCGTGTACAACGCCTGGCAAGAGTCGAAACGAAAATGCTACGAGTGGCTCGAATGGCAGCGCGTACATCAGACTTCGCTCTGGTACCGCGCTTTGTGGGAAGAAGAGCAGGCTGTCGCGGGTGCCGATTTTTACCTCTGGGGTTTTCACAAAACACGGCCCGAGGTGGATAAACTGCTCGAGTACTGCCATCGCCAAAGCCTTACGACACGCAAGTTCGACCCCGAGGAGATGTTTCATCCGAGCACCTTGGAGACTTAATACGTCACGATGGATCTTTTACCCGCTTTCCTTTTGCCTTTTTCCTTTTTACTTTCGCCTTGAACCGGCCATGATCACGCGCATCGCCGTTGGACGTCGAGAGCTTTTCGCCGGAGGCCACGAATTCCCCATCACCGGTCCTTACGAGAAGTTGGTCGGCAAAGTTTACGGTGAAGTCGATCCCAGGCATCGGCCGAACAAGATCATCGTCAACCTGGACAAAGCTCCGAGAAACAGGGGCGGCAGAGTCGAATACTGGAGCGATTTCTGTATTTTGAAACCGCTGGATATGGCGCGGGGCAATGGAAAGATGTTCTTCGACGCTCCCAATCGCGGCAGCAAGCGTATCGTTGCGTTTCTCAATGACGCACCTCAGAACAACGACCCCACCGCGATCGGAGATGCCGGCAATGGCTTTCTGATGCGCCAGGGCTATACCATCGTCTGGTGTGGCTGGCAGGGAGATCTGATGCCGGAGAAAAATTGGCTCGTAGCCGGCGTCCCGATTGCAACGAACAACGGAAGGGAAATCGTCCGCAAAGTTCGCACGGAAATCGTCGTTGATGAAAAAGAAATCAAATCTCAGCCGCTCAGTGGCGATGATCGCGTCAAGAGCTACGAAGCCGCGTCGCGCGACAAATTTCAAGCCTCACTTACTGTCCGGGAGAAGTCCTACAAACGACGTATTCTTGTTCCATTTTCTGAATGGGAATTCGCTTCAAGCGTGAAAGATTCGCGAACCGGCAACGAAATAATCAAGCCGAGCAGCAAAGATCTCTACCTTCGCTCAGGCTTCAAACCCGGCCACATTTACGAGTTTATCTATCCGGCGAAGAATCCTTTGGTATTGGGACTCGGTTTCGCCGTCGTTCGTGATCTGATTTCTTTCTTCCGATACGAGATGAAAGACCGCGCTGGACGACCGAACCCGCTGGCGACGGGGAAGAAAACCACCGGCATCCGCTATGCCTACGGCTGGGGCCGCTCGCAAAGCGGAAGATTCCTCCGAGATTACGTCTACCACGGATTCAACGAAGACGAGGTGCACAGAAAAGTCTTCGATGCGATTGCCCCTCACGTGGCGGGCGGCGGAAGATTGTTTTTGAACTACGAATTTGCCCGGCCCGTCACTTCGTCGCAGCAACACACGAACCAACTCGATCCAGAGCTTTTCCCTTTCGCCTACAATGTATTGAAAGATCCGCAGACGGGAAGGCGCGACGGAATTCTCAAACGCCCCAAGACAGATCCGTATGTATTCCACACTCAAACTTCCACGGAATATTGGCAAAAGCGCGGTTGTCTCGCCCACACAGACGGGAAAGGCAAGGACGTGTCCATCCCGGAAAAAGTTCGAATCTACGTAATCGCCAGCGCGCAGCACAACAGTCCCTTCGGCTCCGAACCGGTGAAAGAAGACACTCAACAACTCGTCAACCCTTCGCCCGCGGGGGAGGTTCTTCGGGCGCTGATCGTCGCCATGGATCAATGGGTAACGCAGGGGATTTTTCCGCCGCCGAGTCAATATCCAAAAGTGAATGATGGAACGTTAGTGCGACCTGGCCGAAAGTCGACGGGGTTTCCGAAGATTCCCGGCGTCGGTTTCGCTGCCCTGCACAACCGCCAGCTCTTCTTGGATTACGGTCCGAGGATTCATCGTGGTCGGATGGATGTTCACCCTCCAAGGGAGATTCGCAATGGCGGATACAAAATCCTCGTGCCAAAGGTCGATGCCGACGGCAACGACATCGCAGGGATTCGTCTGCCTGCCATTCGTGTTCCCCTTGGCACCTACACTGGCTGGAACTTGCAGCGCCGAGGCTTAGCCGAAGATGAACTCAGCGGGCTCCTTGGCTCATATATTCCATTCGCGAAAACCAAAGCAGAGCGAAAGAAGTTAGGCGACCCTCGCCTGTCGCTTGAAGAGCGTTACAAAAACAAGGCGGACTACGCGTCGCAGATATCTCGGGCGGTAAGGATTCTGGTAGAACAGCGATATCTATTGCGGGAGGATGCCGAACGGATAATTTCAGAAGCGAAGCGGAAACGCGTTCTCTAAAATTGTCATTTCGTGCGCAAAAGGAGGCTGGCATGTTCTACATCTTCTTCCTGTCGATCGTTTTACTCTTATTTCCAAGCGTCTCTTTCGGAGAAATCACCAAAATCATTATCGAGAAGAGAGCGCCTTTCGCCAATGGTTACGAATTTCCCGTCGCCGGCGCGTATGAAAAATTGGTTGGCAAGGCCTACGGAGAGCTCGATCCTAAAAGCCCTCTTAATAAGGTGATCGTCGATCTGGACAAGGCGCCTAAAAATTCCCGAGGCAGGGTCGAGTATTGGGCCGACATCTTCGTCCTGAAGCCGGTCGATTTGAGTCGCGGCAACGGCAAGATCTTTTACGACGCGCCCAACCGGGGCAGCAAGCGCATCCTCATGTTTCTCAACGACGCTCCGGAAAATAACGACCCATCTACTCTGAAAGACGCCGGCAACGGTTTTCTTATGCGCCAGGGTTACACCATCGTCTGGTCCGGCTGGCAGGGCGATCTCACGCCAGGAGAGGACTTCCTCACTATGGGCGTGCCGGTGGCAACTAAAAACGGCAAGGAGATTATCCGCGCGGTCCGGACCGAAATCGTCGTTACCAGAGAAGGAGTGATGTCACAGCCCTTAAGCGCAGACAACCGGGTGATGAGCTACGCAGCAGCAACCACGGACAAATCCCGAGCATCGCTTACTGTGCGAGAGAAATCCTACGATCACCGCACGTCCGTTCCAAGCTCCGAGTGGGAGTTTGCCTCCTGCAAAAAGGACAAAGAGACCGGCAAGGTCCAGCTGAAGCCAAGCACGAAAGATCTTTGCCTCCTTTCGGGGTTCAAACCTGGACACATCTACGAGTTCATCTATCCAGCAAAAAATCCGCTCGTTCTCGGTTTGGGTTTTGCCGCAGTGCGAGATCTCGTTTCTTTTCTCCGCTATAAACTCAAGGATGAGGCCGGGAACCCCAACCCTCTTGCCCTGACTTCAAGAGAGACCGGTATCAAAAAGGCCTATGCCTGGGGCCGCTCGCAAAGTGGCCGATTTCTGCGCGACCTTGTCTATCACGGCTTCAATGAGGACGATTCGCATAGGCAAGTCTTTGAGGCGGTTTCTCCGCATGCCGCTGGTGGAGGCAGATTGTTTTTAAATTACGAGTTTGCCCGCCCCGTTACCTCTGCGCAACAGCACACCAACCAGCTTGACCCCGAGCTCTTCCCCTTTGCCTACAACGTCTTGAAAGATCCCCAAACCGGCAGAGAAGATGGAATACTGAAGCGGCCAAAAACAGACCCGTATATCGTTCATACGCAAACCGCGACGGAGTACTGGCAAAAGCGAGGCAGTCTGGCGCACACGGACGGCAAGGGAAACGACCTTTCGATACCTAAGAATGTGCGCATCTACTTCGTTGCGAGCGCGCAGCATAATACTCCCTTTGGCTCCATACCGGAAAAAGGCGAGTGCCAGCAGCTTGCGAACCCGATGCCGATTGGCGATGCGCTGCGCGCGCTGATCGTCGCAATGGACCGCTGGGCCACTGATGGAACGCCGCCGCCACTCAGCCAGATTCCGCGTGTCGGCGACGGAACTTTGGTAACTTCCAACCTGAAGAGTACTGGGTTCCCTGAAATCCCTGGAGTCCGCTACAACGGTCTCTACAATCGCCAGCTTTTTCTAGACTACGGTCGGAATTTGCTTCACGGGCAAATCGATACCCATCCGCCAAGACCCGTTAAAGACGGCGAATTTAAGATCCTAGTGCCAAAGGTAGACGCGGATGGTAACGACGTTGCGGGCGTCCGGCTTCCGGCAATCCGTGTTCCTGCGGCGACTCACACGGGCTGGAATCTCCAGCGCAAAGGGCTTGCCGAAGATGAGTTGTGCGGGCTGCTTGGTTCCTACATCCCGTTGCCAAAAACCAAGGAGGAAAGGGAAAAGAGCGGCGATCCGCGATTGTCGATCGAAGAGCGTTACAAAGATCAGGCTGACTACGTGCAGAAGCTGAGCCGGACCGCAAGAACTTTGATGGATGAAAGATTTTTGCTTCCCGAAGACGCGGAGCGGATCATTGACGAGGCAAAGAAGCACTCGTTCTTTGCAGAGCGGAAATCACAATAGAATGGCCAAGGCAGGCACGTTGTCTTCCGCTGCTTTGAGTCGAGACGCGATGCTCCTGGCGCTCACGTGGGCGGCCGGCAGCGTCGATGCGATAAGCTATCTGGGACTCGGTCAGGTCTTCACGGCGATGATGACCGGAAACACGGTCCTACTCGGTCTAGCTCTGGCGCAGAGAGAGATACTGGCGGCGTTGAGATCTATCCTTGCGTTGATAGGTTTTGGTATCGGCGTTTTTGTCGGTGCTATAATCGTCGAGCGCGAGTCGAAACAAACGGACTGGCCTCCTCCGGTAACGGCAGCGCTGGCCCTCGAAACATTCATTCTCGCCATCTTCTCCGTGACCTACTATTTGAGCGGCACCGTACACGCGGCGGAGGTTACCTATTTCCTAATTGTCCTGTTAGCCCTTGCCATGGGGATTCAATCCGCTGCGGTGCGCCGTCTCCGCGTGCCGGGAATTGCGACGACTTACCTCACCGGGACAATAACAAGCCTTATGGTCGACCTCGTAGGCTGGCTCCGCTGGATCGGGGCGCCGCCCCCTGTTAAACAACCTGGCGCTCGCAACAACGTCGAGGCGTCACGCACTATACCTTTGGAGCAACGCGTCGGTCTGCTGGCGGCCGTGGTGAGCCTCTACTGCTTTGAGGCGCTGTCCGCCGGCATTCT
>WNGC01000932.1_pt1 | contig 17535 bp, 14 predicted proteins | sample 5400051 | NCBI WGS metagenome assembly WNGC01 (sample SAMN13153368, study PRJNA577476) | soil metagenome | isolation source: 20 cm soil or saprolite under grassland replicate 2 | place: USA:California | collected 2016-06-15
TGGCCACTGCACTTGGCGTGTTTCTTGCCCTCTGCCCGCTAGCAGCCGTCAGCGCCCTGCTGCTGTTCCTACTTTGTGTAGCCTATTGGCGCTACGTTTCGCTCGGTTCCATCGCGGCGGCCGCGGCCATGCCGCTGCTCATCTATTTTCTGTGGGCGCCGCGTCATGCGCCGCCGATCATCGTCAACGTGGGAACGCTGGCCATCGCTCTGCTGGTGATTTACAAGCATGACGGCAACCTTCAGCGCCTCGTGGAAGGCACCGAGCCGCGCTTTTCCTTTAGCAAGAAGAAGGAAACGGAATGACGAAGATCGCGATTCTCGGCGGCGGAGGCTGGGGCACGGCGCTGGCGATCGTTCTTTCGCGCAGCCGCAAGCTCCGCGAAATCTCGCTTTGGGTGCACAACGCCGGACTCGCCGAATCGATCGGCCGCGACCGTGAAAATAGAACGTATCTTCCCGGGTCGAAATTGTCTGAGAGGGTTCGCGTTCATCCTCACTTGGAAGCCGCGCTCTCTGGCGCGCAGGTCATCCTCGGGGCCATGCCCTCCGGCCATGCTCGCGCCGTTTACGTTTCTGCGCTGCCCTTTGTCGGCGCCGGCGCAAGTTTCGTCAGCGCCACCAAGGGCCTCGAGCCATCAACGCACCTGCGGATAAGCGAGGTGATCGCACAAGTTGTCTCGCCGAAATTTGCGCCGCGCATCGCCGTGATTTCCGGACCATCGTTCGCCGTGGAGGCCGCTCGCGGAGAACCTACGGCTGTCGTTCTGGCTTCACGGGATGCCGCGCTCGCCGCCGAACTGCAGGAAGAGTTTGCCGGGCCAGCGTTCCGCTTGTATACCAACGACGACGTTCTGGGCGTGGAGCTGGCCGGCGCGATGAAGAACGTGATGGCGATTGCCGCCGGGGTGTGCCAAGGACTTGGGCTTGGTTCGAATGCTCTGGCGGCGCTGATCACCCGCGGCCTAGCTGAAATGGCCCGTTTGGCTGTGGCGCTGGGGGCGCGGCCCGAGACGCTCAGTGGTCTGGCGGGATTGGGCGATCTGGTTCTCACTTGCACGGGCTCGCTCAGCCGCAATCGATTCGTGGGAATCGAACTCGGCAAAGGACGCACTCTGAGTGAAATCCTCGCGAATATGCGCATGGTTGCCGAAGGCGTGAATACGGCTGCGCCGTTGCTGGCGCTGGCCCGCGAACATCGGATCGAAATGCCGATTACGGAACAAGTTGACGCTATTCTGCATGCGGGCAAGTCTCCCCAGGACGCTATTCGCGACATCATGGAGCGGCCTTTGAAGCGGGAATAAGCGCGGGGCGCGGCTTTCAGTCGTCAGTTTTTGGTCCTAAGTTGTTAGTGGGAAGTGGAGGAATTGGGTTTGACGGTACCATGGAACACGGTCTCCGGAATCGTCTTGGTTGCCGGACGGTCCTCGAAAATCGGCAATACGTTTTCAGGTTTTGGTTGCCACTTGGCAATGAACTGAGACTGTGGTGCCCGATTTGGCCCCCGGAATGCTGACACTGATAACTGTCCACTTTTTTGGCCCCCCTTAGTATCTCTCCAACTTATATAGCCTAATATATGCGATCCTACCATGCGGGGGAGGGCAGGATGGCAAGACATCTGGAACTCCGGCCTCTTACGCGAGGCGAGCAGCGCGTGCTGCGATCCAAGCTCAGGGATCTAACTCTTTCCGTTCGTGTGCACCAGCGCTACCGAGTCATCGACCAGGTCCGGCGAGGTTTCAGCCCGCTGACGGCCGCGGAACGCGTCGGCTGCCACTTCACTGTCGGGTATGACTGGGTCCACCGTTTTAATGAAAGCGGGTTTGGCACCTTTGAGCAGGTTCCCAACCCGAAGGGGCGGCCGCCTATTCTACGCGCCTCGCAACTTCGTGAACTGATCGACGTCGCGTTATCAAGTCCCTCCGAACGGGGATTACCGTTCTCCGTCTGGTCGGTCTCCAAGCTGGCCGAGTACTGTCGCCGTCGAAGATTGTTGCCTGCGGTGACCGCCGAGTGGGTCCGTCGGCAACTGCGCCGTGAAGGGCTCACGGCCCAGCGCGTCCGCACCTGGAAGACCTCGACGGATCCCGCGTTCGACCGTAGAAAAAACGCATCCGGGCGCTCTATCGGCGCTGTCCAGCGCGCAGCGCGGTAGTGTGTTTCGACGAATGGGGTCCACTGGATCTGAAACCTATCGGCGGTGTCGCTTGGGCCCGGCAGAAGCAGCCCCAGCGCATGCGCGCGACCTACCGCCGTCTGCAAGGGACCGAACAGTTTCTGGGATTCTATTATGATCTGCACGCCGACTGCCTCAGTGGCCTGTTTCGTCGTCGCCAACGGTCCTTGAACATCAGCAAAGCCTTCTGCTACCTCCGCCACTGTTATCCACGCAAGCGACTGTTCGTGGTTTTGGACAACCTGCACAACGTCCACGATCATCCCGCTTCCTCGCCTTGCTACGACGACTCCACATTCGGCCCGTATGGACACCGACGGAAGCTTCCTGGCTCAACCTGATCGAAGCGCAGTTCGGACTCTTGAAACGCTTCACCTTGGCCAATACCGACGACCCCACCCACGTGGCTCGGCGTCGACGCATCTACGCCTATCTCCGATACCGCCACCGCAAACTCGCCAACTTCCGTCATCCCTTCAACCGCATCCGCTCATTTAGGTCTGTCAAGTTGGAACAGCACTAGTACTAAAGTTCCAGTTGCACATGCGCGACGCGGAGCGCTGGCGGACCGCCTAAGTGCGTCAGGTTCTCCTAGAATGAATAGTGGAGATGTCGCTGGATACCAAATCTCGCTGGGGACGTGTGCGTGCCGGGCGCGTGCGAATCCTTTGGCTTTTTCTGGGTGCATTCTTGCTGGTCAGCACGCTTCCCATCGGCCTGTACCACCGCCAGGTCTTGCAGCTTAGCCAGGACAAGCTGGTGGATACCGAGCGCGTGCAGCAAACCGATCTGACCCGGTCACTGGCGCAGGAAATCGAGTTATTCGAATCCAACCTGACGCAACAGCTCTTGAGCGAGCGCCAGATTCTCGCGCTGACCGGCCTCATCGACAACGTGGAAGATTCGGCGGCAGAACCCAAGGTCACTCGTCTGCTGGAAGATTTTGTCGACAGCAATCGCCATACGTTCATTTACCTGACAGCGGTGGGGAGGTCCGGAAAAGGCACGAGCGCGTCGCAGGGAAATTTCCGGGCCGAACAGGATCCGTTCGTGGCGAGAGCGCTGCAGCGGGCCTTCGTCACCTGCCTGCAATCGAAGCAACTGCAAGTGGTCAAGTTTCGCAGCGATCCTCTGGCATTGGCTCCCCAAAACCGGCCGGCCTTCGTCGTGGCCGTGCCCTTGAAAGACGTGAACGACAACTTTACGGGAATGCTGGCCGCGGTCGTGTCCCTGGAACCCATCCTTCATCGTTTGCAGGAAGCCAGCGTGCGGGGACGCACGGTTTTTCTAGTGGATCACAACGGCCGTCTCGTGGCCCACCCGGAGACGAAAAATTTCGTTCCAGGGGCGGACGTCAGCAGCAATTCACTTGTGGCAAAAGTGAAGGCACTGCCGCAAGAGCTCCGCAACACGGAAACGGTGCGTTTTACCGAAACGGACAAGAAACACCCGGTCGAGATGATTGGAACGTACAGCACTTTCCCTGAAATGAATTGGGCGGTCATTGCGCAGCGGAGCCTCGATCAGGCGCAGAGTGACACCGGCGTCACCGAACTGAACCGGCAGGCGCTGGCGTTCGTCAGCGTGGTCACTCTGTCCGCCATTCTCGTCGGTTATTTTTTCGCGGTGGGCATTAGCGGACCCATCCGCGGGCTGGCGGCCTCCACGCGCGCGATCAGCCGCGGCGAATTTCATCAGCGCTCACCCGTGCGCGGGGCTTCGGAGATCAGCGAGCTTGCTGAAAACTTCAACAAGATGGCCGGCGACATCGAGGAGTACATCGAGCGCCTGAAGGAAGCCGCCGAGGAAAACCGCGAGCTGTTTATCGGATCCATCCGCATGCTCGCCGCGGCCATCGACGAAAAGGATCCGTACACGCGCGGTCACTCCGGCCGCGTGGCGAAGTATTCGACGCTGATCGGCCAGGAACTTGGCCTCACCACGGAAGAGCTGGACAAGTTGCGCATCGCGGCTTTGCTGCACGACGTCGGAAAAATCGGCGTCGAAGACCGCGTGTTAAAAAAGCCCGGCTCGCTCACGCCCGAGGAATTTGGATTGATGAAGCAGCACACCGTGAAGGGCGCAAACATCATGCGCCCGGTTTCGCAACTGAAGGAGATGCTCCCCGGCATCGAGTTGCACCACGAACACATGGATGGGCGCGGTTATCCTTATGGCCTGCAGGGCCAGCAAATCCCGCTGATGGCGCGCATCATCGGCGTGGCCGATACACTCGATGCCATGACCACCAACCGCCCTTACCAGACGGCCATGGAACTGGACTACGCCATGAACCGCATCCGGGCCCTGACCGGTTCAAAATTCGATGACGTGGTGGTGACTGCTCTCGAATCCGCCGTAAACGCCGGCAAGCTCCGCCTCAGTGCCGTTGAAGTACACGTTTGAACCAAGGCTTGGTATCCTTTCCCTGCACACAGCTGAGGGTTGAGATGCCTGACAGCTACATGAGGAAGAAGTGGCTTGAGAGTTCGCCGGGAATGACATTATTTGCGATTGGGATCACCGCGACTATGCTATCTCTCGCGGTGTTCGCGCTCCAAGATCTGACGATTTTGATTACAGGAAAATTCGCTAAATGGAGTCCACTTAGAGATGTGGGTTATGTCATAGGAGCGGGGATCGCCGCACTTTTTTGCGCATTTACTGGCTTCATCAAGCTTCATCTGTAAATCAGGATTCCCGAAAACCCTGGCTGCTCTGCTGTCCGTTTCAATGGCGTCCCATGTCCTAGAGCGGTTCCTTGTTACCCCAACGCTATGGTTGAGACCAGTCGCACTGTGTAGGCTCCTCCTGTCTTTGAACACCGTTCTTCTGTTTTCGCGCTGCAGGCCAATCGCGCCCGACTAGCAGCTCTGCTGCCTCAAAGCTGCAATCACGCGGTTCTGCTACAATTTTAAGTCGCCGTTACTCTCATGCGCGCAGCCTTATGATTTCTCTGTTCGGCAAGCCCGAAGCAACTCTTGCGGAACGCCTGAAGGCCTCCGTCAGCAAAACCAAGGCGGCGCTCTCTGAAACCGTCGACACGATCTTTCTGGGCGAGCGGAAGATCGATCCTTCGATCCTGAAGGATCTGGAGACCGCGCTTCTCTCGGCTGATCTGGGTGTGAAGCCGACGCGGGAGATTCTCGATGCGGTGCGCGAAAAAATGGACCGCAACGCGCTCTCGGATGCCGCGCAACTCAAGCGCGAGATCAAGTCGCACATCATTCGAATTCTGAGCGCGCCCGTCCGGCCGGATGTGGCGGCTGGGAGCGGCATTTCCACATCACAGAATGGCAGCGGCACACGCGTGATTTTCATTGTTGGCGTCAATGGCGCGGGCAAGACCACCAGCATTGGAAAACTCGCAAACCGGCTTCGACAGGAGGGACGCAGCGTCGTGCTTTGCGCCGCGGACACGTTTCGCGCCGCCGCGGTCGAGCAACTGGAAATCTGGGCGCAGCGCAACGGCATCGAGGTCATCAAACAGAAATCCGGCGCCGACCCCGCCGCGGTCGTTTACGATGCTGTCGCCGCTGCCAAGGCGCGCTCGGCTGATGTCGTCATCGTGGATACGGCGGGACGCCTGCATACTAAATCAAACCTCATGGCCGAGCTCGAGAAAATGAAGCGCACCGCCGCAAAAGTGATTCCCGGCGCGCCGCACGATGTTCTGCTGGTTCTCGACGCCACCACCGGGCAGAACGGGCTTGCCCAGGCCCGTGAATTCACTTCCACCGTCACCATCACCGGCATCATCCTAACGAAACTTGATGGCACCGCGAAGGGCGGCATCGTTGTCGCGATCTCACGCGAGCTTGGCCTGCCCATCCGCTTCGTTGGCATCGGCGAGCAGATCAACGACATGGTCCCGTTCGACGCGGAAACCTACGCCAATTCCCTCTTCGACTGAACCGTGGACGCGCACGCCATCCGCTTCATGGAACACGCGCTGGCCCTGGCCCGCAAAGGCGCCGGCCTTGCCAGCCCCAATCCCATGGTGGGTAGCGTCATCGTGCGCGAAGGGCAGATCGTCGGCGAAGGATTTCATCAATACGAATGGCGCGACCACGCGGAAATCGTCGCGCTGAAGTCCGCAGGTGAAAAGGCGCGCGGCGCGACGCTCTATGTCACGCTCGAACCCTGCAATCATACCGGGCGCACTGGCCCTTGCACGGAAGCAATCATTGTCGCAGGCCTTCAACGCGTCGTCGCGGCCATGGAAGATCCGAATCCCGCCAATTCCGGCCGTGGCTTTGAGCGCCTCCGCGCGGCGGGCATCGAAGTTTTCACGGGGGTTTGCGAAGAAGAGGCCAGCCGCCTCAATGAGCCGTTCGCGTGCTGGATTCGAACGAAGAAACCATTTGTTACGCTGAAGTCGGCAATGACGCTGGACGGGCAACTGGCTCTCCCGGGTTCCGAAAAAAGGAGTGGCAAGAACTCCGGCAAGCGCCGGAGTTGGATTACTTCGGAAGAGTCCCGCGCCGAAGTTCACCGCATGCGCCATGCTTCGGATGCGCTGCTCACTGGAATCGGTACGATTCTCGCCGATGATCCGTTGCTTACCGATCGCAGCGGTCTCCCGCGCCGCAAGCGACTCCTGCGCGTGGTTCTCGATTCGAAGCTGCGCCTGTCGCCAAAATGCCGCATCGTCAGGACTTCCGACGACGATCTTCTCGTGTTCACCGCCCTGCAGCCGAATTCTCCGAAGGCGCGCAAACTGCAGAACGCCGGCGTCGAAGTTCTCCGCACAAAATTGAAGAATGGCCGGATCGATCTGTCACTGGTCCTCGCAGAGCTCGGACGCCGCGATATTCTCAGCGTCCTCCTCGAAGCTGGCCCCGCGCTGAACGGCGCAGCCCTGGCCGCCGGCATCGTGCACAAGCTGGTTCTCTTCTATGCTCCAAAAATTGCTGGCGACAATAGTGTTCCTTTCGCCTGCGCGCCGAAGCTGAATCTTCCACTATTGCGCAGCCTGCGCATGCAGCAATTCGGCCCCGATTTCGCCATCGAAGCCACGCTGTCTGAGGTCTTCAATCGATGAAGGGGAGAACTCCATACCCATTTGTGTACTGGTATGCAGCCCTTATTGTGCTTGGCTTTCCCTTCGTTCTTCTCTACAAGACACTACGTCTCCCCAATTTTCTACTTAGTGTTCCGTTCTTCGTCGCTGCTTTATTTCTCTTTACGATCGCGCAGGTAATGCCATGCGGAGATCACTTGAAATACAGGCGTTTTCGGCGATGGAAATCTATTCCATACTCGGACGTCCGGAGATGCCGAGAGGATCGGATATTCGGTTATCTTCGGACGAGTAGCTATTTGCCGCCGTGGGGTAGGTTGTACTTCACTCGGCGGCAAGTCGGATTCCGTTGGGATTCCGACATTATCAACACAATTCAAGGCAAAGCAGGACTTAAATAGATTGCATTCAAGCCACACTGGCCCAGAGTCAAAAATCCACGCGAGCTTCCACCTCGGAACTATTCGCTGATACGAAGGACCGCGGCGCCGGGGATAGCATCGTTCTTAAGGGCATTGAGTGCACGGTTGGCATCCGCGAGAGGAAAGATTTGTACGTGCGTTCGAATCGGAATTTCAGCGGCAACGCGCAGGAAGTCCTCGCCGTCTTGCCGCGTATTGTTCGCCACGCTGCGAATCATCAGCTCCTGATACAACAAGTCGTAACGGAGCGATGGAATGGGGCTCATATGGATTCCGCCGAGAATGAGCGCGCCGCCTTTCTTGAGCGCCTTGAGCGCTGCCGGAACGATTTCTCCGGCAGGTGCGAATATGATCGCGGCATCTAGCTTCTTCGGAGGTTCATCATAGGTGCCTCCGGCCCACGCCGCGCCCAACTCCAGCGCGAGCTTTTGGTGTCGAACGTCACGCGTGGAGGCAAACACTTCCACGTTCCAGTGTCTTGCCACCTGAATCGCCACGTGCGCCGCCGCGCCGAAGCCGTAAAAGCCCAGACGTCCTCCCGCTTTGATCCCGGAGAGCCGCAGCGACCGGAATCCGATGATTCCCGCGCAGAGCAGCGGCGCGGCCTGTTCATCGGGGAATCTTGCTGGAATGGGGTAGATGAATGCTTCCGGCGCAACGATGTATTCCGCATAACCGCCGTCCACGCTGTAGCCCGTGAACGTCGGGTTGTCGCAAAGATTTTCCGCGTTGGCCTTGCAATATTCGCAGGTTCCATCCGTCCGATGGAGCCAGGCGATGCCGACGCGGTCGCCGATTCCGAAGCGCCGTGTGTTCTCGCCTTGCCTATCCACGATACCCACGACCTGGTGGCCCGGAATCACCGGCGATTTGCGCGGCGGCAATTCTCCTTCGATCACATGCAAGTCGGTTCTGCAGACGCCGCAGGCGCGCACACGCACGAGCACCTCACCGCTCTTCGGGTGCGGCGCCGCGACTTCCCCATATTCCAGCGGATTCGTTTCCATGGCAGCCGGCGCGCGCAACAAGCATGCCTTCATCGTGAGACCTCGGCGTTATCTCTGCCCTTCCGATGCGGACCAGTCTAGTGCTTTCTGCCTTGGACGCGAAATACTGTACACTCGGATTCGAGAGCGATCGGAATCACTATGTTCACCGGAATCATTGAGCACACCGGCACGATTGAAGCGCTCGACCTCCAAGACGACGGCGGGCGCGTCACAATCCACGCGCCGAGCGTCGCGCCGTCGCTCACTGTTTCGAACAGCATCGCCGTGAACGGTTGTTGCCTGACCGTAGTCGCTCTCCACGACTATCGGCTTTCCGCCGATCTATCTGGTGAAACCATCCGCAAGACTTCGTTTGGCACAAAGGGCGGCGAACCGAAAAAGGGTGCGCGGGTCAATCTCGAGCAGCCGCTCACCGCGGGCAAGGAATTCGGCGGGCACTTTGTCCTCGGCCACGTGGACACCATCGGCCGCGTAACGCATCTCACGCCCGAAGGAGAAAATTGGTGGCTCGGAGTACAGATCCCGGCGGAATTCGCCCGCTACGTCGTGCCGAAGGGCTCGATCACCATTGACGGCATCAGCCTCACCGTAGCCCGCTGGCGGAACAACATCGCAGAAGTCGCCGTGATTCCCTACACCTACGAACACACCAACATTCGCGATCGCAAACCGGGCGACGCGGTCAACCTCGAAGGCGATGTACTTGGAAAATATGTCGAGCGTTATCTGGAAGCGCGCAGCTCCGCGGCGCTAGGGCAACCACAACTAACGGTCGCCCGCCTCGTGGAAGAAGGCTTCTAGACTCCTGACCGTTCGGCGTTCTTCTGCCGTGCACCGCGCCAATACAGCGTCAATCCCAGCACGATGGCGGCCACGGTTCCGCCAACTAGCTTCAATTCGAATCCCAACTTATCCGCCGAATCCCCTGGCGGCACCAGCGAAACCAAAATGCCAATCAATACGATTGTCAAACCCGTTCCGGAGACGATCCATATGCCGGCTCTGCCTCCCGGGATAAGCACAGCATCTTTGTTTGCGCTTCGGTCCGGCCGCGGATACAGCTTGATCGCCGCCGCAAACATATAGATGAAGGGTATGAAATACAAAATGATGGTGGCGTCCACGAGAAATTGGTACGCGCCGCGCGTTGTCTCATTGACCTGGCTGATCAGCAGAATCGCGCACGATACGATCGCTTGCACCAGGATCGAAACGTAGGGCGTCTTCCAGCGCGGATGAATTTTCGCGAACGCTGTCGGCAAGTAACGGTCGATGCCCACCACGAATGGCACGCGCGCAATCCCGGCCACCGTGCTGCCGACGCCGCCTGCGTTGCCAACGGTCACCACCACTGCGGCAAGAATTCCCAACGCGCCGATTTTCAGCGCGAGCGATCCCACGGTAATCGCATGGAACACACCGCTGGTGGTGGATACCTCAGCCGCGGGCACCAACGCCAGCACGGCAACCGTCGCCACGATGTACATCCCGGCAATCAGCGCTCCTGATGCATACACCGCCCGCGGCAGCGTTTTCTGCGGATTGCGCACTTCCTGGCTCATCGCTGAAACAAGCTCCAGCCCGCTGAACGCAAACGCAATTTGCGACCAGAAGTTCACGGTGTCCCAATTCCAAACCGGCAACATGTTCGGCCACGTGAAATGGGTCACCGGTCCGTGCTTCACCCACAGAATCGCCGCGATACCCAGCAGTGCCAGAAGCGGCAAATAAGTTGACACGCCCCCCGCATTCTGTAGCCATTTGCCGATGTTCAGTCCGATGATATTCAGTCCGACAGCTACCACCAGCATGCCGACCGAGACGGAAAGCAAAAACATCCGGTTTTGCGAAAGCACCGCGCCATTTTCTCCGATGATGTACGCGCTCATCGCCGCGCTGGCCAGCAACAACCCGGGGAAATAAAACACCGTGTAAATCCAGTAGTTCCAGCCAGCCACGAAGCCGTGAAAATCTCCGAACGCCTCTTTGGCCCAAACGTACAGTCCGCCCTCTTCCGGAAATCGCGATGACAATTCATTAATCACCAGCGCCGAGGGCACAAAAAACAACAGCGCCGCAAGAATCCACAAACTGATCGACGAGGTTCCATTGTGGGCTGCCGCCGCCACCCATCGAGGACCTAGCACCGTCGCGATGTTGAAGAGAAGGACGTCCCAGAAGCCCATTTCCCTGCGAAGCTGTTTGATTGGATCGGGAGGACCGTCAGCTGTCTGACTCACAGGGTCACGTCCAGCGCGGGAATCAGTTCATCCAACAGGCGGAAATTCTTGAGGAAGGGATCGGTTGAATTCTCGAAATCGGCCCAGGGTCCGAAGAAGGTTACGCGACCTTCCTGGAGAAAGACGACCACGTCGGCGAGCCTTTTTGCCAGATGCGTGTCGTGCGTCACGACGATCGATGTCTTTTGATACGCCTTCTTAAGACGCAGGATCAATTCGCCCATGTGCCCCGCCATGATCGGGTCCACCATGGTCGTCGGCTCGTCGAACAAAATCGCCTCGGGATTCTGCGCCAGCGCGCGCCCGATGGCCACCGCGCGCTTCATCCCGGTGGAAAGTTCGCTGGGTAATTTGTCGAGGACGTCGTCTACTTCCAGCATCTGCGCGATTTTTATTACGTATTCTTCGACATCCTCATCGGTCATACCAGGCTGCCCTTCCAGCGGGAACGTCATGTTTTCGCCAACCGTGAGCGAGTCGAAAAGCGCGCCGGACTGAAAGACCATGGTCACCTTGCGCCGCACTTCTGCGAAGTCCGCTTCCTTGAATTCAGTGACGTCCTGTCCATCGATGAAAATCTGCCCCGAGTCCGCTTTCAGGAAACCCATGATGTGCTTCAGCGAAACGGACTTGCCCACGCCGCTGCGGCCCATGATCACGCACGTCTCTCCGCGCTTTACCGCGAAGCTGACGTGATCGAGCACCAGGCGCTCGTCGAAGCTCTTGCACACCTCGCGAAACTCGAAGTAGTTGACCGGCTTCTCTTCCCTCACGGGCGCTCCGCTTCCAGAATCCGCCGCGCTTCCTCGTAATCCGCCGCCGTATTCATATTCCAGAACAATCGCCCTGCGCTATCAAATCGTTTCCAGTCCGCCGCGTCAAGAACTTCCGCGCGGAGCAGTGCGATTCCTTCGGTCACTTTGCGCACGCCGCGTTCGAACCCGGAGCGCAGCTTCGCCGCGGCACTCGTTTGCCAGCAGGCGCAGAGCGGTTCGGGCCCGGACGCCGAGTGCGGAAAAACAACTTGCGCATTGCTTTTTGCCGCGCGCTCGCTAAGAAATACCAGCCACTCGCGCGTCAAGAACGGCATGTCGCAGCTCACGATCAGATTCCATCCGCTATCCGCGGGACTCTTGGTTCGATCTTCGAGCGCGGTGATGATTCCACCCAGCGGTCCCTGCCCGGGCCAACCGTCCGCTACAAGCTGCGCTCCAAATTCCACATATCTATCGGGCGGCGCAACTAATTTTAGGTCCTTCGTCAGGCTGCGCATCAGTTTCACCATTCGTGCCAGCATCGGCTGACCATCAAACTCCACCAGAGCCTTGTCCCGCCCAAATCGCGTGCTCCCGCCTCCCGCCAAAATGTATCCAGCGGCTCTCGCTTCGCCTTTCCCAGCAGTCATTTTCCCGCTTTCTGCTCCATTTCTCTTCTTGGTACCCTCGGTGCTCTCTGCGTTCTCTGTTTTAGTTCTTAGCTCTTAGCCCACCAGAGGACTGACCTTTCAAGCCGTCCGCGCCCTTCTGTTTCTTTTACTAACAACCGAAAACTGAAAACTGACTACTCCTCCTCCAGCGGTTCTCGGCCCGGCCGCCGGATCCCCAGCTCGCGCAATTTCTCCTGCAGACTCTGCCGGTGCAGCCCGATCGTCGCCGCGGTTCGCGAGACGTTCCAACGATGCTCCGCCAGTTGTCTGGTCAAATAGGCCACTTCAAACTTCCGCTTGGCCTCGCGAAAATCACGTTCGCCAATTCCGTTATCGTGTTCGTCGCCGCGATACTTCAGCGAAGTCGACTCGCCGTGCACCACCTCGCCGGGCAAATCTTCGACGCCGATTTCGTCGCCGCGGGAAAGCACCAGGCTTCGTTCCAGCGCATTCTTCAGCTCGCGCACATTGCCCGGCCAGTCATATTTCTCAATTGTGGCCATGGCGTCGCGCTTGAGCCCCGCGGTCCGCCCCAGCCGCGCACCATGCATTTGCAAAAAAGTTTCCGTTAGCAACGCAATATCTTCCTTGTGAGCCCGCAGCGGCGGAAGGTCAATGATCACCACGCGGAGCCGGTAGAACAAATCCTCGCGGAACTTCCCCGCGCGAATCTCCGCCTGCAGATTGCGGTGCGTCGCGCTGATCACCCGCACATCCACAGCGATCGATTGCGTCCCGCCGAGCCTTTCGATGGTGCGATTTTCCAGGACGCGCAACACTTTGGCCTGCGTCACCGGATTCATGTCGCCGATCTCATCCAGGAAAATCGTTCCGCCCGAGGCCAGTTCAAATTTCCCTTTTTTCTGCTGCGCTGCGCCGGTAAACGCGCCGCGCTCGAAACCAAATAATTCCGATTCGATGAGCGTCTCCGGCAGCGCCGCGCAATTCACCGCAACGTAGGCTTTGCCGCTGCGCGGCGAGCGCGCATGGATTTCCTGCGCCAGCAAATCCTTTCCCGTACCGCTCTCTCCCAAAATCAGCACCGTCGAATCCGTCGCCGCCACGCGGTCCGCCATTTCGAACGCACGCCGCATCTCGGCCGAGCGACCGATCATCTGGCCGAATTGCCCTTCGGTGGTAAGCCTGCGGCGCAGCGAATCGTTTTCTTTTTCAAGGGTCGCGAGCTTCAGCAGGTTCGACACGCGCTGCCGCAGCTCTTCCAGTTCGAAACCCTTCACCAAGTAGTCCGCAGCGCCAAGCCGCAGCGCTGCGACTGCGGTCTTCGCGGTGTCCAGCGCAGAAACCATTAGCACCGGCACCTCGCTCCCTTGCTCGCGCATCCAGCGCAGAAACGATAGCCCGTCCTGGCCCGGCAACACTACATCCAACAACACCAGGTCCGGTCGCTCGCGGGCCAGTGCTTCTCGCGCCGCTTCGGCCGAATCCGCCTCCGCGATCCGGTACTTGGCCTCCAGCGCTCTCCGCAGCCCGTATCTTGCCGCGGGTTCGTCATCCACGATCAAAATGGTCTTCATCATTCTCTTTTCCTTACTTCGTTACTTCGTTGCTTCTTTGTTTCTTCCATCGGTAGCGTCACATGGAATCGCGTGCCGCGCCCATTTCGCACGGGGCTCTCCCAGTGCACCTTGCCGCCGAACTCGGCCACGCGTCGTGCCACAATCGCCAGACCCAATCCTGTTCCTTGCGACTTGGTTGTGAAGAAAGGCTGGAGAATCTTTTCTCGGAGTGCCGCAGGAATCCCCGGCCCATCATCTTCGATCGCAAAGATACAAGCCCCGTCGCGCGAAACGGCAGACACGATGACGTGCCCTCCGCGCGGCGCGGCCTCCAAAGCATTCACCACCAAGTTGGACACAAGGTCGTTCACCGCTTCCGCACTCGCTGCCACCAATACACTCCCGCCGGAAACTTTTATTTGCATCTGCACGCCTCGCCGTTCCGCCTCGTGCGACAAGAGGCCCGCCACCTCTTCCACGACCACTCGGGCATCGCAACTGCCAATGGCGCTTCCTCCTCGCACCGCTGGCCGGCTGAATTGCAGCAACTGATTCAGCTTCGTCGAGAGTCTGCCCACTTCTTCCAGCACCATTTTCGTTTCGGCGCGCATAGAGTCGGGAAGTTCCGGGTTCTCCAATTGCACCTGCAATATGGTCCTCATGGATCCCAGCGGATTCTTCAAGTTGTGGGAGATGCTCGCCGCCATCTGCCCCACGAGCGCTAGCCGCTCGCGTTCCGCCAATTCCCTCTCCAACCTCAGCTTCTCCTCAATCAACCGGCACAAATCCAGCGCTCCCGACAACTGTTCGCACAAGAACTCCAGCGCCGCCCGCGTCTCGCCCGAAAGCGCAGCGCCGTGCGGCTCTGCTTGCAGCGCGGCCATCAGTTGGTGCCCTTGCCGTAAAACAAAAACTCGGTCGCTCAGCGCTGCGGAGGCGGCCCGTTCCTCCGGCGTTCTCGACGAGGGCCGCAATTCTGCTTTGCTCTGATCGACAAGCGTCAGGTTTACTGCCGCCAGCTCAAACACTTCCTTCACGCGCCCCTCGATGAAACGCACGAGTCCTCGCAGATTTCCCTGCCGCGCTTCCTGCTGAATCTCCGCCGTCAGCCGCTGGACGCGGTCCATTTCTCGGTGAGCCGTCTCCTGCAACCTGCGTCCGAGTGCGCGCTGGAGCGGTTCGATAAAGATCACCAACACGAATAGCAATATGGATGCCGAAGCCTCCGGCGGAAGTAGCGGTTCCAGCCAGGTGCCGACACGGCGGACAAGGCTTAGGTAGAGCAAGGCAAGGAAAGTGGCCGAAATGGCGTACAGAAGATTCTTCTGCCGGCCGATCTGCAAAAAGTTATGCCGAAATACAAGATAGATAAGCACGCTGAAAGGCAAGATCGGGAGCAGCGAAAAAGCCGTAGCAAGCGCCTCTGTCGTCCGCGCCCGCATAGGAAACGGTCCCAAATGCAAGCCATCGACCGCCAGAAAGGACGCGACGAAAAATGCCAACAGCGCCCAGTGAAAATAGCGCTGTGGCTTATCCGGGGCGGCCGTTGCGAAGCGTCTTTCCCAGCCTCCGCACCACGCCAGCGCAACCGCCAGCGTGATGGCGAAGCCCTCCCCCAACGAACTGCCGGGCACCAGAAAGTTGAATTGGGGGTCCTGCATGAGAAGTGGAATCCGGCGGATCACCAAGTGCAAACAAGCAGCATAAAAAAGAACTAATATTGCGAGCTTCCATCGCTTGTTTTTGCGCAGCCCGCGCGTTTCTGCGTATTCCATGTGCAGATGCAAAAGGAGCGCGGGCAACAGGCAAAGTCCGATGGAAATCGTTACGATTGCAAATTGATTGAGCGCCACGGGCGGCTGGTGGTAGTAGATCTGCGAGTTCAGCGCCAGGAGCGACCCGCCATAAAAAAAGAACAATGCCAGACACAGAAAAAAGAAAACGCGTTCAAAATTGCGCTGGCGGCGGTAGCCGAGAATCACCACCATCCAAAAGAGCTGCATCAGCGTGCCAAACGTGCAGCCGATAAGCCGGATGTAGACCAGCGATCCCATGAGCCTTCCGCGTGTCGAATTTTACGCCCGGCCCATCTGCGGTACAATCGCCATGTGCAAGATTTTTCTTGCACCAGCTAAACTATTCCAAATACATGATTTAACCGGGTCAGGAATTCACAGGAGATCAGCAAGCCTGTGCGGGAAATGCTTGACATGGCACAAGTTTCTGCTATATTAGCAATCGGCTGTGAGGAGTGCTAATTCCCCTTTTCCTTGCAGCTACACTATAAACCGCAAGTTCACCTATGGAGGTTTTTGAAGATGGCAGTGAATCTGACTCCGCTGCACGACCGTGTCATCGTGAAGCGCATTGAAGAGAAGGAAAGCGTCAAGGGTGGCATCATCATCCCTGACTCCGCAAAAGAAAAGCCCATGGAGGGCGAAATCATCGCCGTCGGTGCTGGCAAGCGCGAGAAGGGCGAACTGATCCCGTTGGACGTCAAGCCCGGCGATCGCGTCCTCTTCGGCAAGTACAGCGGTACGGAAATCAAAATCGAAGACGAGGAATATCTCATCCTTCGCGAAGAAGAAATTCTTGCGAAGCTCAGCGGCGCGGCGAAAGCGGCCAGGAAGTAAGTATTCAGTTCTCAGTTGTAAGTTCTTAGTTAGGAAGGAGCGGAGAGCTGCTGTGGGTTCGCTCCGAATCTGTGGCTCAGGCCTTCAGGCCTGAGGGGTTTTCCGAGTTGCGAAACATTAGGATTGAATATCAGGAGGAATGACCAGTATGGCGAAGCAGATTGTTACAGGTGAGAATTCCCGCCAGGCGATTTTGCGCGGCGTGAATGCCCTCGCCGACGCAGTGAAAATCACCCTCGGCCCCAAGGGCCGCAATGCGGTGATCGAGAAGAAGTTCGGCGCGCCGATCATTACCAAGGACGGCGTGACCGTAGCCAAGGAAATCGAACTCCGCGATCCACTCGAGAACATGGGCGCGCAGATGGTCCGCGAAGTCGCTTCCAAGACTTCCGATGTTGCCGGTGACGGCACGACCACCGCGACCGTGCTCGCACAGGCCATCTTCCGCGAGGGCGTCAAGACGGTCGCCGCCGGCGCCAGCCCGACCGCTCTCAAGCGCGGCATCGAGAAGGCCGTCGAAGTCGCCGTCGAAGAGATCGAGAAGCTCCACAAGGACGTCAAGGGCGACATGATCGCCCAGGTCGGCACGATTTCCGCCAACAACGACAAGCAGATCGGCGGCATCATCGCCGAAGCGATGAAGAAGGTCGGCAAGGATGGCGTCATCACCGTCGAGGAATCCAAGACGATGGAGACCACCCTCGAAGTAGTCGAAGGTATGCAGTTTGACCGCGGCTACCTCTCCCCCTACTTCATCACCGACCCCGAGCGCATGGAATGCGTCCTCGAGGACGTTCGCATCCTCATCCACGAAAAGAAAATCAGCTCGATGAAGGATCTTCTCCCTCTGCTCGAGCAGACCGCCAAGATGGGCAAGCCCCTCTTGATCATCGCTGAAGACGTCGAAGGCGAAGCGCTGGCCACCCTCGTGGTGAACAAGCTCCGCGGCACGCTGCAGTGCGCCGCCGTCAAGGCCCCTGGCTTTGGCGACCGCCGCAAGGCCATGCTCGAAGACATCGCCACCCTCACCGGCGGCAAGGCCATCACCGAAGACCTCGGCATCAAGCTCGAGAACGTCAAGCT
>WNGC01000933.1_pt1 | contig 17525 bp, 11 predicted proteins | sample 5400051 | NCBI WGS metagenome assembly WNGC01 (sample SAMN13153368, study PRJNA577476) | soil metagenome | isolation source: 20 cm soil or saprolite under grassland replicate 2 | place: USA:California | collected 2016-06-15
GTCCCTGCCCGGGGAGTTCGCTGCGCGTTCGATCCCGCTTCCGCGCCTGACCTACTACCTCGTCTGGGATTCGAGCGCGATTCTCGGGATTGCGATGAAGATCATCGCGACGGTCGTGGTGGTATACGTCTTTTTCGGCCAGGTGCTCTTCAAAGCGGGCGGCTCGACCTTCTTCACCGGCATTGCGATGGCGCTGATGGGGCGGTACCGCGGCGGTCCGGCCAAGATCGCCATCGTCGGATCGTCGCTCTTTGGGTCGATCTCCGGCAACATCGTCTCGAACGTGATGACAGTGGGCACGGTAACGATTCCCCTGATGAAGCGCGCGGGGTTCCGGCCCCATCTCGCCGCCGCGATCGAGGCCTGCGCCTCGACGGGAGGCCAGATCACGCCGCCCGTCATGGGCATCGCGGCCTTCATCATGGCGGAGTTTCTGCAGGTGCCTTTCTACGAGGTGGCGCTCGCCGCGGCGATCCCGGCACTCCTTTTCTACGTGGCACTCTTCATCCAGGTGGACCTGGAGGCGGCGAAGAGCAAGATTCTGCCGATGCCGGAGGAGGAGATTCCTCGGCTGTCGCAGGTTCTGAAGGAAGGCTGGTACTTCCTGTTGCCCCTGGCGGCGCTGGTCTACGCCTTGTTCTGGTTGAACTACGAACCCGAAATGGCGGGGTTGGTTGCCACCGCGATCGTGTTCGTGCTCGGCATACTCTTTCCCTTCCAGGGGAAACGCATCGGCGTCGGCGACCTCGCTGTGATGCTGCGCGACGCGGGGATCGCCGTGCTGGATCTCTTTATGCTCGGCGCGGCGGCCGGAATCATGATCGGCGCTCTCAACTACTCGGGCGTCGGATTCACGCTCACGCTCGTGCTGATCCTTCTTGCCGGCGGCAGCCTCTTCGCGCTGCTCCTGCTCTCGGCGATCGCCAACATCATCCTCGGACTCGGGCTGCCCACGGTAGGCGTCTACATCGTGCTCGCGACCCTGGTGGCTCCGGCGCTCGTCAAGATGGGGATAGCCCCGATGGCGGCGCATATGTTCATCATGTACTACGGGTGCCTGTCGATGATCTCGCCCCCGGTAGCGATCGCGGCATTCGTCGCGGCGAATCTCGCTGGCGCCGACCCGAACCGCACCGGCTGGGTGGCGATGGCATTCGGCTGGACGCTGTTCGTGATTCCCTTCCTCTTCGTATTCTCCGGCACGCTGCTCCTGAAAGGCGATCCGATGACTATCGTCCTCGATCTCGTGCTGGCGATAGCAGGAGTCTGGTTCATTTCCGCGGCGATGATGGGCCATGCCTTGAGTCCCCTCGGTCTTACGGCCCGCGTCTCCTATGGCATGACGGGCCTGTGCCTGTTCATGCCGGCGAACGCCTTCGGCGCGGGACGCTGGATCAACGCGGCGGGAGCGGGGTTGGCACTCGCGATTTTCGTCCTGGAGAAAGCCGCCCGCCGGCGCGCTGTCGCGGCCGGGGGATGATGCGAGCCGGCCGGCTATTTGGCGAGACCGATTTCCCTGTAGTACTTCATCGCACCGGGATGCGGCGGCACGCCTTCCAGAACCTTTGCCATGTTTTGCGGCTGGAAGAGCGCGAACGGAGGGAAGGTCGCGATCAGGTTCTGCTTGCCGTCGTGCAGGGCCTTCGCCACTCGGTAGACGACCTCGTCGGATACGTTGGCGTTGGTGATCAGCACCATGTCGAACGCGATCAGGTTGGTCGGCTTGGTGATTCCGTCGAGCGCCGGATTCGGCGCGACCTGCATCACGTAGGCTCCCGGCAGGAGAGCCTGCGTGCGTTTCATCGCGTCGGGCGAAGTGCTGACTTCGAGAACGCGCAGGCCTCCGACGCTCGCATTCGCCTGCTTGATCGCCGCCGAACCCAGGGCGAAGAACAGCACGTCGACCTTGCCGCTCATGAAATCCTCCGCCTGCCGGACCACGTTCGGGGCGGGAACCTTCACGACGTCGCCGTAGCCGAGCCCCATGTTGGCGAGGTGGGCCTCGATGATCCGCGCAATCGTCTTTTGCGCGTTGAACTCGCCGGAAACGCGCTTGCCGCTGAGATCGGTGATCGAATTGATTCCGGACTCGGCACGCACGTGCATGGCGACCCGGTAAGGAATGAGGGAGCCGACGTAGCGGATCGCGGGCTGCCTGCCCCGGCCCTCGTATTCGCCGGTGCCGGTCGAATAGAACGTCGCGTCGAACGAGTTCGACACGTTGAAATCCGCCGAGCCGCTTTGCACTTCGTCGAACCCCGTGCTCGCCTGCGCCTGGACGACGGCCCGGAGCCCCGCCTTCTCGACGAGCACTTTGGCGATTGCTTGCCCTGTGGAGTTGGAGAAGGACCCGGCCGGGGTGGTGACGATGCCGATCGTCTGGGAGCTGGCCGCGCCCGTCAGCAACGCAGCGCCTAGTGCCAGGACCTGCAGCGATCTCATGGTCAATCCCTCCTTCGTATGCTGGCGAACTAGGCCGTCATTTCTTTTGCAGCGGCTTTCTCTTGCTCGGCGGGGAACAACAATGCCGCCGCAAAGGTGACAAACGCCAGCGTTCCCAGCACGTAGTACAAGAGCTTGAAGTCCCCGCTCGACTTGTAGACCCAGGCGACCAGGGGGACCGCGAGTGCGCTCGCCCCGAACGAGACCACGTAGCGCACCGCATACGCGCGCGCGCGCCATTCCTCTGCGGTGTAGCGCGCGATCATGGCGTCGTTGATCGGGATCTGGCCGAACACGAAGAACATCATCGCCACGGCGGTCGCAAGCATCAGGTATTTATCGGTGGTGCCGGCGAGAGCAAGCAGCGGTACCTGCAGCGCGACCACCGGGACGAACACCGATTTGAGCGGGCGGCGATCGAGCCACCAGCCGACGCAGAGCTGCGCCATCGCGGCGATCAGATAGACCCCGCACACGAGCACGCCGACGCCGAAGGTCGAATGGGTCAGGGCCGCGAGGCGCTCGTCGAACACCTTGGGCATGGAAATGGTCGTCGCATTGAAGATCACGCCGCCGCAGGCGGTGGCGACCGTAAGGACCGCGAACACGCGGGCGAGGTCTGCGCGCGAGGGCTTATAGGGCCCGCTCCGGCGCACCGGCGTTTCAGCTTGCGCTTCGCGCGCGAACAGCAAGAATGCCCCGCCCACGCCGAGAGCGATTGCGCCCGGAACGATGAACGCGGCACGCCAGCTGATCGCATCGGCAAGCGCGCCCGCGACAAGCGCGGAGAACGCGACGCCGACGTTGCCGAAGACTCCGTTCACCCCGAGGACCCGGCCTACGTTCTCCCGATTTGCGACGAGCATCGCGATGCCGACCGGGTGGTAGATCGCGGCGAACACGCCGAGGAGCGTGAGGCCGAGGGCGATCTGCGCCGGTCCGGCGGCGAAGCCCGTGAGGATGCTCGCGGCGCCGATGCCGAAGAAGAACACCACCATCATGCCCCGCCGGCTCCAGCGGTCGGCGAGCCAGCCCGCAGGAATCGAAAAGGCGCCAAAGGCGATAAAGCCGCCGAGCGAGAGCGGCAGGAGATCCGCATAACCGCGGCCGAACTCGGCACCCATCGCGAGCACCACGGTGGGGAAAATGAGCATGAGGAGATGATCGAGCGTGTGCCCGAGATTGAGGAACAGGCTCATGCTGCGCGAGGCGTTCACGGGGAGGAGATGATAACCGGGCAGGTGTATTCGCGTTTGCGGGAAGGCCGGCGTGGAGCACGAATCCGAGGCGCAAGGCGATCACGGTAGAAATCGGCGCCGTTTAGGAAGACAATTCCCGGCAGGGCCGGCCCGGGATGGAAGCCCGTTTGAGAGGGGGCGATGATGATCGAGAATCGAGTTCTGGCGGTGACGGCGGCGCTTCTGCTGGGATTGGGGGGCGCCGTCGCCCAGGACCCGAAGGAAAGACCGCACACCCAGAAATCCCCGCAGGCCCGGGTGGAAGTCGAAAGAGAAGCGGAGGAGATGCTCGGCGCCGTGGTGCGGGTCAGGATGAAGGCCATTGCCAACGCCCGCAGCAATACGACCTTGGGTCCGAACCGTGAGGGGACCGGCGTCGTGATCGACGAGCGCGGGCACATCGTCACGATCGGTTACATCGTGGTCGAGGCCGATTCGATCGAGATCACCACGCAAGACGAGAGGACCGTTCCCGCCACGCTGATCGGTTACGACCACGCGAGCGGCTTTGGGCTGCTGCGCGCCGGGGCGCCGCTCGGAGTGAAGCCCATGCCCCTGGGGCAGGCGGCCGACCTCGCCACGCGCGAGCCGGTGATGGTCCTGCCGGCGGGCGGCCGCGAGGCGGCGAGCCTCGCCTACGTCGTCGCCAAGCGCAAGTTCGCGGCCAGCTGGGAATACCTGCTCGAGAGCGCGATCTTCACGGCGCCGGCGACGTCCCAGTGGGCGGGCGCGGCGCTCGTGAGCCGAGAAGGGAAACTGGTCGGCATCGGCTCGCTTTACGTGCGCGAAACGCTCGAGGGCGGATCGCAAGTCCCGGGAAACATGTTCGTGCCGATCGATCTGCTGAAACCCATCCTCGCCGACCTCATCGAGAAAGGACGCAGGAGCGGGCCGGCGCGTCCCTGGCTGGGTCTCGCGACCGAGGAGCTGCAGGGTCATCTTCTCGTAACGAGGGTCTCGCCGGAGGGGCCTGCGGACAAGGCCGGGGTCAGGAGCGGAGATATCGTCGTAGGAGTCGGCGCGGACCCGGTGAAGAGCCACGAGGAGCTCTACCGCAGGGTGTGGGGTCTGGGCGCGGCCGGGGTCGAAGTTCCGCTTAAGATTCTGCAGGGCGCGGACGTTCGCGAGTTGAGGTTGCGCTCGATCGACCGCTTCCAGTACTTCAAGGAAAAACCCGTCTACTGAATGCGGGGGAGCTCTTCAAAAAAAGCGGCGTAACCGCGAGATCGGGTACGCCGAAAGGTGCTACGGAGGAGATCGGTTCTTACCGGCGGCTGCGCACCAGGCGGCGATAGCCGGTTTCGAAATCGTTGGCGACGGCGTAGCTGAAACGCTCTGAATCCTTGTTGCGTTGCCTCAGCTGGTACATTGACAGCGCGGTACCTAGCGCAAGGCCTGCGACGCACAGGCTCTGAAAGATGACAATGATGGCTTCCATGGTCCTCTCCTGTTTTCCGATTGGCAGTTCGTATCCCTTGCCCTACTTGTAGCAGGAAGCGGGCCAAGCCAGATTCAGGGGCTTAAGGGTGGGGGGTCATAGGTAAGATACTGATTAATATTAGTTATATGTGTATTATCCGATCAATGCACCAAGTAGTGAGCACATGCTCAGGGTGGCGCCGGACTGACAAGGGCGTCACCGGCCTTCAAGGGGAAAACCTCCCTTGAGTGGACAATTCACCGGGACGATCCCGATGCGGGAGCACCAGAGCTTCGACCTGGGAGCGCTGGAGGCGTATCTGCGCAAGCACGGCTTTTCCGGCCCGATCGGCGTGCAGCAGTTCAAAGGCGGCCAGTCGAACCCGACGTATTTGATTACCGGCGGGGGACAACAGCACGTGCTGCGCGCTAAGCCGGGCCCGGCGGCGAAGCTCCTGCCTTCGGCGCACGCGGTGGAGCGCGAGTTCCGCGTGATCTCGGCGCTCAAGGACGCGGGAATTCCCGTGCCGCGCACCTATTGCCTGTGCGAGGACGAGGGCGTCATCGGACGCGCGTTCTACGTCATGGAGTACGTCGAGGGCCGCGTGCTGTGGGACCCGTCGCTTCCGGGCATGACGCCGCCCGAGCGCGCCGCGATCTACGAGGAGATGAACCGCGTGATCGCGTCGCTGCATCGGATCGATTACGCAGCCGCGGGCCTCGGCGACTTCGGAAAACCGGGCAATTATCTCGCGCGGCAGATCGGGCGCTGGAGCCGGCAGTATCGGGCCTCGGAGACCGAGCGGATCGAGCCCATGGACGCCTTGATCGCCTGGCTGCCGGAAAACATCCCGGCGGGCGACGAGACCACGGTGGTGCACGGCGACTACCGCATGGACAACCTGATATTCCATCCGCAGGAGGCGAGAATCCTCGCCGTCCTCGACTGGGAGCTTGCCACGCTCGGCGATCCGCTCGCGGACTTTTCCTATCACTGCATGAGCTGGCATATTCCGCCGGGGCAGTTTCGCGGCATCGCCGGGCTCGACCTCGCCGCGCTCGGTATTCCGGGCGAGTCTCAATACCTTGCGTCATACTGCGCTCGCACCGGGCGAAGTGAGATAGCGCATTGGGATTTCTATCTCGCCTACAATCTGTTCCGGATCGCGGCGATCTTGCAGGGCGTGATGAAGCGCGCGCTGGAGGGAACGGCGGCGAGCGGCCAGGCGCTCGAGGCGGGCCGGCGCGCCCGCCCGCTCGCGGAACTGGGATGGCAATACGCCGAAAAGGCGATACGGAATGCGTAGCGCGAAGGTCGAATGGATTTTGCATACTCCGAAAGGGTGAAAGCGCTGCAGGACAAGCTTGCGCGCTTCATGGATGCTCACGTCTATCCGAACGAGCGCCGTTTCCGCGACGAGGTCGAAGCGAACCGCGCGAAGGGAAATCCCTGGGTGCCCACGAGACTGATCGAGGAGCTCAAACCGAAGGCGCGCGCAGAAGGCCTGTGGAACCTTTTCCTGCCGCGCTCGCCGCGGGTTCCCGAAGGACTCTCCAACCTCGAATACGCGCCGCTGTGCGAAATCATGGGGCGCGTGCACTGGGCCCCCGAAGTGTTCAACTGTTCCGCGCCGGACACCGGCAACATGGAGACGCTGGAGCGCTACGGCTCCGAGGAGCAGAAGGGGCGATGGCTCGATCCGCTGCTTCGCGGAGAGATCCGCTCGGCTTTCCTGATGACCGAGCCCGAGGTGGCGTCCTCCGATGCGGCCAACATTCAGTGCCGCATCGAGCGGAACGGAGACGACTACGTCGTCAACTGCCGCAAATGGTGGTCATCGGGGGCGGGCGACCCGCGCTGCAAGCTCTTCATCGTGATGGGCAAGACCGATCCCGGCGCGGCGAAATACGCGCAGCAGTCGATGATCCTCGTGCCGCGCGAGGCGCCCGGCGTGAAAATCCTGCGCCCCTTGAGCCTGTTCGGCTACGACGACGCGCCCCACGGCCACATGGACATCGCTCTGGAGAACGTGCGCGTGCCGTCCTCCCAACTCCTCCTGGGAGAAGGCCGCGGCTTCGAGATCGCGCAAGGGCGGCTCGGACCCGGGCGCATCCACCACTGCATGCGCCTGGTGGGGGTCGCGGAGCGCGCGCTCGAATTCATGTGCGAGCGGAGCCTGGTGCGCGTCACCTTCGGCAAGCCCGTCGCCGAGCGCACGGTGACGCAGGAACGCATCGCCGAGGCCCGCATCATGATCGAATCGGCGCGCCTACTGGTGCTGAAAGCGGCTTCCATGATGGACACCGTAGGAAACAAGGCGGCGCGGGCCGAGATCGCGATGATCAAGGTGCTGGCGCCCAACGTCGCGTGCAAAGTGCTCGACTGGGCGATCCAGGCGCATGGCGGCGCCGGCATGTCGGAGGATTTCCCGCTCGCCTACATGTACGCCCACTCGCGCACCCTGCGCTTCGCCGACGGGCCCGACGAGGTGCACCGCAACGCGATCGCGAAGCTCGAGCTCTCGAAGCACCTGCCGGCGACGAAGCGCTGAGCTCAGCGCGACTCCGGTCGCTCCTTATCGCTTGCGATCGGGAAGCGGCGGGACGGGGCGGGGCCTGCGGTCCGGGCCGGTGGCGACGTAGGTGAGAATCGCCTCGGTGACCTTGACGGTTTCGACGTCGGAAGGGTTGCGCTGCGCGTACACCTCGACGTTGACCGTGATCGAGGTGTTGCCCACGCGCACGATCTCGCCGTAGAAGGAAAGCACGTCGCCGATGAACACCGCCTGCTTGAACTGGAAGGAGTTCACCGCGACGGTGGCGACGCGACCGCGCGCGTGGCGTGCAGCGAGCACGCCTCCCGCGATATCGACCTGCGCCATGATCCAGCCGCCGAAGATGTCGCCGTGCTGGTTGGCGTCGGCCGGCATAGGCACCATGCGCAGCACCGGCTCCTTGTTTTCGGGCAGTTGGGTCACCCTTGCAATGTTACCGTGAAGACTGCAGCGCTGCCTCGATGCGCGCGATCATCGTGGCGAGCGCCGCGCTCCTGGGATGGCCTTTGTAGCGCTCGGCGAACTCGCGGGCCTTGTTCCCGTAGTTCGCTTTTCCCCAAAGGGCCTCAAGAGCGGAGGCATAGTCTGCGTTCGTCACCTCCGGCGCAATGCCCAGCCCCGCGCCGAAGCGCACCAGGCGCCGCATGATGAGGAACTGCTCGAGCTGGGTCGGCAGGAGCAGCACCGGTTTTCCGGCGAGCAGCGCCTGCGCGGTCATTTGATGGCTCCCGTGACACACGACGGCGTCCGCCTGCGGCAGGAGCTTCGACACCGACATCGCTTGCGCCGAGAAGCGGATCGAACCCCCGCCGTACTTGTCGCGCAGCTGCGGGTCGATGCCGCGGCAGAAGACGAGCGTCGGGGACTTCGACGCCGCGATCGCCGCGAGCACGGGATCGAGTCCCTTGAAATACGAATAGAGGTAGCCGAAGACGCGCGGACCGTCGCCCGCCGGCCAGTCTGGCAGCGCCTCGCCTTCGCCGGAGTCGGTGATGCCGTAGTAATCGGAGGGTCCGCGCTCCGGGTAGATATCGAGCTCGGGATAAGTGAGGAGCATCGCGCGGCCCGCGAACAGCTCGCCTATCGTCGCGAGCGGCCGCGCGCCGTAGCCCGAGAGCACGCTGTTGATCGCATGCAGCACGCTGCGGTCCGCGGCCTCCAGGCGCGCGCGCGGCGCGGGCTCCCAATGGCGAAGCGGCGGCGAGGGCATCGCGGGCGGAGGGACGTGGAAGCCCTGCGAAATCTCGAAGCTCGGTATGCCGAGCGTGAGCGCGGCGAGGTGCGCGGCGGGCGCGACGTTGGCGATCACCGCGTGCGAGCCTTTCAGGCGCTCTCGCCAAGCGTCGATCAGCGCCTTGTGCTGGGGCGGATCGCGGTAGCCGAAGTTGAGCAGGATCTCGCCGAGGTTGAGAGGATTCTGAATCGTCGGCGGCCCGGACCAGATCGGCGCGCCCTCGCGCGGAAGTTCGCCCGCGCCCTCGAGATCGGCGCCCGCGGAAAGGTCTCGGAGGAAAAAGCGCGCGTCGTGTCCGCGCGCTTTCATCGCTCTAGCGACGGGCAGCAGCGTCGCCACGTGCCCGGTGCCCGCGCCCAGCTCCCAGGCGAATTCGATTTTCGCCATTGCGATGCGAGTCCCGAAATGAAGAGGCCCGCCTAGAAGGCGGGCCTCCAGTGTAGCGGCTCAAGGCCTTACTGGACCACGCACTCCATGCTCGCGCCGGCGTTGATGCTGGTCGGTTTCAGCGATTGCCCGAAGCTGGGCGGCGGGGTGACCTGCGGGAGATTCGGCGGCGGCGGGACGAGCCTCGGCGGCAGATTGATATCGCCGGAGAAGGCGGCCTGTCCGACGCCGACCAGCTGCTCCACGCCCCCCGAGATGAACGCAATCTGTCCGTCGGCCACGGTGACGTACACCCCCGGCGGAAGCAGATTCGGCGGCGCGCTCTGGCCCGGGGGAGGCGCGGGAATGTCGATCGCCGAATAATCGGTGCCGCGTATGCCGATGGTGGCGGTGGAGGTCACCATCCTGTAGGCGTTGCGGTTGGTGGTGCGCTTGCCGATCAGCCCGGTGAGCGAACGCAGTCCGCCTTTGAAAAGCTGCATGGCGAAGTTGTCGCGCTCGGGACGGCCCTCTTCGTAGGCGTAGGTCTCGATCTTGACCTGGGTGCTGGGGCGCAACGTCACCTGACCGCCGTCGGTGAAGCGCAGCTGCGCGTAGCTGTCGCGCTCGGTGGAGATCACGTCGCCGACGGAGACGCTGGAGCGCTCGGCGAGCGCCGCCACCGAGCCGTCGGGCCGCTGCACCGAGAGCGTCCCCGAAAGATGCTGCACCGTGCCTTGCGCAAAGGCGACGAGAGGGGCGAGCAGCGCAGCCGCCCCGAGCACTCGGGCGAAGAGCCGAGGCGCGCTCACTTGCATACCGCCGCTGCCTTCTTGTTGCCGCCCTTGTCTTTCTTCGGCGGTTCCTCGACGATGCGCGCACCGAGAGGCGCGTTCGCGGCGGTGGTATTGAAGGCTGCGGCCACGATCGAATTGGCGAGCGGGTCGCCGGCGAGGAAAGTGAACTTGGTGATATTGAGCGGGTTCGGGAACAGCGGCCCGGTCAGACCAAGGCCGCCGGCCAGATGCAATGTGCCGAAAGAGCCGATCGTGACTTCGAATGCGCCGGTGCTGGTGTTGTAGGTAAAGGGCCCGCTGAGCGTCATGTCGTTGAGAAGCGTGCCGTTCCGCGAAAGACCCGCGGTCGACAGGAAGATGCCGCTCCCGGCGGTGATGCCCCGCTGGACGTCGAGCGGGCTGAAGCTGTGGATGGTCACGTTACCGGGGCTGCTCACCAACTGAGTGATCGTCGTGCCGCCGTGCGCATTGAGCAGGATGTCGCCCGTCGTCGAATTCGTCAGCGTGTTGACCGTTGCAGGCATGGGGCTGAACGCGTTCAAATCGATGGCGATGCCGTAAGCGGCGCTCGCGTCGAGCGCCGGCGCCGAGACGGCGAGCGGCGCCGCGGTCGAACCGATCGCACCGCCGGCATTGAGCGTCACGCCCGTGCCGCCTTGAACGGCGTGGACGGATGGAATGGGTGTTGGGGGAATGTCCGTAGAGGGGAGGGCCGTGGAGCTGGCTCCGGTGATGTTTCCGGTCGCCGAAATGGCAGCGACTCCCGAGGCCGATACCCCCAAGACCTCCAAGTCGCCGGAGTCGTTGAAAGTGAAGTTGCCGTTGCTGGCGGAGCCAGCGAGAGACTTGACGGTGTTGCTCAAATCGAGCTTGACGTCCGCGCCGGTGGCGAAAAGGAGATCGGTCGTCAGCGCCGCCGCTTGGGTCACTGCTCCGCCCGCGACGATCTCGATCAAGCCGCAACAGGTGCGGGTGAGTCCGCTACCGCCGTCGAGTCCCCCGTACGCGTTGATCGCTCCTCCGAGCGCAATATCGCCCGGAGCGGATATGAGGATTTCTCCGCCGGAGCCGCCGCGACCGGTCGCGCTACCGGCAGGCGCGGTACCGCCGTTTCCGCCGATTGCCGATATGGGGCCTATGGATGCGGCGCCGCCAAGGGTGACGACACCGCCGTCGCCGCCGCTGCCGCCCGAGCTTGCTGCGCCCCCGTTTCCGCCCGCTCCGCCGTCAGCGAAGATGGCGCCGCTGATCGCCACGGACTTTCCACCCTGTAGGTCGATGCGGCCGGCACTTCCGCCCGCGCCGCCCCCACCACCCGGTCCGGCGGTTCCCGGGCCGCCGCCGCCCAGGCCGCCGCTCACGTCGATGGCGCCGTTGGCGTTGCCGACCGTTACGTTGCCGCTCGCGAGCAGGTTGACCCTGCCCCCTTGTCCGCCGAATCCCCCGGCAAAGGTGCCGCTGCTGTTGGCCGCGTTGCCGCCCCGCGCATTGATTCCGCCGGCAACAAGGATATCGCCGCTCATGTGCGTCGCAAAGACATCTCCCGCGGACCCGCCGGAGCCGCCTTGACCGGAAGTCGCAGTGGCCCCGTTGCCTCCGTTGGTGGTAATACCGCCGGAAATCGAGACTGCGCCGGGAGTCGCACCGTCGCGACGTTCGATGATCACATTTCCGCCGCGGGAACCGTCCACGATTCCAGCGGAGCCGTCCGCGCCGTGAGTGTCGATGCTGCCGTTGACGGTGATGTTGCCGCCGTCGGTCGCGAGCTTCACGGTACCGCCGGCAACGCCGATCGCGGTGGAATTGGTGCTGATGTTGCCGACGGTGACGCCGTAGCCGAGGAGATTGACGCTCCCGCCGTTGGTCGTGATGTTGCCGTAGCCGAGAGCCGAGGTGATGCTGCCGGTTCCGCTCGGAGTGCCCGATGCCGGATCGTTGGCCCTCAGAGTGATGTTCGTACCGTTGACGATGATGTTGCCGCCCAGGTTGATGTTGTTGCCGGCTTGCGCGGTGAAGCCGCCTCCCCCAGAGGTGAGGTTCAGGTCTGACTGCAGATTAATATCGCGATGCGCCTGAAGGGTCACAGACCCGTTCGAGCGCAAACCGGCATCTATCGCGCCGACCGAAATCAGGGACGTGGGAATCGGTAGATCGTCGAAGCAGACTCCGGCTCCGGCTAGGCAGGTCAGCTGGTCTGTCCCGGTGAGCCCAATATATATGTCAGTCGGATCGAGCAGCCACTCGCCGCCGTTGCCGTTCGGCGCGCTCGTGTCCACGCTGCCGAACGCCTGCAGCGCCTTGCCCGAAGTCTCGACGAACCCGCCGTTGCCGCTTTGCGAGCCGCCGCGCGCCGAAATCGTGCCGAAGAAGCGGGTGTAATCATCCGACCACACGATCACGCGTCCGCCGTCGCCGGTGGTGCCCGCATCGGCGCGGATGATTCCATCTGAACCGATCACGGTCTGCTGCGCGTTCTGGACGTTCGGGTTGGCGCCTTGGTAGTCGCCGCCGACGAGCACCGTGCCGCCGCCCGCATCGCCCGATGCGTCGATGACGCCGTGGCCTATCACTCCCACGCGCACGCCGAGAGCTTGTATCGCTCCGCCCTGACCCGAGCTGCCCTTGGCTTCGACGGTGCCGGATATCAGGTTCGTGCCGCCCTGCGCTTGCAGCGTCACCTTGCCGCCGCTCGGCCCGTTGGCCGTGGTGAGGCTGCCCGCGTCGAGGGTGAGATCCTGCGTTGCGATCAGCCGGATCTCGCCGTTGGCGCCGGCGACGGCGCTGTTCGCCTCCACCACGCCGCTCTGCCGGACCAGCGCGCCGAACATGCCGATGCGGCCGGAGTCGGAGACGAGGCGTCCCAGGTTGAGCGCCTGCTCGGCGTCCGCGACGATGTGCACTGTGACAAAGGGGGAATTCTCGTAGACGAAATCCACGCTTTTGCCCGCGGCGAGCACGATCTCGCCCTGCGGGGAGCGGATGACGCCCGAGTTCCGCACGTCCGGGCCGACGAGGAACACCCGCCCGCCCGAGGTCGTGTCGATCACCCCGGCGTTCGAGACGGCGCCCGCTCCCGGAGTCTCGGTGAAGCGCAGCCGCCCATTCCTGAAGTCCTGGTCGGAGAGGTTCAGGCTCGAAGCGACGAATCCGGCGACGTCGATGCGCCCGGTCGAGCCGATCACGATGCCGCTCGGGTTGATCAGGAACACCCGCCCGTTCGAGGAAAGTATCCCGTCGATCACGCTTTGCGGGATCACCCCGTTTGCGCCCACCACGCGGTTGAGCACCGCGGAGGAGCCCGAGGACTGCAGGAACTGCGTGATCTCGTTGACGCCGATCGAGAAGCCCGACCAGTTGATGATGGTGTTGGCGGTGTTGGTGACTGTCACCGTGTTACCCGAGCTGACGATGGTGGCGCTGCCCGAGGTGACGGTGCCGCCCGTGGGATTGGCCAGGCTGTGCGTCGTGGAAACACCGAAGCAGGCAGCGACCGCGAGCGCGATCAGCTTGGGCTTGAAATCGCCTCGTTGCCTTCGCTTGGCACTGGAAGTGGACATGGCTACCCCCCGATAGACTTCATTTCCCCAGCAAACTTCATTCCCGCAGCACACGGGAAACTCATTCTAGACCTCGATGTTCTGCGGCTCGTGTGACTTTTCGCACGGGGGGCCGCGTCAAAAGCTGTAAGCGACGGCGGCATGCGCCCGGTAGTCCCCGTCCTTGCGCGTGCCCGCGTCATGGGTGACCCGCGCCACGTCGAGGCGGAAAGCGAGGGACTTGCCTTGGCTCAGGCGCAGGCCGATGCCGGCGCTACCTAGGCCGTTGGTGACGTTGTTGGGATCACGTGCAGGTGTATTGTCGCGACCGCGCGCCATGTCGACGAAAATCAGCGCTCGCGCTTTCCACGTGCTGCCGATCGTCGTCCCGAAATCGGGGCCGTAGCCCTCGAGCGAGAAACGCGAGCCGATGTCGCCCGAAGTCTCGCGCTCGTAGTAGCCGCGCACGCTGTCCGACCCGCCCATGCCGAACTGCTCGCCGGGGATGAGAAGGTCGCGGGTGTACTGAGCGCTCGCGACCGCGCGCACGATGGAATCCGAAGGCAGCAGCTGCGAGAACGCGAGGCCCGCGCGCCAGATCGAGTACTTGGCCGAAGCGCCGGGGCGCGCGGGCGCTCTCACTTGTACCGGTTGGGGTCCGCTGCCGCTGCCGTCGTCTACGATTTCTACGATTCCACTGAAGGCATCCTGACCGCCGTCAGGTCCTCCCGGGATGTTGTGCGAGTAGGAGACATTGAAGGACAGATCGCGCCCGACCTGCGAGAAGCGTCCGCTGTAGGTGAGCGAGATGGGCCGGACGGTGATGTTCGGGACGAGCTGCTGGTCCGCGAAAGTGACGTTGTTCTTGTACGCTCGGTAATCCCATCCGAGCGCGACCCGATGCTCGTAGCTGTCGATCCGCCCCAGCATCTGGGTGTAGCGCAGTCCGAAGACTCTCCCCTTCCCCGACACGCTGAAAACATCCTGCACGGTGCCTGAATTGACGCTCGAATACCCCGCGAGGACGTCGACCACGCCGCTCCATTTGTATACGGGTACGCGGTATCCGGCGCCGAAGACCTTCACGTCGGACGCGTGCCCCGGGGAGGTGATCACCTGCGCGTTGAGCGCGTCGTCGCCGTTGAAGAGGTTCGCGTTCTGGTAGCCGACGCCGGTGCGGTAGTTTCCGGTCGCTGGAGTGCCGGTGTTGTCCGCAAAGACCGAGATCTTCGTGGGCTTTTCGTCCGTCACGCGTACGGTCGCGTCGACTTGGCCGGGATCGTCCGCCGCCTGCAAGGCCACGCTGACCTGCTTGGCCGGGTTCTCGTTGACGAGCTGAGCGTCTTGGCCGATGGCCCGCGTATTCGGGGAGCTGCCCTCTTTGAGCGAGGGCAAGCCGGCCCTGACGTTCTTCTCGTCGAAAAAGCGATTGCCCTGGACCCGCACCCTCCGGATCCGCGCCTCGACCACGCTCAAGCGCACTTCGCCCGCACGGATGTCCTGCTCCGGAACGCTCACGCGCACCGCGTTGTAGCCGCGGCGCGAATACGCGTCCTGCAGCGCCTCGAGCGCGCGCTGAATGTCGCCGAAATCGCGGTTCTTTCCGGAAAACGGCGTGAGGATCCGGTCGAGCTCGCTTTGCACAAGAAGGGTATTACCTTCGACGACGAAACGCCGGATCTCGAATCGCGGCGGGGCCGGCGCTCGAGAAGGCGCTGCGATCGGCGCCTGGGCTTGCGGCCTGGGAGGCAGGGGCTTCGGCTTCGCCGGCGCCTGCGCAATGCTGGGACGCGCGCAGAGCGCGAGCATCAATCCTGTCGCTGCGACAAGCAAGCGGTAGCGCAGCGCGCCCACCATTATTGCTGTTGGAACCACCACGACCCTCCCTGGCGAGGGGCCGAATTTTCCCATGACCCGTCCCGTTAGAGCAAGCGACATGCGTCCGGGGAAAAGTGAATTATTTCTCGTGAACGACGACTAAGAATCACCGCCAGCGAGTCGGACTCAGGAATTTCCGGCCCGGCTCTTCAGATAGGTCAGCGGCCCGCCGCGGAAGGGCGCGAATCCCGTTCCGAAAATGAGTCCCGCGTCCGCGAGATCGGCGTTGGCGACGATGCCTTCGGCGACGGCCGCCTGAGCTTCCTTGAGGTAGGGCGCGATGAGTTTCTCGGTGAGCTCGGGCGTGGCCCCGTGCGCCGCCTTTTTGCGCACCTTGCCGTTCTGCCAAACGTAGAATCCGCGGCCGGTCTTCTTGCCGAGATTTCCCGCTGCCACGAGCTCAGCGAGTTTCTTGGGCGGCTCGGCGCGCTCGCCCGCCAATTCCTTCCCCACCGCGAGGCAGATGTCGAGGCCGACCGTGTCGGCGAGCTCGATCGGCCCGATCGGCATGCCGAACGCCGTCGCGGCGGCATCGAGCGTTTCCAGCGAAACCCCTTCGTCCACCATTCGCAACGCCGCGTCGAGGTAGGGACCGAGCACGCGGTTCACGAGAAAACCCGGCGAATCCTTTACCGGCAGGGGCAGCTTGTCGATCTGACGCACGAAGGCCGCCGCCCGATTCGCGACTCCAGAGTCGGTGGCCGCGCCCTTGACCACTTCGACCAGCTGCATCTGCGGCACCGGGTTGAAGAAATGGATGCCGACGAGCCGCGACGGATCCCTGAATTTCGCCCCGATGTCGGCGAGCTTGAGGCTCGAGGTGTTCGAGGCGAGGATCGCATCGGGCTTCGCCGCCGCCTCGATCTTCGCGAACAGCTCGCGCTTGGCCTGCAGATTCTCGAAGATCGCCTCGATGACGACGTCCGCCTGCCGCGCGCCGTCCCCGGCGACGTCGGGAATCAGCCGGTCGAGCGCGTCCCGGATGCGGGATGGGTCGCGCAGCCGGCGCTTGAAGAGCTCGACCGCGCGCTTCATCGCCGGCGCGAGACGCTCGGGCGACTGGTCCTGCAGCGTCACCGTCAGGCCGCGCATCGCGCACCAGGCGGCGATGTCTCCCCCCATGACTCCGGCGCCGATCACGTGCACCTGCTTCGCCTTGAAGTTGTTCCCCTTTCCGAGCGACTTCAGGCGCTCCTGAAGGAAGAAAATCCGGATGAGATTGCGCGCCGTGTCACCCTCCAGGAGCCCGATGACCGATGCCGGATCCTCGGGCCGGGGCGCGAACGGATCGCCGTCGTATCTGCGCCACAGCTCAAGGATCGCGTAAGGCGCGGGGTAGTGGTCCGGCGACACCCTGGAAGCGAGCTGCTTTCTCGCCATATGAACGACGAGCGGACGCATCAACGCGGAATTCATGAACCGTTGCGCGAGAGGGAGCGCTCTCGGACGGGGCGCTTCGAGCACCATCATGCGCGCGGCGTTCTCATGGATGCGCGGGGGAACTGCGGCGTCCACCAGTCCGAGGCGCTTCGCCCGGCGCGCGTCCACGGCGCGGCCGGTGAGCAGCATGTCCAGCGCGGCAGTCGGGCCGACAAGGCGCGGCAGGCGCTTGACGCCTCCCCAGGCGGGGAGGATACCGAGCATCACTTCGGGAAGCGCGAAGCGCGTCCCGGGCTGATCCACCGCGACGCGATAGCGGCAGGCGAGCGCGAGCTCCACGCCTCCGCCCATGCAGAAACCGTTGACGAGCGCGAGCGTCGGGAAGGGGAGGGACGCGAGCTTGTTGTACAGATCCCAGCCGCGCCTCACCATGCGCATCACGTCATCGGCGTCCTTGATCTTGGTGAACTCCTCGACGTCGGCGCCAGCGATGAATCCGGAGTCCTTTCCCGAGCGGATGATGAGTCCTCGTGGAGTTCTCGCGCCCAGCTCATCGAAGATGCGGTCGAGCTCGGCCATCACGTCGGCCGACAGGACGTTCGCGGAGGCGCCCTCTTTGTCGAACGACAGCCAGACGATGTTGTCGCCGTCGGTCTCGAGCTTCCAGTGCCGGTAATTTT
>WNGC01000944.1_pt1 | contig 17513 bp, 20 predicted proteins | sample 5400051 | NCBI WGS metagenome assembly WNGC01 (sample SAMN13153368, study PRJNA577476) | soil metagenome | isolation source: 20 cm soil or saprolite under grassland replicate 2 | place: USA:California | collected 2016-06-15
CCGCTCCTGCAGCACCCGCCTCCGTTACCTACGAGCCCAGCCTCGCCGTCGTCGCGCAAGGCCGCAAGCAAGCCAACCTCGGCGGAACCAACTTCATCTTCGACCAGTCGCGATACCTGCTGACCTCGCTCGATTTGCCGGTCATCTGCAACGTGATCGAGGCAAGTGAGCAGGTGCCCTATCTCTGTTTCGTGCTCAAGCTCGAAATGCCCGCAGTCCGCGAACTCCTGACCCGCGAGGAGATTCAGGCGCCCGAGGCGCCGTCGGACGCGCCTGCCATGGCCACCGGTGAAACCACGCCCGAGTTACTAGATGCTTGCTGCCGGCTTGTGGACCTACTGAACTCACCTCAGGACATTCCATTTCTTTCCGGCCTGATTCAACGCGAGATCATCTACCGAATTCTTCGCGGACCGGAGGGCGCGCGTCTCCGTTCAATCGCAACGGGTCAAGGCGAACTTCGCGAAGCCGCTCCGCGTGGAAGATCTCGCCAACATCGCGGGGATGGGCGTCTCGACGCTGCACCACCATTTTCGTGCGCTCACCGCCATGAGTCCTCTTCAGTATCAAAAGCAACTTCGCTTGCAGGCAGCTCGCGAACGCATGCTCATGGATGGTCTGGATGCTGCCAGTGCCGCCTTTGAAGTCGGATACGAGAGCGCCACTCAATTCAATCGCGAATACAGCCGTCTCTTCGGCCAACCACCTATGCGCGATATCCGCACCCTCCGCTCGCCAGGCGCTCCACGCCTGGAGTCGGTCGGTAATCGGCAAAGCGTTAGCTGAGCGTGTTGCAAACAAGCACGACAAGGAACTCTTTTGGGAAGGAATGGCTGGGACGACGAGACTCGAGCTCGCGACCTTCTGCGCGACAAGCAGGAGCGCTCATCTAACCGTGGGCGCTTGGCCGAGCATTCGGGCGCGTACCAAACGGTTCTGTTCGTTCGCTCACGGCTCCGAGCTAGAAATGTCGCCTTACGCAACCACTAACAACGTTTTCGTTGACCCGAACACCGAAAGCACCGCTACGTTCCTATGACAGACGACGAATGGCTGGCAAGTTTCTGAGATCGCCCTTTCTGGACCGTAGTCCCCAGATTAACTTCTGTGTAGCCGGAAGTTGTCGCATGGTGGTTCGAATCTATGGCTTGCTGCCGTTCAATTGCTCAAGCTGCTTTTTGGCCCACTCGTCCTGGGGATTCAGTTCGAGAATCTTCTGGTAATCCGCCCTGGCTTTCTCCACTTGCTTGTTTGCCGCGTGGGACATTGCCAAAAGGTTGTACGCCCAACCCGAGGGCGGGGTGTTGACTTCGACGTTGAGCTCCATGATGGCCACGGCTTCCTTGGCCTTATCCTGTTTGAGCAAACTCTCCGTCAAAATATTCAGCGACGTTTCTCCGAAATCGTATTGGCCGTTTCCAAGCCCATTTTTCCTGAGATCGCGATAGAGACCGATCGCTGCCTGAATATCTTTCTTATCGATCGTTTCCGCGAGAAGCGCGTTCATGGTTTTCGGAATGCTAAGCTGGTGGTGACAGGTCACACACTCCACGCGGATGGGTGCGGTCCGCCCCATCTTGGCGATGTATTCCTGGTTGATGGCATCGACCATGCGTAACATGGCGCGTGCGGTTTTCTTGGTGTCTTTTTCATCGGAAGCAAAATCCATTTGTTCGCGTTTGTTGCCATCTTTTCCCGCATGGCAGAATTGGCAGCGGACGCCCAAGCTGAAGGAAAATCCGCGCATATTTCCCATGAGCTCTTGACGTGAAATCGTTTTCGGAAAGTATTGCAAATTGGTGAATTTGTCGGGCATTTGAGCCTCGGCGGCGAGAGCCGCCAAGGACAGCAACATCACTGTTGTTGCGGGCAAACTTGCTATGCGAAACCTGCAGAACATCTCTCGCCTCCCCCTGCGCTTGCTACTCGACTGAATGCAGTATGCGAAGGGTAGCGATTTGTCCGCCAGTTGTGGTGGGGAGAAGTTCAATTTTTTGTCCGGAATCTGTCAGGAAGGTGTCCAAGAAATGTAAATTCCAACATTCAAAGACGGATGGCCGATACCACGGGTGCTATACTCGCAATTCTGAATGGCAATTTCGTTATCCTGGCATTCCCGAAGGACTCGTACGGCCCTGATTGTCTTGCTCTTGTTGGTCAGCCTGGCAACCGCAAGCTTGATCGTGCTGCAGGCCCAATACGCAAATGCTTCGCAGCGGGCCACTGTTGAGAGCGTCCTCCACGACTATTCCTCACTAGTTGCCGACGAAGTCATCCGCAGATCGAGTGCGGAGATAGGTTATTACGGCTATTACCCGCTAGTGGCGGCTGTGCTCCACGAAATCCAGTCATCGGGAAAGTTGCCTTCAACGATAAGAGCAACGTTGCTCTCCGCACAGGATCCGCGCGTGAAGCGCGCCTCGGGCTTGGCGAAAGGCTACTACGAGGTGGATCCATCCACTGGGCGGTTGAGCTTTCTCAATGAGCCGGCTCCTGACGAAGTGGCAGGCTGGCTGAAGGAGAATCTAGTGCGAGTCTTTGCGCAGCACAGCGACACTGCCTATCAAGTCTTGAACGCTCAAATCGGAGGCGCTCCGCGGACATTTGTCGCAGGCTCCACGCGAGGACCGCAAGGCCGAGAGATAGAGGCTGGCTTCGAAGTTGACCTCCCGGTTCTGACGCAATGGTTTGGAACCGCTTTGAACCGTCAGCCCCTCGTGCCGGCTTCCCTGGGTCACGGACAAGTGACGAACGAGTTTCTGCACGTGAGCATTCGCGACCACGGGGGAGTGGAACGCTTCCATCTGGGGGAAGAGTCAGCGCCAAAATTGGCAGTCATAAAGTCTTTTGGTGATACGTACCAAGGAGTTTTCTTAGGTTTCACGGTCGAAGCCTCCATCGATCCGCAGATTTCCCGACAAATCGTCATTGGGGGACTGCCTCGCTCCCGGCTGCCGTTCTTTCTTGGGCTCCTGGCATTGAATGCGGGCCTAATCGTGACGGCCATTCTGCAACTGCGCCGGGAAATGGCTTTCCAGCAACTGCGGGACGAGTTCGTTTCCAGCGTCTCTCACGAGCTTCGGACACCGCTGACGCAGATTCGGATGTTTACGGAAACCCTGCTGCTAGATCGCATCCGTTCCACCGAGGAGCATCGACGGTCGCTCGAAATCATCGACCGCGAGGCTCGCCGCCTTACGCAACTGGTCGAAAATGTTCTGCAATTCTCCCGAATGGAGAGAAGAATTGACTCACTCTCGAAGGAGAAGCGTGAACTCGCGCCCCTGATTCAGGAAATCGTGGAGGACTTTGAATCAGTAATGAATGGCAGTGAAACTCAGATCGAAGTTCGTTTGTCCTTTGGCCTGATCGCAAACGTGGACCCCCACGCTCTGCGGCAGATCGTGATCAACCTTCTGGATAATGCCGTGAAGTATGGAAGAAAGAAACAGCAGGTTATCGTGGGACTTGAGGCTTGTGACGGCATGGCATGTCTCTTCGTAGATGACGAAGGGCCCGGCGTTCCTTTGGCCGATCGAAAGCGCATATTCGACCGATTTCAGAGACTGGAGCGCGATCGGCAATCATCGATTGCGGGCACAGGGATCGGTCTATCCGTGGTACAGGATTTGGTGACCCGTCATGGCGGCCGGTGTTCAGTGACCACAGGTGACCGCGAAGGAGCGAAGTTTGTCGTCGAGCTGCCGCTTTCCAAAGGACAGGAAGGCGCCCGTAAGGAGCAGCTGGAGGAATCGCCTTGAGCCGAATCCTGCTGATTGAGGACAATCGCGATCTGGCGTTCGGTCTGCGAAACAACTTGGAAATCGAAGGCTACGAAGTCGAGACGGCCGAGGATGGAGTGGCTGGCCTGAAGGCATTGGCGAAGGTGAATCCCGACCTCGTGATTCTCGACCTGATGCTGCCGGAATTGGACGGGTTCCGTGTATTGCGATCATTGCGCCAAGGCGGACACGCAACGCCGGTCCTCCTACTGACAGCGAAGGGAGAAGAGGCCGACAAGGTTAGAGGGCTGCGGATGGGGGCGGACGATTACGTGACAAAGCCGTTCGGACTCCTGGAGTTGCTGGCAAGAGTCGAGGCGTTGCTTCGCCGCATGCACGGGGAAGGCACCGCCGCGGGAGATGTGAGGAAGGTGCATCGCTTTGGCGTCATCGAAGTTGACCCCGCTTCGCGCACCGTACGCCGCGCATCGCAAACCGTCGAATTGGCTCCGAAGGAACTCGATTTGCTGCTTGCACTTTTGCGAGCCAGGGGAGCTGTGGTCTCCCGCCTGCAAGTGATGAGGGAAGTTTGGGGATACTCTGCGTCGGTCGTTAGCCGGACCGTAGACACACATATCGCCGAGTTGCGCCGCAAGCTTGAGGAGAATCCGTCCTCGCCTCGTCACATCATTACCGTGCGAAAGACTGGCTACCGGATCAAGTTCTGAAGTAAGGTTCGACTATTCTGCTGCGAAAATCCCTGCGAGACTTACGATTTTGCCCCCAAACCTCCCTTTGAACATCTACTGCGGTTGAACATCTCGCGGCGGAGGCACGTTTTCCCGTTCCCTAGGCTTATCCGGGAGGTCGTGGTTTACGACTTACTTCTTCTTGAACTCTGAGTACCATGAGCACCGCTATGACAGCAGCAATGCCAGGTCTTCAGAACGTAGGTCTCGAATCATGCTGTTGTCGGCGCCGATTATTGCTGCGGCAAGGTCGCGCTTGATTTTCTGCAACTCCAGGACTTTCTCCTCAACGGTGTCGCGGGCAATCAGTCGATAGGTGAAGATGGGCCGGGTCTGTCCAATGCGATGCGCGCGGTCTACGGCCTGCGCTTCAACCGCGGGGTTCCACCAAGGATCGAGAATGAATACATACTCGGCGGCGGTGAGATTCAAGCCCAGACCGCCTGCCCTCATGCTGACAAGGAAGAGCCGACAGTCTTTGTCATTCTGGAAGCGCTCCACTGGGGTCTGGCGGTCACGGGTGGCGCCGTCTAGGTATTCGTAGAGTATACCGTCCTGATTCAGGCGGGCGCGGAGAATCTTCAGTAAGCTGGTGAACTGCGAGAACACCAGCGCCTTGTGTCCTTCGTCGAGGACTTCACGCAGTCGCTCGAGCAGCACGTCCAGCTTGGCGCTGGAATCACTGGAGCGTTTCGAATCGAGCAAGCCGGGATGGCAAGCAGCTTGCCGCAGGCGCAACAATGCCTCCAGGACCTGAATCTTGGATTTCGCCAGGCCGGCGGTTTCGATCCGCCTGAGCAACGAATCGCGGTAGTGCTGGCGCAACTCGTCATAGAGCTTGCGTTGCTCAGGTTCGAGCTCGCAGTACACCGTTTGCTCGGTTTTGGACGGCAGCTCACGCGCCACCTGCTCCTTGGTTCGGCGCAAGATAAACGGCCGCAACGCCTGACCCAGCAGGAGGCGCGTTTCTTCGTCCGGATTGCGCATCGACCCGCCCGCGACCTTGAAGGCATTGGCAGCGCCAAGCATTCCAGGGTTGAGAAACTCGAATAAAGTCCACAGCTCACCGAGGTGGTTTTCCACCGGAGTGCCGCTTACCGCCAGGCGGTGTCGTCCGCGCAGAAGCCGCACGGCCTTCGACGATTCCGTTTCTGCATTCTTGACCACCTGCGCCTCGTCGAGGACGACGTAGTCAAACTCGGCGTCTTTGAAGCGCCGGGCGTCCCGGCGCAGCGTGCCGTAGGTGGTGAGCACCAGGTCGTGAGCGGCGAAGTCATTGCCGTTGCGCTCCAAGCCGGTATGGTCGAGCACGCGCAGCTGCGGAGTGAAGCGTGCCGCTTCCTCCTTCCAGTTGAACACGAGCGACTTCGGAACGACCACCAGGGACGGACCGACGGGCTCGCCCGCGGCGCGCAGCTCGCGGCGGGATTCGAGCAGCGCCAGTACCTGCGCGGTCTTGCCCACACCCATGTCGTCCGCGAGGCAGCCACCGAAGGAGAAACGCTGCAGGAAGTGCATCCAACCCAAGCCTTCGCTTTGATAATCACGCAGGCGGCCCACAAATCCCGCGGGCTGTGCCGCAGGTTCGACGCCGTGAAACCGTCGTAGCTCCTCGCGCACGCGTGCGAAGGTCTCATCGCAGCGGGCTTCTGGCTGCGCCGCCACTAGGGCGTCAAGCAGTCCTGCTTGGCTCTGACGGAAGCGCACATGACCTTGCTCCGGCTCACCCATTCCAGCCAGCGGGCCAATACGGCGTAGCCACTCTTCCGGCAGCGTGCCATAGGTTCCATCATCGAGCCGCACCATCTTGTCCCCGCGACGCAGGGCCTCGAGCAACTCGGGCAGGCGCGCTGTGGTGTTCCCGTAATCTACCTCACCGTGCAGCTCGAACCAATCCACGCCACTCGAGACTTCGATGCGGAATGCTCCTGGGCGTCTGAAGATCTTTCCTTCGGCTTTGATGTCCCAGCCTGCCTCCACAAGCGAGCGCACGATGCGAGGCAGCTTGCTCGGCGCCAACTCCCACCTCGGCGTGGAATCCGGGTAGGTGGGAGCGCGCTGCTTCAGGCCCAGCTGATCGAGAAACGCGCAGGCGGATTTCTCCGCATTGGAATCCCGGCGTATAAAACGCCGTCCGGCAGCTTCGAAATAGCCTCGCGCCGGATCGAACGCCGCGAACAGGCGGCCCTCGTACGCAAAACACAGTTTCGCATCGAGGCGTTCATGCCGGTGCGTGACGCGGGTTTTTGAGATTGTCAAATGAGGATGGGGTGGCAGCGCCACCTCCTCGTATCGTAACTCCTCTGGCACCCGCAGCGGCGGCAAGTTCGGACAGCAGAGCAAAGTCGCCAGGAATTCATCGCGTTCCTTTTCGGGAACCGAGATCGACCCCTGTTTGCGAAGAGCGATGATCCATTCGATGGGGGCGTCGCTGGCGAGAGGTGCTACGCGGTCTCTCGTGATTACCAGACCTGCCGTGACCAGGGCCGGGAATGTTGCTTCCCTGCGCTCTTCTCCGCGCTGGAAAAAGCCGGCGAGGGTACATGCTGTTTCGCCAAGCCGGTGCAGCTCAAGGAGGAAGTTCCAGGGACCGCCGTCGTCCCACGCGAGCGGAAGCAGGCTGTCCGGTTCGTTCAGCGGCCGCAGGAAGCAACGTCCCGTGCGCGCCACCAAGGGCATGAGCATGCTAGCCAAAGTGGGCGAGAGCAGAGGGGATTCGGGGATCGTCAGATAAGTTCTCGCGTAGCCGTAGCCGTAGCCATACGATTGACCTCCCGGCAGAGCGGACAGAATTTCGCGATCCTCTGACAGCGGGAGCTGGGCGATCTGGCCTTGGCTCATGGAAAGAACTTTGGGTCGCGAGAAACTGCCATTGGCGTTCCGGTTGCGCGATTGCAGTGAGAGAACCAAACCGCCGCCGTGCATGTTTTTCGCGACATCCACGACATACAGGATCTCCAGCTTGGACGGCCAAGCCACGCGATCTTGAAGCTGAAAGACCTCACCGAGTTGTTTCCGCCAGTCCGGTGGTTTCGGCTTTGCCGGATTCCAGACGACCGCAGGAGAACGCGATGAAAGGACCGGCCCCGGCCCGTCTTCCTCATAGAGTTCTTCATCGCCATCGTAGTAGTCACGGCCATCAAAACCATCCGCGCCAAGAGCGTCCAAGTCCAGGATCAACTCTCCTGCCGAGGCGGCTGCGGTCAAATATTGATGCTGGTCAGCGGCAAGGATGGTGGCCCACACGTGCTTGCAGGGAACGCCCTGCTCCACAAAATGCGGGCAGTCGCACCAAACCGCAAGCTTGTTGTCTCTCCAGGCAAATTGCACCTCGTAAAGGCCAGAACCGCGCACGCAGGCAGTAAGCTCGGATTGGGAGCCTTCGTGGATCATGACGCGGCCCTTACAGTAGTAGTCGTCGCCGCGCTTCCGAACATTCTTGGTGAAATTCGCTGCCAGCTTGGTGGAAAGACTCATGCACCTGCTCTACAAAATTCTCAGGATATTCTATGCAGGTTTTTCATGATTTTCCATGAGAAGAAAACTCCTCAAGATAGGGACCGAAGGCGTCTGGTTGCCAGCAGCTTCTGAACCAACGTCTGCACAGGACTTTTCTCATTCGATTCATAACCGCACTATCGATGAGAAATACTCCACTGCTGTGGAACGCCCAACGACGCCGGGCACGAATGGCCCAGGACAACTGTTTCCTGAGGGTCTTGCCGGAACGGAAGATCAAATGGCATCCAACACAGGGATGGCTCGAGCTCGCAAGCGCAACCGGAGCAATGACTTAGATTAGATTTGCCTGAGAAGGCAGAAGGGTCAGGTTCAGTTTCAACAAGAATGAGCAGCGCAAGATCACAGTTACCGTCGCCACAGCCGCCAACCACAGCAGGCGGTTCCGCTCCATCGAGCGGGTCGCCCTGCGGAAATTCCCCAGTCGGACATACCAGGTGCAAATTCACAGGTCCTCCAAAATGAGAATGGAACAAACTCCGGGGCCGGGCGACAGAGTAAAGGCCAATAGACACGTCCATCATGTAGCGTACAGGCCAGCACTTCTCCGCGAACGCCACAAATCGGGAGTTGAGGCACAGCCGCAAGAAGTTTTCGATGGAACTTTTCTCAAGTACAGCCTGATACTGCTGTCAGGAATGCGAGGCCATCAATGACTTCGACGTGGCGGGTTTTGCTTTTCCCCATCGTTATGATGAGTCTGTTTCAGCCTGCATATGCGCAGCAGGCGCAAACAGTCACGCTTGCAGAGCCGGGAATTATCAGACTGGAGAAGCTTTTCCAGATGGCCGACACGGTTGCGCTCGTGAAGGTACTTTCGGGAGATACGCAAAACTACCCCAAAGTCATTTACAAAGCAGAAGTCGTGAAGACCTTTAAAGGAGCGACTGTTGGGCAAACGATTTATTTTGGGGCCGTATGTGGGCACTAGACTGGGCTGGGAGTATGTTCTCTTCCTTCGGAATGCGGCCAAGCCACTGGCGCCTAACCCCACGTCAAGCGTTAATTACGGAACCGTCTATTATTCCGAAGTGTTCAACGAGGGCTACAGTTCGATGGAGACCTCTTACGAGTGCGTGTTTGATGGGAAGGACATTGCTCAGAAGTGCGGCGACGGCGTGAGAGTCTGTACGGACTACATCAAGCTTCCAAAATCGCTGCACGCTTCGCCTCCAATGACCGAAGACACTGCTTTTGGTTGTCGATGGGTTAGTTAGGAAAGAAGCTTTTCTCTCGGCGCTCGACACACCGCACGAATCGGGAAAATAGATTTTTGCTGACTTCACTCCGGTGACCGATTGGCCATGGGATGACGCTTACACCGATTGAGCGTGCATCAGCTCATGATTGACAGCCCCAGGGTGCCGGTAAACGGAAAAGTTGCTGTTAGTGCTTCATGTGACTCAATGCCGTTCTTTTGTAGCCGATTCGTACGTGGCTGATTCGCCGAGTTCCGTTCCAAACCACACGATATAGGTGCTGTCGCTTGTTTTCTCGTAGTAGACCGGGCCGGATTCGGAATCTTTCAGCCCTATATCAGCCAGAGTGTCGGGAAGCCGACAGTAGCGAGATTGGAACGAATCGACTGCGGCTATGACTTTGTTTGCTTGTCTCGCTTCGGACCAATAAAACACCCAAGGCCACCGAGGGGCAGGCGTCACGAACCCGACCCACAGAACAAAAGCGAGAGCAAAAAACACGATTCCAAGGACGAGCGGATTTTGCTTTCGGAGAGTAGAAACAAGTCTCATCGCAAGCTGCCGCTTTCCGTCGATGTTTAGCACGCGAGTCGCTCGCCAAGTCCTGGTATACAGCGTACTCGTAGATGTGAAATCGGTCCTAAACCACTTCTCCGAGAACCCCGACTACTCAGGAGTTAGCGCGCTGGTTTGGTTCTTTTCGATAAACGCCGGCTCGTGCGATGATCTCCTCGATGACGACGGTCTTGGCATCGGCGTAATTCTGGACATACTTCCATTCTTGCTGGGCCAAAGCGAGCTTAGTGCGTGCGTACAGATCGCGATCGGCGGCATTGCTTCGCAGCCTGTCTCGGAACATCAACATGCGGTCGATTTCCGGGCAGCCGGACGAGAATACGTGCAGGTTAATTTCGGAGCCCGGCCCGTTGAACATCCGGTGTTCGAAGCAGTTGGTCTCCCGGATACGAAGCACGTAGCCGGCGGCTACCAGATCCTGCAAGTATGCATCTTCATCCGCCGAGTCGATTACCACCAAGAGCATGTCAATAGTCGGTTTGGCGACAAGGCCCGGCACCGCCGTCGCGCCGGCATGCTCAATCCGCAACGCCCGGTGTCCGAGCACGGCTCGGATTCTGACAGCCTCTCGACTAAAGAGCTCAGGCCACTGCGCATCGTAGTCCACAATTAGAATCCGGCCGGCCAATGGTTTCAGCGCTCCAATTGTGTGAGTACGGATTTGCTCCTCGGTGAGTGGTGGGCGGTTAGCGAAGGGTTTTGTCTCTTTCGACATTGCTGGCTGATCTCATTCTACGAGCGACCTCTTGGAACGAACAAGGCACTTCACCGTATGTGACGATGACCGAGACTATCAGTTCGTCTCCACGCTAACGCCAGAGCTTGGTAAACAGCGTTCACATCCACAAGAATCCGCCGAGAAAGGGAGCTCGTCACAATTGCGTCCGGAAATGTCTCGTGAACGCTTCCACTCAGGCAGGGCTTACTTTGAGAAAAAATAATCTCGACGGGGCAAAGAAATGCGAGGCGTTACACGGTACTGCGAGCCATTCGTTGAACATGATCCCTCGCGAGCGCGAGCAACAGTGCCGTTAGCCGAGAGAGTTTACGCCTTGCCTCCCGAGCGATTCGCTAAGGTAGCATGCGCGCACGTCCTCACAACACGCGATGCAAGCTCCGGTTCGGCCATGGACGCATCAATGAACTGCCGGGAAAAGCCCCAGAACGGACAGGGTTCAACCGTTTTTGAAGACGCACAATGGTGTTCAGGACATTGCCACTTGGCACGATGACAAGTGCTTCCAGCCTTCTGGATAACGTTGCTGAGCTTACGCTGGTGCAGGGTTTGTTTCAGCGCGCGTAAGGAGCAGAGGAGCACAAGGTTCTTGACAGAGAGCCCGTGCTGAACTAAACTAACTAAACTAAGTTCATGGGGGTTTTCGTGATAACGGTCAACATCCATAAAGCCAAAACGCAGCTGTCGCGTTTGGTGGACGAGGCAGCGGGCGGAAAGCCGTTTATCATTGCTAAGGCAGGAAGGCCGATGGTCAAGGTCACAGCCCTGGACACGCCGACTGGAAAACAGGTACGGAGGCTCGGGTTTCTTCGCGGCCTGTTTTCGGTACCCGATGACTTTAACACGATGGGCAGCTCTGAAATCGCGCGGATGTTCCAAGGTGAAGAGTGAAGCTGCTGCTGGATACGCATCTACTGCTATGGGCAGCTCATGATCCCAAACGGCTGACAAAGGCGGCGCGTGCGCTTCTCGAGAATTCCGAGAGTGAGCTCGTCTTCAGTGCTGCGAGCCTTTGGGAAATTACTATTAAACAGAGTTTGGGACGCCCGGATTTCCGTGTGGACGCAAGGCGGTTGCGCCGTGGGCTGCTGGATAATGGCTATGCCGAACTCCCAATCACTAGCGAACACGCGATCAACACGGACCAGTTGGCACACACACACAAGGATCCCTTTGATCGGGTTCTGCTGGCTCAGGCGATGGTTGAGGGAATGACACTGGTCACCAACGACCGCAAACTCGCGACATATCCAGGCCCAGTGCGCAAAGTGTAAAGAACGAGTCGTCTGGAACTAGTTGAACGAAAAAGGATTGGCTCCCCAGGCTAGCTATAGCTAGATTCGAACTAGCCCCGTTCGTCGTGGGCGCGGGACTGCAGCCTTGCCTCCAAGGCCGCACGGAATGCTCCCGCCGTTTTGTATTCTCTTGCTTCATGCGTCACAAGCGTTGTCCCGCGAGTTCTCGAAACGAATCTTGCAGCTTACCGTGCGGCAGAGAATCGATCGGTTGCTTGCTGATGAGCCCCCGGCGCAGCGCCTCCTCGATGGCTTGTCCGATGTGCCTCTTGTCCACCCGGCCAGTTTCGAGCAGATCCAGAATTGTCCTCAATGGACGCGTCACTTTCACGCCGTGCGCGTCTTGCACGTCGCCCTCGTTGAGATCTGCCCGGTGCAGCACCAGGATTTCCGGGATTTGACTATTTCGTCGGAACTTCTTTGGTACCGTCTTGTGTAGTTTCGAAGGCATGATGTCCGAGAGTTCGTGAAGGCTCAGTGCGGTGGAAGGGTCGCGCCCAAGGTCTGCTCCAATAAGCGTAACTGATCACCGCAACACGCGACGCGCCCGGTTGCTCGTCTTCCTCGGTGATCGTGCGCCCCAGCAACGGCGTGACGCCCAATCCGGAGAAATACTCTCCGGCCACCATCTCGCCGTAGGCCAGCGTAGGCTCGCCGTTGAGGCTCACCGTGACGTTCTGCTCGCTGAAACCGAGGGGCACAAACGCGAAAACGCTGGAAAGCGCTTGGTTTTGAGCTCGGAATTGCTGAAATGCGGGATAGGAAAAGGACAATCTGGAATCGCCGCCGGTTTGGCTGAAATGCGAAGGCCATTTGTGCGTGTCCCATTTGAACAGCACGAGCTGCTCGGGATGATTCACCGGCGGTTTCTTGAGCATGACAGCGTCAATGAGGCTGAAGATCGCCGTGTTCGCGCCAATTCCCAGCGCCAGCATCCGCAGCCCGTACCGCGTCTTGCCAGAGCGTGTGCATAGCTAGCTTCCTAATAGCACGCTATGTTCTAGCCTGCCATCCTCCGTTGGTCCGCCCTGTCACTGCAACTGGCGCCCTGCTGGCCGGACAGCCAGAACATCCTTGATGCCATCGACCACCAAGTCAGGGCGCTCAAGCTGAATGAAGTGGCCACTGTGAACAGCGATCGTTTGTCGCGCATTACGTGAAAGACGCAAAAACCTTTTCTGTTGCGCTCGTTCATCCTCGTTGATGTTTTCACGGGTCAGGATAATGAGTGGCAAACCTGCAAGCGAATTTTCCTTGAGGGATGCCTGATGCAAGACGCTGAATGCGGCACGCCAGGACTCCATCATCTCGGGCCCTTTGTTGAAGTCCAGAGTTTCGAAGAAGTGTCGCTCAAGCCAGAGGTGCGTTTTCTGCAGGTTCTGCGGAAGCTTATCAAACGGCGGATGCACTTCAGTGGGAATTGGAGGCTTCTTCAGCGACGAAGGGGGCGGAAGATTGGCTTGGAGCTGGTCCTTGGTCAAAGTGTAGAGTGGCACTTGCTTCCCGTTTACGGGCGCAGTCGTCTCATAGGTGTCCACAAGCACCATACCCACAACTTGATCCGGATGTTTATATTGGTACCAGCGAGTAAAGAGTCCTCCCATCGACGGCCCTACGAGCACATATGGTGGGTGCTCGCCAGCCTTCTTTAACGCAGTTTCAAGATCGCGCGCGACTTGCTCGACGGTGTCCCACTGCGGACCTGGGTCGCTCCAGCCATAGCCAGCGCGATCGTACGAGCATACGCGTGTAGTCTTGGCAATCTCAGGCTGAGCGAGTGCCCAGTCAACTGAAAAGCTGCCCGCACCAGCTTCGAGGATTACCGCGGGGCTTCCATTACCTGTGCAGTAGAGATGCAACTTGCGACCGCCGACATCCACTAGCTTTCCCACAGGGGCTGGTCCGGCCTGATCTGTCGCCTGCTGCGTGAATGCAGGTTGCACAAACGCCAGTGCCAAGGCGAGGGCAACAGGGCATGGAACAAATTTAGTCATCGTCGTCTTCCTCCCAGGTCGTCCGACGCGGAAGAAATATCAATTGAGAATTGGAAAATCCCTTTTCCCGCTCTCCGAACAGCGCGCTCCATGATTCGTCCAAATAGCTCCAGCGTTCGGAATCAACGCAACTAGACTGCATGAGGGGCATATGCAATACGCCGTGGCCTCCATCACAGACCAACTCCGTTCCCGCCCGTTCCAGAAAAAAGTCGCCGGCGCTCCGCAGGTTCACTTGTGCTCCAAAGCGTTTGAGGCAGGAACGGCAGCGTCCAAGATGGTCGCGAATGGACCAGGTGAGTGCCAATGTCGCTCCAATCCAAAAGAGCCACATTGCTCCCGCGCTGACGACTGGGTACATCGTCCCGCCGCTTCTCAGCGCAGCTATTCGAACTAGGTCAAGGCAGATGATCAGTATCGCCATCAGCAAGAGCGCGCTCTTGAGCACAAAGAAGACCCACCAGCCGAAAACATCACGCGCATTTCCGTGCGGACTCGTGGTCACTAGGCGCGCAAACGGACACCACATGAGAGCGAGAAGAAATAAGAGTGCGAAAGCAAACCACGCCAAACAGGACTCCAGAAATTCATATTCCAGATCCTTCACTGAGATGATTCCAAGCTTTGTGTTCGCCGGAATGGAATCTGCTTGGTTTATGAGGGTTGCGAGTTGCTTCCTGGCCTTAATCGGATCTAGGCCCGTCGGAGCGCGAAGCAAAGCACCAGGCCATTCATACATTGGAAGTAGTGGACGCGAGCCCGTCCCAAACGGACTGAACACGCCAATGTCGCGTGCCGCGAGCCGGCAATGCGGCGGGAGAACACCAATGATCTCGACTTGCCGGCCGTCAAGAAGCAGCGAGCGCCCTATCACATGCCCATCGCTTTGAAACTGACTCCTCCAAATCGCATCGCTCAGGACTACGCAGTTTCCGCACGCCGGCAAATCCGTTTCTTGAAACGTTTTGCCGAGGTTAGGACGAACACCGAGAAGTCCAAACAGCGCAGGTGTAATCCTCGCGCTGAGGATGCTTTCGGTTCCGGCAGGTCCTCGCACTATGCTCGGTCTCCATGCATAGGCGGCGCCCCCGGAAATCAATTGACTTTCCTTTGACACTTGAAGGACCCAGTCGCGCAGAATCTCGGGTGCTAACCACTGAGATCGTTCAGCGACAAAGATCGTCAAAAGGTGGTCCGGATCGGCATAAGGAGGAGGAGCAATGAACCCGGAAAAGACTGAGGCTGGGTCACCAGCGAGGAGAATCACCAGCACTGCCAGGATCGCTAAGATGCAAAATCGGGGTGTGCGAGGCCATTCATGAAAAAAACTGAGTACTGCAACGCGATTGAAACGGTGCCATGTGGCATCCGCAAATGCTCCCCAGCAGTGTCGCAGTAGCTCTTGCTCTGTGCGCCCGCTCAGACGCCCAGATTCCATAAGAAAATGACCCCAGTGCCAGACTTCTCCTTCCCATTCCCGGAGCCACTCGACTCTCTGCCCACGGGGGACAATCCAGCTTGCTAAGCGGAGTACGTGATTGCACCGCCACAGCAGCTTTCTTAGTGGGCGTCCGCCCATCAGACTACTCCTAGCGGCGTTTGCTCTTTTCGGCACTAACGAGTTGCTCAAAGAGGGTGTAGCGCTCAAGCGCCTTAGCCAGCGTCTCCTTACCCTCGCGGGTCAGTTTGTAGTACTTGCGAGCCGGTCGCTGCTCAGCGAAAGCGGCACGTTCCGTCTCCCAACTGGATTTGATTAGTTCCTGTTGCTCAAGGCGTCGAAGGGCTGGATAAACAGTACCGCTGGGAAGACCAGTAACGTCCATTATGTCGAAGCCGTAACTGTATCCAGAACTGATCGTTTGGAGCACCAGCGCTGATGTGTACGACAGTTTGGGGTTGCGGTCCATTTTGTATGTAGCAATGCTACATAGGAATGGCTCACCCGTCAAGCTGGCGCTTCCAGTCGCACTGCTAGGTGCACTGCTAGGTGGCGAATTCGCCTAAATTAAATTAGGGGTTCATCACTGCCATCCGTTGCTTGACGTATAACGCATGGCGTAGTATCCTGTGCGTTGTGATTCAGAGCTTTATCTCAAAGGAAACTGAGGATCCGTTTCACTATCACCACAGCAGGCGGTTCCGTTCCATCGAACGGGTCGCCCTGCGGAAATTGCTCCAAATTCACGCTGCGACGGAGCTGCGCGTTTTGGATTCACCGCCTGGAAATCAGTTGGAAGCATTGCGAGGCAATCGGAGAGGGCAGCACTCGATTCGGATCAATGATCAATGGCGAATCTGTTTTGTCTGGCGTGAGGGCCATTGCTACGATGTGGAAATCGTCGATTATCATTAGCGGGGAGAAAAGACAAATATGAGCAAATCGGAAGGGTTAATGCCTCCGGTGCATCCGGGTGAAGTCCTCCGTGAGGACTTTATGAAGCCGCTCGGCCTGACAGTCAACAGGCTTGCACTCGAACTGCACGTGCCTGCTACTCGCATAGGTGAAATAGTGCACGAGCGGCGCCGAATCACGGCGGAGACCGCGCTGCGCTTGGCACGATACTTCAACACGAACGCCGAGTTCTGGCTGAACCTCCAAAATTTCTTTGATCTGGAAGTTACAAGGCGTTCTGGCAAGATCTCCGAGATAGAGCGCCAGGTGCACCCTGCGCCTGCACTCGTGTCCTGAACTGTTCACGAGGACCGCCCTAATGCGGTCGCCTGGAGTTCAACAGTGAACAAGAAAAAACACGTTTACATGACACTATGATTTTCTGGAAGCAAATCGTGAGAATGCAACTTCATAAACGCTTGAATGCAAGAGATTTGGCTCCCCGGGCTAGATTCGAACTAGCAACCCCTCGGTTAACAGCCTTGTGCTTGATTTAATCACAATTGTGCCGGAGCCGAGACGAGCGATCTTTGGGCGCCGTCGGGCAGATCCTTCAACTGACGCGCGAGATTGCCGCGCGTTTTCATGGCGCTGACGGTCGAAAGAGCATAAAGATTCTCGAGGCGGTAGCTGCCGCCAAGAACAAAACGGATCTTGGGCATCAATCGCCAGCCAACCGCAATTGCGCCATTCTTTTGCTGCCACTCATGCAGTAGCGGATAGCCCGTGATTACCGTGTATTCCCTCAGAATGCGATCAGTACGCCTCAAGATCATCGGAGAACTCCGTGAACTCACCCGTTTCCGCGTCGAAGAAGCACACGTGCTTGCATTGGTTACCGAAGGCGTCCTCGGCGAAGAAGAGCGCCCCCTCGGCACAGATCGCCGTACTCGAATCGCCACAACACGTCGGAGTTCCACGCATTCAAGTCGATTTCATCTCCAGATCGCGCCGTCGAAAAGACATGTAACGCAGACTCGAACGCAGAAAAGCCATTTAGGCAACGCAATGGCGTCCGCAATCCTTCGCCAAGCGCCCCATGTTTCATCCACTTTGGGTATGCTGTCGAGTTTGCTGTGCGGACCCAAGGCTGCGCTACTGATCGATAAGAGTCTGTCCAGCGACTTCACGGCAGGTTCCTTTTCATGGTTTAGTTACGTCACCCCTGGGCCTCATGATACCCAACACCCGGCCCTCAGTCAGGCATCAACTGCCGCACCAACTCTGGAGAGTCAATCTTCCAATCGTCTGCCAGCACGTAAGCCTTGCGCAAAATTGTCTCGGTCCGGTAGTCCAATTCGATTGGAACATCGATCAGGTCAAGGGAGACT
>WNGC01007389.1_pt1 | contig 17507 bp, 14 predicted proteins | sample 5400051 | NCBI WGS metagenome assembly WNGC01 (sample SAMN13153368, study PRJNA577476) | soil metagenome | isolation source: 20 cm soil or saprolite under grassland replicate 2 | place: USA:California | collected 2016-06-15
GAGATAGCCCCTCTAGTAGTTCTTGCACAGCAGATACTGATTCACCCCGGTTTCCACGTAGGCCGTCGCCGCGCCTCCGGCGTTGGCAGCGGTGTTCGGATTCGAGCCACCCAACTGCCCGCGGACCTGGCCGCTGCTCGGTACGCCATCGTCTATCTGCCCGTCGACCGCGCTCGCGATCTTCTCCGGCAGGTTCGAGAAGCACAGGATCAGGCTGCTGAAACCCAGGCCGTTTGTGCCGGGCGCGCCCGACTCCACGCCGATGATGCCTCCCGCGGCGTTCGGCGGCTGCGTCCCGCTTGCGGCTCCAGTGGTCGCGCCTGCGACGAAGCCGGCGATGCGCAGGTGCTGCCAGAACAAGTTGGATTCGGCTGCTGCCACCGGGGCGACCGCCCCTGGGGCGGCGTTGTAAAGACCCGCGACAACCCCGTTGCCGTTACCGCTTGCGGGACCCTGGACGGTCCAGCGCGTGTTAGCACCGATGTCATCTCCGGGCAGGGCACGGTAGCGGTCCTGATAGGAGGTCACCGCCACGGTGATGCCGTTGAAGTCGTTAACGATGTTCTTGATCTTGGCCTGGGTGATCATTTCCTGGCCTTTCAGAATGCCGCCCAGGAGCAGCCCGATGATGACCAGCACGATCGCGATTTCGACCAAGGTGAAGCCGACCTCGGTCGAATTCCTGTTGTTAAGAACGGACGAAATCACGCACCCTCCAAACCGTCAGCAGTTAAGATTGCTCAAAACGTGCAAGAAATATGCCCAAGAATAAGCCTGTGCGAGCCCGTTAGACTGGGCTTTTTTGTTGAGCAATGGACACTTGCGACGACTATCTGACACTTTTCATTAGTTCTTTCCCGAGGTCCTGCCGGCCGTCCGCGCTTCCAGTTGTTTCAGGCGCTCTTCCAGAAATCTCAATTCAGCCGGGTCCTTGACGGTCCCGCTTTGAACAACCCCCCCGATGATAAGGCGGGCGGTTTCCAACTCATTCATGTCCTCCAGGATAAAGATCTCCATCTGCTTCGCCCACAGGGGAACGTCGTCCGCAACCGCGTAGCGCTGGATCGCCTGAGCGTATCGGAGTGCGAGCGGCAGATCGTGGAGCCGGTGCTTGGCGATCGCGGTCGCGTGGGCAAGCCAGGGCCAGCGGCGGTCGGGATCGAGCAGGAACTGGCGATACACGAACTCGAGCATGCTGCGTTGCTTGGCTTCGGCGGGCACTTCGGCATACAACCTGCTCGCGGCGAGCAGCGGGTATTGGCCGCGCGGGTCCAGTTCCAGAATCCTCGCGAGCCAGGCTTCGAGCCGGCCATAGTCGAGGTCGCGATAGGGGACTTTGCTGCCGGATTGGTAGTCGAACGCCTGCAGGTAAAGCATCAGAGCCTTGGCGAGTGCTACCGGATCACCGAAGCTCGCAAGCCTGAGCGCTGCGATGCTCGGCGTGGGGGGCAAGTCCTCCGCGGCCGCTCGAGGCGGTGGCGCACCGGCCTTCAACGCGATCTGCGCGGCGAGCCCCAGAACGAGCAACGCCAGAACGCCGCGCGGTACCGCCGCAATCAGTCGTTGTGACATCGCTTCAAAAGTTCTTGCGGTAGAAGTCGAAAAGCGCGGCGGAACAGATCAGCACGAGGTAGATTGCCGTCTGGCCGACGACGGAGCCCAGAGTGCTCACGCCCGGTGCCGGCCCCACCAGCCAAGTCGTCTGCGTCATGCCGTCGAGCCCCGGCAAGACGAGCGCGATCAGCTCCACAACGGCATTCACCGCGCGATCGGTGAGCGTCGGGTCCTGCAGCCCGGCGCTGGCGATGATCTGCATCGCCGCCATGGAACGCGACAACAGGTAGAAGCCCGCAACGACGGCGAACGCGGGGACCACCTGAGCGAAGGACAGCACGCAAAACAGACCCATCGACGTCACGATCAGCAGTTCGCAAACGAGAGAAACCGTCCACAGGACAAGTCCCTGGAAATTTGCGAACGGCACCAAAGGCAGCGCGCTGAGCAGTGCAAGGGTGGCGGCGACCACGGCGTAGCCGGAAAATTTTCCGAAAAAATATGCGGAACGCGGGGCCGGCAGGGAAAGCAGCAGCTCCGTGACCTTGTCGCTCGACTCCCGCACCATGCTCGTGATTACGAACACGGCCACCATGAAGACTGCGGCGACCCTGAGCGCGGCGGCGAGCAACGCGGTCTGAATCTCTCGAGACTCGGTGATCGCCACTTGATTCAGAAATTGGGCTAGCCCGAAGGCGATCACGACGACGACTAGGGCGAGCCACAGTAGGCGGTTCCGAACGGCTTCGAGCAGGGTCGCTCTTGCCAGTGAAGCGATAATGGGCATGGAAAGCGCTAAATACGGTCTGGGTGCCGATAAGTCAAAGCTGGCACAATACGTGCCTGTGAGAGCGTAAGTCCACGGGGAGGGTTGCGCAAGTCTGCATCGGGGCTCCCCGAATTACCTACCACAACTCGGGAGAGCATACATGGGTAGAGCATACATGCATCGCAGTCTCTCGAGCGCGCTGTCTCTCCACACTCGTTGACTCTCGGTATGGCAACTGCTAGCACCGCGCTTCAGATTTCCCAACACCTCATAGCGAGATCGTGGCGGGGGTTGTTCCTCCTCATGCTGGTGTCCCTGCACCTCGCGGTGATATGGGGTGCGGAGGACTTCTGGGCGCGCGGTCTGATGCTCGCGCACTTCGGGCTTTTCATGCTCTGGCAGCCGTTCATGCGGGGCGAACATCGTCTCACTTCGGTGCAGGTCGCGGCGATCGCCGTCATTGCGCTGGGCACTCTTTATTTCCTCAATTGGTGGCTGCTTGCCCTCTGGGTGAGTGTTCTGGCGGGAATTGTAGGCGGCAAGGTGTTCCTTTTTCAGGCGCGGTGGCTGCGGCGCTTCTATCTCGTGGTGCTGCTGTACCTCGTCTCGCTGCTGCTCGTCTGGATCGTTCCGAACACCTTCATTCGCGTGCCACTGCCCAACGAGGTCGCATTGCTCGCGCATTACGGTTTGCCCGTGTTGTTCCTCGTGATGATGGCGATTCCCGCAGAAACGGACTCAGCCGAGACTCCGCAGGTCGTCGACTTTTTCTATGCGGCGATGATCGTGCTGCTGCTGATCGTGCTCGCACTGGGCAGCTTCGCCTTCATGACGGTAGGCAATCTCGACTACGTCATGGCCCTTTCCTACAGCATGCTGATCATCGCAGGCGTGCTGCTGACACTCTCGTTTGCCTGGAATCCCCGCGCCGGGTTCGGCGGGCTTTCTGTATATTTCTCGCGCTACCTGCTGTCCATAGGTCTGCCGTTCGAGCGCTGGCTGTATTTCCTGGCCGAGCTGTCGCAGCTCGAGACCAAGCCCGAGCGCTTCATGAAAGAGGCATGCGTCGGCCTCGCGCGCCTGCCTTGGGTGTCCGGCGGCTTCTGGCACACGGCGGGCGAGTCGGGCGATTTCGGCAAGGTTTCCAAGAACTCCGTCGAATTCACCAATCAGGAGATCCATCTGCGGGTTTTCACCAAGCTGCCCTTGAGCCCCTCACTGGTCTGGCACTTTCAGCTGCTCGGACAGTTGCTCGGCGAATTCTACGTCGCCAAGCAGCGCGAGCAGAAGCTCCAGCAGCAGACCTACGTGCAAGCCGTTCACGAGACCGGCGCGCGCATGACGCACGACGTGAAGAACCTGCTGCAGTCTCTCAACGTCTTGTGCGCGGCCGCGGAGCGCGACGCGGCGCCCGACGCGGGCGGCGAATTGTCCTCCCTGATGCGCCGCCAGCTTCCTGCGATTACGCAGCGCCTGCAGCAGACGCTCGACAAGCTGCAAAAGCCCGACGCGAGCAACGGCCGCTTCATCAAGGCGGATACGTGGTGGGAGGGTCTGCAGCGCAGCTATGCCGGTCGCGGCGTGGAATTCTCCCGCGAGGGGCTCGGGGACTCCGTGATGCTGCCGAAAGAGCTGTTCGACAGCGCGGGCGACAACTTGCTGCAGAATGCGCTGCGAAAGCGCAGGCTGGACGAATCCGTGGCCGTGCGCGCAAGCTTCCGCTGCAACGACGCCATCGAATTTTCCGTTTGCGACAGCGGCGCTCCCGTGGCCGCGGAGGTGTTGCGGGGATTGATGAGGGGCCCCGTACCCTCCGAAACCGGATTCGGAATCGGCCTGTACCAGACCAGCCGGCTCGCCGAGATCTCGGGGTTCTCGCTGCAACTGCGCGACAACGACCGGGGACGGGTGTGCTTCAGCCTGCGGGGAGAAGTGCGCCGCGGCGCGCGCGGCTAGCGTCCGTTCGACCTTTCTTTCGGCGGCCGGGGACCTTCAGGGCAGCACGCCGGCCGCGATCAACCGGCCGTAGAGTTCGCCGACTGTAATCCAGACCAGGTAGTCGTCAAATTCGCCGTTCATTGCCCCGGCGGGCGCCGGGGTATGGAAGACGAACACCGGGTGGTTGTTTTGTGCCGTCGGCAAACGGATCTTATTGTTGGCGGCCTCGTCTACGCCGCCGGCGCCGACCGTGGCGAAGTTCTTGCCCTGCGACCAAACGACGGCGGCTACGATGTTCAAGTTGGTCACGGATGGCGCCGTCCCGCAGTTTGCGGTACTCGCACCCCAAGCCGCGCAGATTACGAGGTCGTTGGGAGACGTCGTGATGCCGTTCGACTTGAGCGAGGCTGCCGTGGTGAAGTGATTGGCCGGTCCCACGCTCGATACCGCGTAGCGGATGCGGTTGCCGTACGTGTCCAACGCGTAGCCCGAAGTGTCCGTGGGCTGGAAACCGATCGCCTTGGCCGGGAGAAACCCGGTGTAGTAGTCGGTGCACAAGCCCCCTGCGGGCGACTCGTCACCATTGGTCGTGGTGGAGGCAGGGCAAGGCAGCCGGCCCTTGACGATCGCGTAAGACAGCAGTAGCTCGCGCGCAGCTTCCAGCCGGCTCCGCGTCTCCTCGAAGTTGCGCTGCTCGAGCTGCGCGGAAAGCGTGTACAGCAGGCTGCCGAGCAGCAGGGCGACGATCATCATGACCACGCCGAGCTCGACAAGCGTGAAACCGCGCGCCGTGCGCGGTGTGCGTTCCGGGCTCAAGGATTTGAGTCCAGAACGACAACGCGGTCGTTGAAAGGCGCGTTGGTCGCCCTGCTCACCGTTCGCTGCTCGAAAGTGGTGTTGAGATCGGCATTGCCAAATTCGAGATAATCGGCAAGAGTGCCGTTCGGCCGTACGGCGTTGGTCAGACTGCGTCCCGCCAGAATGAGAATCGCGCGTTGTTTGTTTGCCGGTGAGACATTGGTGACCGACAGGCAGGTACCGCCGCTGGTGCAGGAAGGCGTCGGCAGTGCGGCAGCCGTGTGTCCCGGGGCGGGAGCGTAGTAGAGAAGCCGGTACCACTCATTGCGTACGAACCAGCCTGTACAACCAGTGACGGGGCAAGGTCCTGGGGGCGTTTGGTTTGGAGGGTCGACCGGATTCAGTAATGCATGGTCGCCGATGATTGAGCGATCGAGGCGAATCCGGTAAAGCGCCCACTGATCCCATCCTTGGACGTCGATATTGGGCAGCGTGCCGCTGAAGGTAATGGTTACCGAACCATTGCTGTTCATGGTCGCATTAATGCTCGGGGTGACTATCGTCAGCGGCGCGCCTTCCGGGAGGTTATTTTCGGCTTCGATCGTCGCTTTGGTCGTGTTAAGGACGCGCAAGCCCATCGCAACGTTGTTGATCGTGGCGGTCATCGATATGACCATTCCAGGACCCGTCGTATTCGTGCTGTCTTCGTGATACTCCCCCTGACAAAACGCGACGTCGCCGCCGGATTGCCAACTGCAGGTCTTGGTCTGGAAGTAACCATATCCGCCGATCTTGGTCACGTCCGGCGGCGGAGCCGGTGAAGGGGACGCCCATGCCGTCAGCGTCTTCGTACACCGCACATCCGTTGACATTGGGGGAATATCGCACCCTTGTGTCTGGTTGAACGACAGCAGTCCCTGCGGCGCACCGGCGACAGTGACCGCCGCGCCCTGGAAATTCGAGGTACCCGGGTTGCTGAACGGCGCTGGATACGGAAAAAGGGGATTCGTTGCGCCGATTCCCGATCCCCATTTCGGGTCTGCGTAAACAGACTTCAACACAGGGACAATATCGCGCTGGATACGTACCGCGATCGCCGCCTCGATCTCCGGCAGAAGATCCGCAGTCGTCACGCGCAGCACCTGATCATTGAAAGATGTCGACGGGCCGGTGGTGACGAAATTTACATCCGCAGGTGAAGTGGCGTTTTCGCACTCGAGGTAGTTGCCCAGGTCGGGCGTGCCCGCGGTCGGGCGAGTCTGCGACCGAGCGGTGCATCCTGCGGCGGCTTGCACCGTGAACGCGGCGCCCGGGGCAATGATAAGCGCGACCGCGGCGTTGGCTACCCCGTCCACCGTGAGCTGGCCGGTCGTATTCGAGTTGATGGTAAGGGTCGCCGTGCTCGTGGGAAGCGCCCAACCCGCGGACACCACGTACCAGAGGGGCTCAGCGGCCGCGTCTACCAGTTTGTCCAACCCGAGCGTCCGCCAGGGGAGGCGGCCCACCGCCGGTAGCGTGCAGTTGCCGTTGCCTGCTTGGCCTGATTGAGTACCTTCGCGTTGTGGTTGAGTCTGTCCGCGGTGAAGCCGGTCGTGGCGTTGAGTTGCCTCACCAGCAGGTAGGCGCTGATCAACACGATCAAGGAAACGATCGCAATCAGCGCAAAGCCGCGCTGACCCGACACGCTCCTCCCCTCGCGATAGGAGCGCGGCATTACGGCCGGGGCTCGCGCTTTTGTGAAGGAGTGAGGATCCTTCCGCCCCCCACTGGGTCCCGCACCTCGCCGCGGACCTTGTCGAGCGTCTGCCCGATCTTGAGGTTGACCGAAGGCGCGCCCTCGCCGCCGGGCAGCGTCACTCTCGCCGGATCGAGGGGCCTCCTCGCGCTCTCCTGTGGAACCCCGTTGATCCAGGTCGTGCTCCTGCCCGAGGAGCGCGACACCTGACCGTTGACCGTGACGGAGCCCTCGACGATTACGGCGGCCTCCCGGATGTTTGCCTGGCGGCGGCGGTCGACCTCCTGGCGCTGTTGCTCCGTGAAGAAGAGGCGCCCGAGATTTTGCTGAGCCGCGACCTGCCCGGTCGCGACCCAGAGCAGAAACGCCCCGGCGAAAAGGCGTTTCGCAAATTCCATGGGCCTCTTCTCGATGGCGGGTTTGCGTGGCATGCGCTGGCTCAAGCGGGCCTCAACCCTCTTACCGAGACGAGGTCGACCTGGCACTCGGCTCGCAGGCGAGGTTGCAGCGTCGTTGCACCCAGCGGCGCCCCGCGCTCGATCCGAGTCACGGTGCAATTTCGCACAGACACGTGCGCCTTGATGCTTGCCTGCAGGTCCGCCAAGAAATTCAAAAGATCCCCCTCGTGCAGCAGCAGCATTTCGAGCTTCAACCGGCTCACCACGAAGGCGGCGGCGCCGGTCGCGACCAGGCCGGGGTAGTCAAGCGGTCTTTGAGCGTCGAAGTTGTACCTGATCTCGAAGAGCTTCCGGTCGTTCTTGATCTTCGCGATCGACTCGATCCAGTCGAGCCGGCTCTGCTCCCCCACGATACCGCGCTGGCGCATCTGCTCGTAGTACACCAGGTCGTCGCGGATCTCGCGTTCTTCCTCCGCGACTCTTAGGACTCGTTCCTGGGCCGCCACGCGGGTCAGTCTGGTCGCGTCCCGCGTCGTTTGCGCCTCGTCCAGATAGTATCCGCTGGCGATCAGGCTGGCCGCACCCAGCGCAAACAGCACGATCGCCGCGGCGAGCGGCATGCGCAGGCGCTTGAGGTCGTCACGGGTGATGTTCATGGGCCGCCCCGCTTGACGACCACAACCGAGAACTGCGGCACTTCCTCTCTCCTCGCCGCCCCGATGTCGCCGGCGAGGCTTTTTTCCGCGTTGTTGTCGAACGGCAATTGCGTGCGCGTCACTTCGGTGCCCGGCCGTTTGCGCAGGGCGTCGGTGAATTGGTTCACCAACGACGTGACGACGCGGAAGTCCGAGGCCTCCTGCACGATGAGCTTGCCCGAAATCTCGGCGGTCTGGGTCTGAAGCTCGGAGCTCGTGGCCTGTGCCGACACTGCCGGCGAGGCGGACGGCGCCTTGGACGCGTCGCGGCTGGCCGCCGGTTTCACCCCGGCGCCGAACTCCCAATTGACTCTGTCGATCTCGATCTGGGGCAGGGCCGTTACCGCTTCGCTGATTTCGACGAGCATGCCGCTCGGCGAAGCGCTCTGCCGCAGGAGCGCTCTATAGTTCTTGACGATGGCCTTGAGGTTTTCGCTGGAGATCGGCGTCTTGGGGAAACGCGTCTGCAGTCGAGCGTATTCCTCGGACGCGCGAGCTTCCTGTATGCGATTGTTCCGGGCTAGCTCGTTGACCTGATAGATGTCAAGAAGCCTCACCGCCGAGAGCAGCAGGCAAAGGGCGAATGCCGCCGTTCCTGCGGCGAGCAGGCCCACGCGAGCGCGCCACAGATGATAGAAACGCCGCAGGCGGTCGTCGGCATACTGTTCGCCGGATGGATAGGCGGCGAGCACGTGCAAAAACAGACCTTCGGCGAGCGTCCCGGCCGGCGCCGATTTGAAGCCCAGGCTGTGGGCGACCTTGTCGAGGTCGTGAACATGGAACTGCACCCGGGCGGAATTGACGCAGGCCGTGTCGTAGAGCGCTTTGTGCTCGCTCGGCGCAAGCACCAGCACGTCCAGCGCCGGCGCCTCGCGCGGCAGGATGCGGGTGTTGACAAGATACTGCTGGATCCGCAGCGACTCGGCGGCGAAATCCTGCGCGATCGCTCTGGGATCGGAGAAGTCCACGCGGCCCAGGCGCGAGAAGCGGATTCGCCCGTTCTCGATGTAACTCTGCCGCAATCCGGCCTGCTGCCGGCTCACTATAAGGTATCGCCCACCCTTGAAACCGAGACGCTTCCCCGTCTGAGCCGCGACGAGAGCCACCGAGAATACGCCTACCACCCGCGCGTCGTTCGAGCTCAGGGCTTCCAGCCAGGGCTGGAATTGATGCGTGTTGGTAAACGACATGTAGAGAACCCGTTCCTCGCGCCGGCCCGCGTGGGTCTCCGAACCGAGCGACAGCGGGAGGGCGAGCGAAGCGTCGCGGTAGCGCTGGGCGAGCTTGCGCGCAAGCAGCGCGCGACGGTCTGCGCCGCGCACGTAGGGGATGTTTTCCTGGAAGAAGTCTTCCTCGACCACGTCGGCGAGCAGATAGAAAAGGCTTTCCGGGGCACCGGCCACGTATCTCGCGAATTCGGCGACGCCTTTCTCGTTCATCTCGAAAACGCCTTCCCTGTGCAGCTCGCCTTTTTCCCACACGAGGAGCACCGTCAGCGCCGGCTCGATGATCACCTGAATCTTGCCGATCGATTCGCGCACTTCGCGGTTATAGAAATAGGACACGTTGAGCAGCGCCTTGTCGAGCGCACCGGTCGACTCGCCCACCCGGAGCATTCTCACTATGAGCGGGGGAAAGAGTCCCACCTCCTGAAACGCCGCGGTGACGTTCTTGCCTTCGCCGATCTGCTGTCCCGCGAGCTTCAGGCCTTCCTGGATGACCAGATTGCCGGTGATTTCCTCCGAGCTGCGGATCGCATCCAGGATGGTGATTCCAGAGGAGTACATGAGAGCGAAAATGCTGGCGAAGCGCGACAGGATGATCTTGCGCAGGATCTCGCCTGCCACCGGCAGACCGAGCTTGAAGCGATCGAGCTGATAGCGCACCGAGGGGTTGGCCCGAGCCGCCAGCTTGACGCCGAAGAACAGGATCGCGGGTGCGGCCAGGATGGCCCACCAGTAGCCTACGAAAAACGCCGAGACCTCGATCAGGATGCGCGTTTGCAGAGGGATCTGCTGCCCCATGTTCCTGATGAAGGCGACCATCTGCGGTACCAGGTAGATCATCAGGAAGAAAGTCACGATGATCACGATCGAGCCGACGAACGCGGGGTAGAGGACGAGCTTTTTCATGTGTTCAGCCAGTTCGTCCTCCCATTTCAGGTTCTCGACCAGGCTTTTCCGGACCTCGGCCAGCTTTCCCGTGTCCTCCCCGGCGCGGACCAGGCTGGTAAAGACCGGGTTGAAGATTTGCGGGTACTGGGCGAGGCTCTGCGACAGCCGCAACCCGCCCTGGATGCTCTCGATGACTCCCGACATCACTTCGCGAAAGCGCGCATTTTCGATGCTGTCGCGCAGGTCGATCAGCGATTCAACGAGCGGCACCCCGGCCCCGGTGAGCTGCTCCATGTGAAAGCAGAAGTTGATTAGGTCCGCGCGCTTGATCGCGCCCGAGCGAAGCAGGCTCCCACCGTGACGGCTAGGCCCGCCCCGCACCAGGTCGAGGCCCATGCGTTTCAGGCGCAGCTCGAGGTCGACCAGATTGATCGCCTCGATCTGGCCGAGCATCGTCTTTCCCCGGGTATCTATGGCTTTGTAGGCAAAGAGCGCCATGGTTGATCGTCGCCGGCGCCGCGCGCCGGCCGTGGCTTACATCCGGTCGGTGAGGTCGATCACGCGCATCAACTCGTCGAGCGCGGTCGAGCCGTCGACGACTCGGCGCATTCCGTCGTCGGCCAGCGTGCGAAAGCCCCTGGTCAAGGCCGACTTGTGCAGTTCCCGGCCCGTGGCACGGTGCGCGATCAGCTCGTCGAGCTCGCCGTCCATCTTCAGGATCTCCATGATGGCCAAGCGGCCCCGATAGCCCTGATAGTCGCACTGATCGCAGCCGACGGCCCGGTACAGCGTGGGCGGGCGATCGGCCCGCGCGCCCACCATGCTGCACTCGCTGGCGCTTGCCTGGTGAGCCTGCTTGCAATGCTTGCACAACTTGCGGACCAGGCGTTGCGCGACGACGCCGATGATGTTGCCGGCGAGGACGTCCGGGACGATGCCGATGTCCAGCAGCCGCGGAATCGCGCCGGCCGCCGAATTGGTGTGCAGGGTCGAATAGACCTGATGGCCCGTCATCGCCGCGCGGAACGCCATGGTGGCCGTGTCCTCGTCGCGGATCTCGCCGACCAGGATCACGTCGGGGTCCTGCCGCATGAGCGAGCGGATGCCGTTACCGAAATCCATCTTGGCGGCCTCGTTGATCGAGGTCTGCCGGATCAGCGTCATGGGATATTCGACCGGATCCTCCAGCGTCATGATGTTGAGGCCGTCGTTGTTGATGTGGTTGAGCACCGAATAGAGCGTGGTCGTCTTGCCGCTGCCGGTGGGGCCGGTGAGGAGGATGATGCCCTCGGGCCGCGCGATCATTTTCTTGAGAAGCTGAAGTTGACCCGCTTCGAGACCCAGGCCCTCGAGCGGAACGATCCCTTTCTGGCGGTCGAGAATGCGCAGCACGATGTTCTCGCCGTGCGTGGTCGCTTGCGACGAGACGCGGAAATCGACCGCGCGGCCCGTGAGCATCAGCGAGATGCGCCCGTCCTGCGGGGCGCGCGTTTCGGCGATGTTCATTTTCGACATCACCTTGATGCGCACCGCCATGGCCGGCCAGTACGTCTTGTGCAGAGACCTTATCTGGCGCAGCACCCCATCGATGCGATAGCGGATGCGCAGGAAACTCTGCTCCGGCTCGAAGTGAATGTCGGAGGCGCCGCGCTCGACGGCGTCCGCGAAAAGCGCGGAAATGAGGCGCACGACCGGCTGCGAATAAGCGTCGCCGGATGCCTGCAGGCTCTGGTAATCGATCTCGCCGGTCTCGATCTCGTGCAGGATGCCGTCGATCGAAAAATCGTGGCCGTAGTACTGGTCGATAGCTCGGCCGATCTCACTCTCGCCCGCGAGCCGCGTCTCCAGCGCGAACTCCCCGCGCAGCTGTGCCCGCACCTGGTCCAGCGCCACGATGTTGTTCGTGTCGGCGATCGCGATGATGAGCTTGCGCGCCTCGCGGTCGAGGGCGATCGGGAAGACGGTGTGTCGCTTGGAGAACTCGCGGGGCACCAGCTTCAGCGCCATCGAGTCGACGACGATCTGCGTGAGGTCTACGCTCTGCAGGCCGAGCTTTTCGGACAAGGCATCGCGCAGCGTCGCCTCGGACACGAAGCCCAGGTTGACGAGCAGCTTACCGACCGGTTGATGGGTCTTGAGCTGCTCGAGCAGCGCGATGCGGAGCTGATCCTCGGTGAGGATCCCCTGCGAAATCAAAATCTGCCCGATATGGCGCTTGGCCTGCGGGGAGACCGTTTGGGCGCTGAGGCGCGGGGAGTTCATTGAACGGGCGATTTGCTCAGCTCCTGCACGCGCAGCCGCGCGTGAGCGGGGTTGAAGCTCGCCGCGCGCTTGTCGGTCAGAGCAAGCGCTCGCTGGTAAAACTCGAGCGCCAGTTTTCCTTGGTGCAGCTGATCGAGGCTGACGGCGAGATTGAAGGCGTAGTCGGCATTTTCCGGATCGACCGAGTGGGCTTTGAAATACGCCGCCTGGGCTTCGGGCCAGCGCGACTGCTGCGCATATTGGTTGCCGAGCGGCTGGCTTGCGATAAGGCTTTTCAAGCGGCTCTCCGAAGCCACCGGGTCGAGCTGGCCGCGCATCGTGATGAGGCTCGCCAGTGCGTGGCTGTCGCGCGGATCGATTTCGAGCAGTTTGAGATAGCGCGCTTCGGCCGAGCTGAGCTGGCCGCTGCGCACATCGATGGCTGCGAGACCGAGCAGCGCGTCGCGGTTGGTCGGCTCACGCGCGAGCGCCCGCTGGTAGCCGTCGCGGGCCACGGCGAGCTCGTTCCGCAGGAACGCCTGGTAGGCCTGCTCGACCAGCGGATCGACGGCGAGGGTGGGGGCATTGATCGCGATCGGCGCGACCGAAGCGGTCGGATCCGAGGAGGGTTCGGGCTTTAGCGCCGGAGGCGAGGGTAGCACTCCTGATGCCTGTTGGGACCGCGGACGCGGACGCACCGGCTGAATCGGAGGGATTCCCGGAACGGCGGTGCGCGCTGGCGCAGTCACGACGGCCTGCGGCGCTGGCGCGGGCGGAGGGGCTGCTGCGAGAGGCTGGGAAGGGGCTGCCACTGGGGCGGACGCAGTTGCGGGTTGCGCGGGCGTCGCGACCGGGCGGGCTTGCACCTCCGCCGGGGGGGCACTGTATCTCGGGCGCATTTGCCACCATACGTAGCCTCCGTAGCCCAACCCGACCAGGGCGAGGGCGCTCAGGGTGAGATAAAACGGCCGACGCGGGTTGTAGTCCATCTCCTTCACCTGAAAAAGCTGTTGGGCTTGGGCGCGCCCGGCGGTGCGTGCGAATTCATTCGTCGACCGGATCGGCCGCGCCGCGGGCTCGAACGTCTCCTCCCCCTGCAACGACAACTCGGGCCTTGCCGTGTCCCCGGCTTTCAGTTCCGAGGAGGGCAAATCGTCTGTGAGGATCTCCAGCTGCTGCGTGATGTCGGGCAGTTTCTCGCGGGTGATCACCCCGGGCGCCTGGTCGGGCAGCGCGGCCTCGCGCTCGGGAGAGGGCGCCTCTGCTTTGGCGACCTGCTTGGCGAGCTCGGCCTTTTTCAGCGCTTCGAGGAGCAGGCTCATCTAGAGAACTCGGGCAGCCCCGCTTTGCCGGGGTTGGGCCGCGAAATGAAGTCTTCACCCGGAATCATCGTCCGGAACGAGCGGAAGTCGCCGTCGATGCTCGCATCCTTGACCACGACGGGGCGCAGAAAAACGACCAGCTCGGTCTTGGTGTTGTTCCGGTTTCGCGAGCTGAACAGCCAGCCTATGAACGGAATGGAGTTGATGATCGGAATCGTGTCCTCGATGTCGTTGACCGAGTCCTCGATCAATCCGCCCAGCACGGCGATCTGCCCGCTGTTGACCTTGATCAGCGACTCCATCTCCCGCATGCGCAACTGTGGAACCGGATTCTCCACCCCTGCCCTGGCCAGATCGGGGTTGGGATCGTTGACAAATCGGATCAGGCGCGTCGTGGAGGGTTTTACGTTGAGCAGTATCGTATCGTCGCCGCTGATCTGCGGCGTCACGTTCATCACAAACCCGACGGGAACGGTGACCGGGGTTGTGTTGGTGGCGATTGTGGCGTTCTGATTGGGACCCCCGGCGACGACACTTACCTGTACGGTGAAATAGACGACGTTGTCTACGACGCGGAGCAGCGCGGTCTGGTTGTTGAGCACCGAGAGCTTCGGGCTCGAGAGCACCCGCACGTTGCCGAAGGACTCGAGCAACTGGAGGACGCCGGCGATGTTCGCTCCTCTCGAAACCGCGAGCGTAAGGAGATTAGGGATCGCAGAGGCGCTCGGAAGGCTCGATGGAGCCGTTACGTTAATGCCGGGCGGAAATTGAGGGGTCGTCGAAACGGTCCCCGAGGAAATTTGGTTGCCCGAGATACTCGTGAGCCCCCGCGTGCGCAGGGCCGACCAATCGATCCCCTGTTGATACTGGTTGTTCAGCTGCACTTCGGCGATTGTCGCTTCGATCAGCACCTGGCGTTTTGCGTTCGCCAGGACCTGGTCGAGAAATTCCTGGATCCTTTCATGCTGCCGCGAGGTCGCGCGGATGATGACGAGGCTCGCTTCGGCATTGATGATCACCGATGCCGCTTCCCGGAAGCCGACGTTGGCCTCGGGAGCAGGGGCTGTCCCCGGTGCCCCGGGCGGGACCGCTCGGGGCTGGGGCGCTGGCTGAGCGCCGCCGGGCAAGACCTTGTCGGTCTCGTGCAGGATGTCTTTGATGTTCTTTTCCAGCGTAGCCCAGAACTTGTTGTTGGAAGTATTGAGCACCGTGGTGCTGGAGCTGTTGCCGCCGCCGGCCCCGCCTGCGGCTCCGCCCCCTCCGGCGCCGCCGGTCGCGGTCCCGATTTGCGAGGAGACCCCGACGGTCCCCATGGAGGTGCGCTCCATGTTGACGTAGTCGATCCGGTAGATATGCAGATATGGGGAATCCGGCATCACGATCAGGTTCGGGCCGTCGAGTTCCCAGCGCATGTCGATCTGCTTGGAAATGCGCGTCAGAAGCTGCGGCAGGGTCTGCTCGATCGCGTTGAGCGTGACCGCTCCCATGATTCCAGGGTGAACGTCTATGTTCAGCTTGGCGTCGCGGGCGAGAGCGAACAGCAGTTCCTGCGCCCTGACCCCGTTGACCACCACGCTGTAAGTCTCGGGTCGCGATGTAGGCTTGGGCTTGGGCAGGATCGTGGAGATTTGTATCGGAGCCGGCACGGTCCCGGAAGGCGCCGGCGCCTCGGCTCTGAGGTGTGTGTCCGATTGCGGGATCGGCGCATGGGCGCACGCGCCCAGCACGAGCACAGAACACGCCAGTGAAATGCGTCGCAAGGTCGCCTCCGATCCCACTCAAGCTTTGCCCGGGTAGAAATTTCCCGAACCAGTATAACAGTACCACGTAACAAACTGATTTAAAAAACCAAAAGAACTAGGATGCCGCTTATTTCACGGGTTGATCCGGCCTGTGACGTCTCGGCCCGGTTCGCCTTCGCAAAGAGCCCGCGAGGCCCCCGCTGCTACTGGCGATTCTGGCTGCGCATTCTTTCCACGCTTCGATAGTAAGGATGGTACGCGGAAAGCTGGGGCGGCAGCCTCTTTATTGCATCCAGCGCTTCGGTCGGGTTCGCATACGACCCGTAAGCGACGCGGTAGTGTTGCCGACCGTCTATCTTGACGCTGTACACGAGAACCTCACCTGCTGGCAACTCCTTCGATACTCGAAGCAAGAAGTCTTCCAGCAGCCCTAGTTCCTTTGAATTAACGATAGCCAGCTGGATTGCGTAGCGATCTCCGGGCGCGCTCCGAAGCCACTCCTGGGTTGCCGCAAAGCGCCCTCGGGCGAGCTCCCCCCGCTCGGGAGGCAGCGGCTGCGCGAGTGTCGAGGTTTCCGCGGTTCGTTTGAGTGCCGACACGTCCGCGCTCGCGGATAGGGACAAGCCCGAAACAATGGGAATGGCCGCATTCGCGGGCCGGGCGACGGGCGTTTCAGCCGCGCCGGTGCTCCCCGCGGCCGGCGTGGGGCGAGGTGCCATGTCCGAGCGACCCGCAGAAAGCAGCACGTGTGTTCCCCATCCGAGGACCAGGCCCGCGGCGAGCGCGGCCACGCCGATCCAGATCCTTTGCATGCCGGTCCGCTTCCGATAGAACTCGGTGTCGCGCACGGCCCTTTTGGCCTCAGCCTGGGTGACGGCATGGGTGCCCGCTGCAAAGGCCGCAAGCAGGGACTTGTCCGACAGAATGTTGACTCGGCGCGTGAGACCCTGTGAGGCGTTTGCGATGAGCTTGATCGCTCCCGGATTGAAAACCTTGGGACCACGATAGCCCGCGGCGCGCATGCGAAAGTCGATGTAGTTCTCGATGTCGCTGCGTACCAGCGGCTCCAGGTGAAAGCTTTGCGTGATGCGCTCCCTCAGCTGCCGCATGCCCGGCGTGTCGAGGTGCTCGTCGAGCTCAGACTGCCCGAAGAGCACGATCTGCAACAGCTTGTGACGGTCCGACTCGAGATTCGACAAGAGGCGGATCTCCTCAAGCGTTTCGTCGGGCATTGCGTGCGCTTCGTCGATCAGCACCACCACGCGCCGGCCCTCGCCGAAGAGCCGGATGAGATGCTCCTGCAGCACCCGAAGAATGCGCGTCGTCTGCTCTTTTCCCAGCTCGATCTTCAGCTCGTCGCCGATTGCGAAGAGAATCTCGTCGCGCGACAGCGACGGGTTGGCGAGATAGATGGTTTCGACCGTCTGAGGGAGCCGCTCCATCAGCACCCGGCACAGCATCGTCTTGCCGCTGCCGACTTCGCCCGAGACCTTCACGATACCCTCGTCGTGGGTAATGGCGTAGAGCAGCGCTTCGAGCGTCGCGCCGCGGTTGGCGCCCTGAAAGAAGAAATCGGTGTGGGGCGTGATGCGGAACGGCGCTTCCTTCAGCCCGAAATGGTCTAGATACATCGAGTCCCCTCCGGAGCGGGCCGCCCTCCCTACTGCTGCTTTTGCGCCGATTCCATGCGAGAGTACAGCGTCGTGCGGTTGATACCGAGCATTTTCGCCGCCTGACTGACGTTGCCTCGGGTGAGCTTCATCGCCGCTTCGATGTAGCCCTGCTCCCAGGCCTTGAGCATCTGGTCGAGATTGAAGCTTCGCTCGCGCTGCAAGTGGCGCTGCGCCTGCTCGATGAGCGTCCCCGGATCCGACGGCAATCCGGGACCCCCGTCGGCCTGTTCGTCCAGATCGAATTCGGGCTCGAGATCCGCAATCGAGAGTTTCTGCCCGGCGTACTTCGTGGTGAGCCTGATGACGACGTTGCGCAGCTCGCGCACGTTGCCGGGAAAGTGATAATCGCGCCAGGCTTTTTGCGCCGCTTCGTCCAGGGCAAACGGCGGGAGCTTCGCCTGCTCCGCGTAGAATTTTCGATAGTGCTCGAGCAGCAGCGCGCGGTCATCGTCCATCTCGCGCAGCGACGGCACTTGAATCGTGAACACCGACAGCCGGTGATACAGGTCGGCGCGGAAATTCCCTTTC
>WNGC01004368.1_pt1 | contig 17479 bp, 15 predicted proteins | sample 5400051 | NCBI WGS metagenome assembly WNGC01 (sample SAMN13153368, study PRJNA577476) | soil metagenome | isolation source: 20 cm soil or saprolite under grassland replicate 2 | place: USA:California | collected 2016-06-15
GACCTCGCTGCCGTCAAGTTCCACATCCAGGTTGTCGATCCCGAGCGCCCACGCGGCGGAGAGAAGGTGCTCCACGGTCTGGACGCCATCCTCGCCGCCGAGCGTGACGCGCCCGGCGGTGCCGGTCACGGCATCCAGCGTCGCCGGGATCGGCCCCCCGCCCCCGGTGCGGCGGAACACGATGCCGGTGTTGGGGGGGGCCGGCCGAAGCGTCATCTGCCGGTGCTGGCCGGTGTGAAGACCGACCCCCGCCAGATGCGCCTCCGCGGCGATCGTGCCCTGCCGCGCCGGTTCCACCGCCGCGCGCTACCCGCCTTCGAGGCGCCGGAGGCGGCGGGTGAGCTCCCGGAGCCCGCGCACCAGCTCGGGAAGACGCCGGTAGGCCGCCTCGGCCCGCCGCTGCGACTTGGCGGGCCACGCGGGGTGGCCCGCCACGACATCGCCGGGCGCCACGTCCTGGGACACGCCCGTATCCGCGTGGACGATCGCGTCGTCCCCGATCACGGCGTGATCTCTGATCCCGACCCACCCGCCGATCAGCACGCGGTTGCCGATCCGCGCGCTCCCCGCCACGAACACCGCCGCGGCGATGGCGACGTCCTCGCCGATCTGGACGTTGTGCGCGATGTGGACGAGGTTATCGAGCTTGGTGCCCCGGCCGATCCGCGTCACCCCAAGCATCGCCCGGTCCACCGTCGCGTTGGCCCCGATCTCCACGTCGTCCTCGAGGACGACCCGCCCGATCTGGGGGATGTGGATGTGGCGGCGCTGCGCATCCTGCGCGTACCCGAACCCGTCGCTGCCGATCACGGCGCCGCTCTGCACGACGACGCGCGCGCCGAGGCGGCAGCCGCGGCGGACCGTCACCTGCGCATGGAGGATGCTGTCCGGGCCGATCTGGACGTCGTCCTCGATGACCGTGTGGGCGTGCACCTGCACGCGCTCCCCCAGCGTCACGTCGTTCCCCACGACCACGTACGGGCCGAGCGAACTCTCCGCCCCCACCGTGACCCGGGCCCCGAGCACGCAGGTGGGGTGGATGCCGGCCGGCGGGGCGGTCCGCGGCGCCAGCGCCCGCAGGGCCAGGGCCAGCGCCAGCCGGACGCTCGCCACGCGGATCGCCGGCAGGCGGGTGGGCGGAGCATCGCGGGGCAGGATCACGGCGGCGCCCGCGGCCTCGATCTGGCGCAGGCGGCGCGGATCGGTCACCACCACGATCGTCCCGGGGCGGGCGTCCTCGGGGGGCGCCACCTGGTGCACCTCCAGGCCGGGATCCCCGGCGAGCTCCCCACCGACGCGCTGGGCCAGCGCATCCAATCGCATGCGCGTGTGCGCCTACTTCAGCCGGTCAATGACCCGCTGCGTGATGTCCCGGCCGCCGGTCCAGATCGGCGCCTTCACCAGGACGATCCGGAGGTGGTCCTCCCGGGCAATCTCCCCGGCGGCCTGGCTCAACTGCTGCGTCAGCTGCGCTTCGAAGTCGCGCTTCATCTGCCCGAGCTCCGTCAGGTACCGGGCGCGCCGGGCGTTCAGCTCGGCTTTGCCGGCCTGCGGGGCGATGGCGGCGAGCTCGGCGACCATCTGCTTTTCGCGATCATCCAGCTGCTTCTGAAACTGCAGCGCCCGGACGCTCTCGTTCAGCACCCGCTGGGTGTCCACGATGCCGACGGTGGACCCGGTGCACTGCCCGGGCATGAACGCCACCCCGACCGCGAGCAACCCGACCAGAAGTTTCGTCATGCCGGCCTCCCCTTATCGCCTGATGCGGGCGATGAGCTCGTCGGTGGCGTCGAACGCGCCCGGCGCGGAGATCGCCTGGGTGAGCACGACGTCCCACTTGCGCTCCTGGGCCAGCCCCGCCGCCTCGACGCGCGCGGCGGCGAGGATCAGCGTGTAGAGCCGCGCCCGGTCCCGCTCGGCCGTCAGGAGCTGATCCTGCAGCGCGCGGATCCGTTCGGTCTCGGCCCGCGCCTGCGCCTGAGCCTGCGCCACCGCCTGGGACTGGGCCTCCCGCGCGGAGTGGACGATGGCCTCCTGCTGCCCCCGCAGGCGCCGGTTGAATTCCGCCTGCGTGGCCTCGAGCTGCGCGCGGACGCGGGCGGTGATCTCCGCGGCCCGGGCGTCCACCAGGCGCTGCCCGTCCGTGTTGAACTGCGCCGAGAGCGCCGCGAGCTCGCCGTTGGACTGCTGGATCTGCGCCTTCTGGAACTCCTGCAGCGCCTCCTGGTTCGCCTTCTCGCGCGCGGCGATCTTCTCGTCCCGCTCCTTCGTCAGCGCCTGCAGCTGTTCGTTCAGCTTCTCCGCATCTCCCCTGGCCGACGGCTGCACGTTTTCCATCTTCAACTTGAGGTTGAGGATCGGCAGCCGGTACTCCGCCAGCAGCTGCTGCTGGTACTGCTGGCCGTCCTTGTCGAGCGCGTCGCGCTTCTCCTGGATCGCCGTGGTCATCTGCGCCTCCAGCGCCGCGCGCTTCGCGGCGAGCTGCTGCTGCTGGTCCGCGCGCACCTGCGCGGCGTAGGCATCCAGCTCCGCCCGCGCGGCGGCCCGCACCACCTCGACCTCGTGCTGGAACTCCGGCCGCATCCGCTCCACGGCGGCCTTCATCCCCGGGGTCAGGTCCACCCGGGGGATCTCGATGCGCACGGCGGAGAGGCGGGGATCCGACGCCAGGGCGAGCTTGGCCTGGAGCACGCTGATCTGGCGGTCGAGGGCCGCGACCTCCGGCCACCGGGGGTGGACCCGGGCCACCCGGGTGAGGTCCACCACGGCGATCCGCGTGGCGTTGGCCGCGCGCGCCTCAGGAGGGAACCCGGGGGCCGGCTTCGCCGTCATCGCCCGCCCCGAGCAGCCGGCGAGGAGGACGGCCAGCGCGGCCCAGACGAGCGGGCGAGTCATCTCCGAACCATCACTTGCCGCTGATCGCCTTGATGACCTGATCGGTCAGATCGACCCCGCCGTACAGGACGACGTCGCGGCTCAACACGATCGCAATGCCCTGCGATCTCGCGACCTTCTCGATGGCGGCACGGATGTCTTTTTCGAGGGGGCCGAGCAGCTCCTGGCGCTTCTTCACGAGATCCTGATTGACCTTGTTCCGAGTCTCCGCCTGCTGCTCCGGTGTCATCGTCTTCATGCGCTGCTGCGCGTCGGCGATCTGGGCCTGCGCGTAGTCCTTCAGGGCCGCCTCCGCGCTCGCCTTCTTCGGATGGCCTTCGACGGCCTTGGCCATATCCACGTAGCCGATCGTGAAGGACTGCCCGAAAGCCGGGCCCGATCGGGCCACGATGAATCCGGAAGCGGCGAGCACGATGATCACCGCCGCCGCGATACCGATGGTCCTGGCGTTCCACCTCATGATGCCGGTCCCTCCTCTTAGAATTGCGCCCCGGTGGAAATCCACACCTGCGACCCTTCGGGGCTGACCCCGTAGTCGAGCCGGAACGGCCCGACGGCGGTTTTGACCTGGATGCCGATGCCGACATCCCCTTTGAGGATCAACTGGGATCCCGTTGGTTCGGCGTCTCCCGCCTCGACGAAGACGACCCCGGTGATCCCGCCAAAGCTGTGGAGCAGCGGCAGCTCGCTGATCGGGAACCGGTACTCCGCCTGCGCGAAGGCCATCTCGTCCCCGCGAAAGCGGCTGGTCACGTACCCCCGCAGCGCGGCCTGGCCGCCGAGGTAGAGCTGCTCTTGAATCGGCAGCGGGGTGGCGGAATACCCGAGATGCACGCGTCCGACCAGCGTGTCCGCGGCCGTGACCGGGATGAAGTGGGCGTAGTCGAGCTCGTACTTCTGGAACGAGAACGACCCGCCGAGCACCTGGAAGGCGAACTCGCCGATGAGCTGGAGGTGGTCCCCCGTCGACGGGTTCACCGGATCGTCCCGCGTGTCCACGGCGGCTCCGAGGATCAGGGCGTTGATCTGCCCGGGGGTGAACGGGAAGTTCCCTGGGGGCGGCGTGCCGATGAGGGGGGGGCCGAATGTCGTGGTCACGGCCTTGAACCCGTAGTTGACCGAGGTGATCGGGCCGATGGGGGAGGTAAAGGACACGTACCCTCCCACCTGGGTGAGGTCGTACTGAAACGAGCTGTTCAGCCCCAGCGTGTAATCGGTCGGGATCGTCGTCGTGTTGAACAGCTGGGTATCGAGCACCGTGCGGCTCCCCTCGAAATACGGCTCATGGAACGAAATGGCCAGGCCGGTGCCGAACAGCGCGGTGCTGCTGTACTCGATCCGCACGGACTGCCCGTTTCCGCCGAAGTCGATGTCGCGCAGGCCGACGAACCCCTCGATCCCGGTCTGGTTGCTGAAGCCGGCCCCAAAGCTCACCGTCGCCGTCTTCTGTTCGGTGACCGAGATCGTGACGTCGACGGTATCCGGCTGCGCGCCGGGGCCCGGCTGCGCCTTCACGTCCGAGAAATATTGGAGCTGGAAGAGACGCCTGAGGCTGGCATTGACCTCGTTGACGTTGAACACGTCGCCCGGCTTGAATCCGAGCTCGCGCAGGACGACGTACTCGTGGGTCTTGACCAGCCCGTCGACCTTGATCGTTTCGATCCGCCCCTCGGTCAGCGCCACCCGGAGCACGCCCTCGGGGCTGACCGAGACGTCGGCGACACGGGCCAGGATATAGCCTTTGTCCTGATAGAGCTTCTCGATCGCCCGCAACCCGTTGCGCATCGTGACGGTGTTCAGCACCTTGTCCGTCTCGACCCCCAGCGCCTTCAGGACCACCGGCGTGGGAATGATCGTGTTGCCGGTGATGTCGATCGACGCGACGATCGGGTTCTCCACGACGACGAACGCCACCCGGACCCCGTCCGGGAGGGGCTCGAACCGGACCACCACATCCGCGAACTCCCCCAGGTTGAGGATCGCCTGGACGTCGTTGCGGAGCTTCTCATCGTTGAGGGGATCGTTCGGCTTGGTGGACACGACCGCGAGGATCTGATCGGTGGGAACGTGCTCGTTCCCGCGCACAACGACCTCAACCACCTTCTGCGGCGGGAGGGTCTGCGGCGGAACCCCCGGCTGCGGGACAAAGGGGCCGGGAGGCATGAGGCCGGGCGGGGCCGGCTGACCCGGCGGGGGCGCGGGGGTCGAAGGCGGCTGCGACGGAGTCGCGGGCGGCGGCGTGGCCGGCGGCGGCTGCGCGGGGGGCGGCTGGAACTGGGCCCGCGGCAGTGCCGCGACCCGCAGCCGGGGCTGGGCGGTCAGGCCGGCCGGCGCCGCGGTCACAAACAGGATGGCCCACGGCACGCCAAAAGCCACCAGGCGCGCCGCCCGACTCCGAGGAGGTATCATCACCGCTCCTTACTTTGATATCGCCGGGACGCTCCCGTCACCGCCGAATCGCAGCGACACGTCGATGGAGGGGCCTCCAGATGCGTCGCCTCCCGGCGGGACGTCCGGTCCCCAGAACGCATCGGGGGCCGGCCGGTCCGTCCGCGCGCCTGCGGGGAAGCCCACAAACGGGAGAAAGTTCCCGCTCTCGAACCGGAGGACCCCCCTTCCCCCATCTGCCGCGACCACCGCCTGACCGGCACCGGGTGTCCCGGCCTGCGGGACGGACCCGAGAGGCCGCAGCAGGGCGGATGCGGCCGCGACGAGCAGCCCGGCCGCCGCCACCGCCGCCCAGACCACCCTCGCCGGACGCCGAACGCCAATCGAAGCGAGGAGTGGACCATGGGTCAGGCTCTGGATCACCCCGCCGGGACGGACACCGGAGGACGCCGGCACGCCCACCACGGCGCCCGATTCGCGGGCGCGGCGGATCTCCGCCTCCGCGAGCAGCAGCCGGAGCACCACCTGCCGCACGTCCCCCCGCGCGCAGGCGCCCCGCGCCTGCCGGAGCCATGCCTCGGCATGGCGGATGTGCTCCAAGATTCCGGACGGCTCGGCCCCCCCGCTCATTCCTGTGTCCGCATCCCGGCGGGGACCGGCACCAGATGCGCCTGGATCCGCTGCACCGCTTGCTTCTGCAGGCGATAGAGGTGCGATAGGCTGATGCGGAGTTCGCCGGCGATCCGTCTCGGCTCCTCCTTGCGAACGAACGCATGAAGGATCCGCCGCTCCCGCGAGGGGAGCCGGTCGATCGCCGCGACCACCTGCTCGACCACCACCGCGTCTTCCACGTGCGCCAGGCTGTCCTCCGCTCCCGGGTCCTGGATGCGCTCCAGCAGCGCCTCCGGCAGGGTCTGGACGCTTCCGGCCGCCGCGCGCGCCCGCTCGCGGTGCAGCGCATTGAGGATGCGGCCTCGGATCCGGTAGGCGGCGTAGGTGCTGAACCGCGCTCCCCGCGCCGGATCGTATCGCTCCACCGCCTCGATCAGCCCCACCGTCCCCTCCTGGATCATGTCCATGACGATCTCCTCGCGCAGGCGCAGCAGCATCGCCACCTTGAACACGAGGGGCTGGTAGGATTCGATCAGGCGGGCGCGGCTGCGCACATTGCCGCGGCCCTTGTAGGCCCGCCAGAGCCGGGCTTCCTGGTCCGGCCGAAGCAGGGCGATCTTCTGGAGCTCACGTATGTAATCGGCAAACACGCCACACCCTCCCCTCTAGAGTATCCATCGGGACGGCGCGCCGGTCTCCCCCAACCATCGGCGCCGCAGTCCCCGCGCATCGCCCCGGCGGCGTTGCGGGGCGGGCGGCGCTCAGAACGGGAACCGCGTCACCAGGAACACTCCTGTCCCGCCCAGCGTGTCGACGTTGAACGCGGCCAGCACGCTGGGGCTCAAGAAATACTCCAGCCCGCCGATGGCGTACGACGTGCCGGGGGGCACCGGCCGGGTCAGCGACCCGGCGGCCGGCAGCGTGGTCGCGGTCGGACCCGGAAACACCTCGGACACCGTCAGGTAGATATTCTGGAGCAGGAACTTCCCGATCCGCAGCGTGACGGGGCTCTCGTGGCTGTAGGTGACCGCAAACTCGCTGAGGTTGAGCGCCCCGCGGATCGACCCCAACAGGTACCGGCCCACGCCCTGCCCGAGGATCGACTCGGGATCGCCGAAGTACCCCGCGTTCCGGGCGATCATGTTGAGGAGGTCCGCCTGGGTCATCGGCGGGTCCGACGTCACGGCGAGATCGGCAGTCGTCAGGTGGTACGCGAGCCCGTTGATGTCCAAAAACACGAGCGTGTCGCCGTACACCTGCTGCGCCCGGAGGGAGACGCGCGGCTCGATCCCCAGAGACTCTGAAAACACCGCTTCGCCGGACGTCAGGCGGAAGGCGGATCCCAGGAAGTCGACTTCGCCATCGGGCGCGATGACGCGACCCGACAGCAGCGGCCGATCGAGCGTCCCGCCCGCGTGGACGCTTCCGGTCACGTGCGCCCGGATCGCCCCCACCGCGAAGACGTCGTGTTGCCCCGCCTCGACGGTGACGTCGAGGCCGAGCCTGGGGAGGACCCCACCGGCGCCGCCGCCCGCGCCGGGCGACAGGACCCCCTCGGAGAGTGTGGCGGTTCCCGCCAGCGTCGGCTGGGCCCACGGGCCGCTCAATTGGAGGTCGGCATCCACCAGGCCGTTGTACAGCCCGGGCACGTCGACGGCGGCATGCGCCGCCGTGAAGGCCAGCTGAACGTTGCCCGGCCGGAAGTTGGTGATCTCGACGGCCCCGCTGGCGGCCATCTGTCCCTGGCCCAGCGTCGCCGAGAGGTCGCGCACCTGGATGTTGTCCTGAGAAAAGGACAGATCCACGTTCAGGTGTTCAAGGGGGGTGCGCAATCCCCGGATGCTCAGCCGGCCCTCGGCCGATCGCAAGAACCCGGTCATCTGCGGGGCGGCCACCGTCCCGGCGAGGTCGACCGCGCCCGCGATGGTCCCCGTCGCGTCCGTGATCTGCGGGGTCAAGAACACGAGGGAGCTGAGGCCTGCGTCTTGAAGGCGCAGCTGCAGCGCGAGCGGCCGCCCGGGATCCAGCGTCATGGTCTTGGCGTCGACCGGGAGCGTGCCCGCCACCACGACCTTATGCGGGCCTTTGGCGACCACCGCCTGCTCGATGTGGAGTGCGCCGTTCGTATAATAGGCCAGCCCGGTGATCCGGTCGGCCAGGGCGTCGGAGACGCCGACATCCGTGGCGTCGAGCGAAAGACCGGCCGTGGGATCCTGCATCGTCCCGGTGAACTGGGCCGTAAAGGTCATCCTGCCCTCGAACGGCCGATCGAACTGGAAAAACGGCCTGAGGAAATCAGGGTTGAGGTCCTGGGCCGAAACCTCCACCGCGCTGGGACCCGCGAGGTCGATCCGCCCTTTGGCCGCGACCTGTCCCTGGGCCGGATGGATCTCGAAGCGGTCGATCTCGATCTTCTGGTGCGTGAGGGTCAGGTCGGCCGCCCCTGTGCCGATCGTATACGCCCCGAAGGTGGCGTCGTGCAGCGTGAGATTCAAGCGGGCGGAGGGATCGTTCAACGCCCCGGAGAGCTCGACCCGCCCATCGATGGTGCCGCGGATCGGCGCGGGCATCTGAAGGCCCATCGCGGCCAGGACCGTGGCGACCTCCCCGTGGTCGATATCGAGCGCGAGGCCGGCGGTTGGATCAGGGCCGGGCCGGATCTCCCCGGACAGCCGGTAGCTGGAGGGCCCTTGGACCAGCTGGAGCGAGCGGAGGCGCAGGGTCCCCCCCTGGACAGCGCCAGCCCTCCCTCCGCCGGGAAGCTCAACCCGAGCGCGGCGGTGATATCGACCGGCCGGAGATTCTCGGCCCACACGCGCAGGTCGATCGGGCCTCCGGGATCAAGGGTCCCGGCAGCGTGGAGCCGGGATCCATTCACCCGGGCCTCGGCCTCCGCGATCCGGATCCGCCCGGCCTCCGGGGTCAGGTGCGCCTCGGCGTGGTCGATCCGCTGCCGGCTCACCCTGCCGCGGTCGAGCGCAACCTGGCCCGCCACCGTGGCAGCCGTGAGGGGACCGTTGAGCGTGAGATCTCCCGAGAGCGTGCCGGTCATCTCCGGAGCGGCGGTGAGGGCGGCGCTCAACCACTGCGCGTCGACGTCTTCGGCTTCCAGGCGGATGTCCACCGCGGACGGGGGGTCGAAGGTAAGCCCGCCGCTCAACCGGTAGCGGGCGGGGCCGTTCTGCAAGACCAGGTTGGGTGAGGAGAGCCCGCCGCGAGTGACGATCACATCCCCCTGAGCGCGGGCGAAGGCGATCGGCCCGAGGCGGCCGTGCGTCGCGGTGACGGTCCCGGAGAAGACGGGGGCGTCTGTCGTCCCCGTCGCGCGCCCGGTCAGGTCGGCGGTGCCGTCGAGCGGCGCCTGCGCCAGCGCAGGACGCGCATCGGGCGGGACCGCGCGCGCGCGGATGTCCGCGAGGGAGAGGTCGTGGACCAAGACATCCAGGTCCAGCGCGCCGTCGGCCCCGACATTCCCGGCGGAGTAGATGGCCGCCCCCCCGATCCTGGAGGGAGCCCTGCCCCATCGTCACATCCCCCATGATCTGCAGGCCGGTCCCCGAATCCACGCCGACCATGCTCCCGGAGACCCGTCCGGTCAGCGAGGTGAGTCCGGGGAGCCCCGCGGAGGCAAACGCGCGCACGTCGACATTGGTCGTCGAGCCGCTGAACAGATACGACGGCGACGGATTGCCGGCGTTCAGGAGCAGGTCGCCGCCGATTCGGCCTCCGGCCGTATCCGCGCGGAGATCGGTCAGGCTCAGGATGCCGGCGCCGTATTGGAGCCGCGCGTGGAGGCCGTCGAATCCCTGGCCGTTGAGACGGCCGCGCGCGCCCGTGATCTCACCGTCCAGACCCGGCGCGCCCGCCGGACCGATCACCTGGACCTTGCCGGCGGCCTGGCCGGCGAGGGTGACGGCGGCCTTGGGAAAGAACAGGGCCTGAACGGTGGCGAGGTCGAGTCCGGGCGATGTGACCCCAAACTGCAGCCACGGACCGCCGCCAAAGACGATGGAGCCGTCGAGCACCACGGGCGACCCTTCGGCGACGAGCGCCAGACCGGATGATTCCGCGTGCATGCTGTCGACGATGATCGGGCCGGTCACGTGCTGGAGCGGCAGGCGCAGCGGCAGGTACTCGACGTCGGCATCGTGGAGCCTGAGCACGGCCTTATAGTCCAGCAGGACCCCCGACGAGGACGTCGGCACGGAGAGGTGGACGGTGCCGCCGAACCGGCCCCGTTCCCAGCCCAGCTCGCGCAGCCGGACAAGGTACGGACCCCACCGCGACACGCTCGCGTTGATCGCCGTGAGATCGAACCCGGAGGTGGAGCCCGGCCGGTAGCGGCCGTCGACCGTGACCCCTTCGCCGTCCATGCTCCATCCCGACATCGACACCGCGACCGCGTCTCCTGCGCGGAAGTCGGCAACGCCGGCGATCCGCGTAAACGAAGCGGCAAAGGGCGGTCCGGGCAGATTGTAGGCGTCGGTGAAATCCAGACTGCCGCCCTCCACAACGACCCGGCCGCGAAACGGGCCGGGGCCCGTGCTGCTCCGGGATCCGGAAAAATCTCCAAAGGACCACCGCCCGGCCGCATCGCGGGACAGCAGAAGATGCGGGCGCGCCAGCTCAGCCTTCGCGATGCTGCCGACGACATCCAGGCGCGTGCTGAAGAGCCGGCTCCAGTTGAACGTGAGACGGACTTCCGCGGCGGAGAACGTCGCGCCGTGATCGAACCCGCCCCGCTCCGCGATGCGGAGGTCGCGCAGAACGATGTGGTGCACCAGGTCCCCGGTGATGCCGCCGAGGGAGACGGATCGGCCCAGGCTCGCTTCGAGCTGCCGGACCACCGCCCGGCGGAGATCGCCTGCCAGCAGCCCGCTCGCGCGGTAGCGGTGCCAGAGGACGGCGCCGAACGCCAGGGCGGCCGCGAGCGCGAGAGCCGTGACGGCCGCCCCGCTCCGCCACCCGAAGCGGCGCCGGGTCGCCTGCCGCCGTGGGGAGGTCAGCGCGAACCCCGGTGGACCATGATGGGGGCCTGGAACCGGCCGCTGAGGATCCAGCGGGTCGTCCACCGTGTCGAGGCCCGGCTCCGCTCCGCGTTCGCAGGGGATGCCGCCCCCCGCGCGCTGCTCACCAGCTCGACGACGACATCGGTGTTCTTCTCGCGGCTTTCGAACTGGGAGATCGCGTCCGTGAGGTCCCGGATCATCCCGGAGCCGCCGGGCCCGACCGCGCCGCCGGGCCCCGGCTCGGCCGGCGCGGCGCCGCCGCTGCGGACGACCAGCATCGCGCCGCCCGCCGGGAAGTTCTCGGGCACCACGAGCTCGATGTCGCGAGAGACGGGCGCTTCGCGGAAGGGGCGCACGGTCACCCGCGTCCGCAGGGTCTCCCCGGGAGCCGCCGGCCCCGCGGGCATCTCCGCGTCGGTGATCGTTGCCGTCTCGCGGGTCTTGGTGATCCGCACATCGATCTCGATCCCGGTGGGGGCGACATCGGCAAAGTCGTTTTCAAACAGCAAGTCCAGCGCTTCCGGGACCTCGCTGAGCGCCTGGCCCGCGATGTCGCTTCCACTATAGAAGATGTTCGTCCGCTCAACCTCACGCGGCAGCATCCGGCCGCGCAGGGTCATGCGCACCTCGGCGGTCCCCTCGCCCGACCGGTTCAGCGCGCGCTCGACCACCCCGCGCGCCCCCAGCGCCGCGAGGGCAGGGGCCAGGTCCTTGCTGGTCACCACCTGGAATCGAAACTCCCGGGTGGCGCCCGCATCGTCATCGTGCACCACGACCCGGACGCCGAACATCGGGGGCAGCACGCCCACCATCCCACCCACGCCCGCGGGGCGGTCCTGAGAGATGGTGCCGACCGGCGAACCGGCGGCGCCCACCTTCAGGTTGTGCTGCTGCGCCCGGACGACCTGGAAAATGGTGGCGTTGGTCAGGACGAACCCGGAGTGCCCGAGCCCGATGAACGGGTGCCCGAACCCGAGGACCCGGTCGCCGTCGCGATAACTGAGTGTGCCGAGCGCATACGCCGCCACATCGCCCTGCGCCAATGCCACGCCGATGGCGCTCCCGGGTTCGAGCGGGATCGTGTCCGGCAGGTCGGCCATCGCGGCGCCCACCATCGGGATGAGCCCCATGGGCCGGAACGTCTCCCCCATCGCCTCGGCCGCCGCCGGGCCCAGCCCGGCCACGAACAGGGGGGTGGAGGCGGGGACCGCCACCGCCGTCGCGTCGTCCAAGCCAATCCGAGCATCCGGCGATCCTCCCAGGACGACGCGGCGGATCGTCCGGCCGCCGAGCGAGAACGGAGCCACCGCGACCACGCGGGGTCCCTCCCGGCGGGTGCGCCCTGAGATGCCTTTCAGCATGTCCTCGATGGGGGTGAACAACCCGATCATCGGATCCGCGAACGGAAACGAGTAACTGAACGCGCCCGCCAGCCGGCCTCCAAAGTAGATGGGGCTCCCGCTCATGCCGGCGGCGAGTCCCCCGGCCGCTTCGATCGCGGGCCCGGAGGCCCGAAAGAGCACCAGGGCCCCGGCCGGTCCCGCCTCCGCCAGGACGCCGAGGGTCGTCACCCGGAATTCCGAGACCGTCGTGCCGAGGAAGACGGTCCTGCCGATCCCGGTCATGCCGGGGACGATTTGCGCCACGGGGAGGACCTGGGGAGCGGCGCCGAGCGGGGCCGCCAGCAGCGGAAATACCAGCAGCAGGGCCGCCAGCACCGCACCGTACCATCGCCCCGCTCGGCCGGCCTTGCGCATCACAGCCTCCGTCGCCCCCGCATCGAACGCGGCGCCCCGGCTACTTGACCACCATGGGGATTTGGAACCTGCCCAACACCACCCACTCCGTCCGGAGGGACGTGGCGGCGGTGGACGTGAACGCGGGGTTGGCGTTTGCGCCGACCGCCTCGACCACCGGCGCGGGCAGCAGGTCCACCAGGACGTCGGTGTTCATCCCAAAGTTCTCGAAGTCGTCCAGGGCCTCGGCCAGCGACCCCGCGCTGCCCGGAGGAGTGGCCTGGAATCCCACCAGGATCTGAAACTTCTGCTGAACCGGGGTGGGGTCGTTGAGCCCCCCGCCCGACCCGACGATCAGGAAGGCCGGCCCCGGGGGAAAATCGTCGGGCACCATAAACTGCACCGTGCGGTCGACCGGAGCCGAGCCGCCGTAGGGCCAGAGGCGGAGCCCGACGCGGACGCGCTGCCCGCGGCTCACGGTTCGGGGCTCGGGGCTCGCCCTGACGAGCAGCGCCGTATTCGGCTGGCTCTCCACGCCGATGTCGACGGTCATGTCGATCGGATCGAGCGTCTTGAAGAAATTGCCGAAGAGCAGCTGCGACGCGCCGGGGACTTCCAGCACGGCCGCGGTCGCAATGTCGCCGGCGTCATAGGCGAGATCCTCGCGAACGATGTCCCGCTCGATTCCGCGCACGCGCAGCCCGATGCGGACGCGCGCCGATCCGCCGGACACGCGGTCGAGGGCGCGCTGGACACCGCTGAGCACGACCAGCGGCACGAGCGATTCGGCGAGGTCCGGCCGGCGGACGACCTGGGCGTTGGTCTCGTGCACGGGACCCCGTTCGGAATCCCGCACCCGCACGCGCACCGCAAACATCCGGGGATAGCGGCCCACCTCGCCTCCCAGGCCCGTGCTCCGGTCCTGCGTTGTCCCGCCGACCAGGGGGCCGAGGCTCCCCTGCTTGAATGGAGAATCCACCGACCGCACGACCGTATCGATCCACGCCGCGGTCATCGGCATCGCCGCGGCGCCGGCGTTGAGGAACGGGTGGCCAAACGCCAGGATCTGGTTCCCGCGGCGGTAGGTCACCGTCCCGAGCGCGCCCATCTCGACATCGCCCCGCACCAACTCGACCCCCAACGAACTCCCCGGCTCGACGGGGGGCGGGGTAAAGTCCCGGCTCCCCCCGTAGCCCTGCGTCGGGATCACGTTGTACCGGCCCAGCACCCGGGTGGCCAGCGTGAACGCCGCCGGCGTCGAAGATGCGCGGCCCCCGGCCCTCCTGCGCGCCCGCGCCGCTCGCGGCGCCCGGCTGCGCGAGGAGCTTCAGCATCTCTTCGATCGGCGTGGCCAGGCTCAGGTTGGAATCCCGGCCGGCGAAGTGGAATCCGTAGCCCAGCGCCCCGATGATTCCGCCGTTCACGAAGACGGGGCTTCCGCTCATGCCCTCCGCCGTGCCTCCGGCCTCGTCGATCGCCGGGCCGGTGGCCCGGAAGAGGATCAAGTCGCTGGCCGGGCCGCCTTTGAGGATGCCCAGGATCTGGACGTCAAACCGCTCGATCGTTGTGCCGCGAAGGACGGTCAGGCCGTACCCGGCCATGCCCGGCCGCACCTGGCTCAACGGCGTGATCGCCGGAGCATCGGACGGCGCGGCGCTCCCCACCGGCGTTCCACCGAGGGTGATGGCCAGGATCGCCAGAGCCCCCCGCAGGTTCCGCACCTTGGCCTCTCCCCTCCCCGCTCGGCCCGCGCCGGGGCCGCCGTCCCATAAAAAGGCCGAGGGGGACCATCCCCCTCGGAACTCCCTGCGCGCCAGCCCTCACTGGGGCTGGATCGCGGCGACAACATCGCCGATGTTGACGTGGTCTCCCGCCCGTACCGTCACCTGCACCACCTGGCCGTCGACCGGGGCGACCGCCGCGGGAACGGCCGCGCCCGAGCTCGTCCCCCGAAGGAAGACGATCGGATCCCCCTGTTTGACCAGCTGGCCCACCTTGGCCAGTTGCAGCGGCAGGACCTCTCCCGAGATGACGACGCGGACGAGCACCGTCGGCCGCTGCTGGGCGGTGGCCGGGATCAGCACGATGGCGGCAAGCGCCGCGACTGCCAGGACAATGTTGAAGGTCCGGAAGGTCCGCACGGACGCCATGCGCCATCACCTCGCTATGCCAGCCAATTATAGGCGCGCCCCGAAGGGAGTGTCAAACACCGGCCCCATGCGCCCACCCGGGGCGGCCCCTCACCATCTATGAGTACCCATCTGTCGTGCCGGCAAGCGGTGTGCGCCGAGCCGAGTCTGCCGAGCCGGCTCACCGCGAGCGCGACTGCCGGCCGCGCGCCTTGGCCCCCGCGAGGACCTTCCGCGCGGTGCGCGACGGCGCCGCTGTGTTGCTTACGACGAACTCCGCCGGGGGGTTCCGGGCCAACCCGAAAAAGTAGCGCAGGCCTCCCACGATCCGCCCGGCGGCCCGCCCATCCCCGTACGGGTTGCGCGCCCGGCTCATCCGCGCATAGGCCGCGGGATCCGTGAGCAGCCGCGCCGCCACCTCCACGATCCGGGCCCGGTCCGTTCCCACAAGATGCGCCGTGCCCGCGGTGATGCCTTCGGGCCGCTCGGTCGTCTCCCGCAGGACCAGCACGGGACGGCCGAGCGCAGGCGCCTCCTCCTGGATGCCTCCGGAATCGGTCAGAATGAGCGTCGCGGCCTTCATGCAGGCCACATTCGCCGCGTAGTCGACGGGCTCGCAGAGGTACGCGCGCGGGTGGCGCCCGAGGAGCTCGTGCGCCGGGCCGGCGACGACGGGATTCGGGTGAACGGGAAAGACCAGGTCGAGATCCGGAAAGCGATCGAGGAGGTCGCGGACGGCGAAAAAGATCCGTCGCTGGGGCTCCCCCCAATTCTCACGGCGGTGCGAGGTGAGCAGCAGCACGCGCCGGCCGGGCCGGTTCAGCACGGCCGCGAGCGCCGGGTCCGCCGGCGGGCGGTCCCGCCGCGCCACGTCCAGCAGCGCGTCGATCACCGTGTTGCCGGTGACCAGGATGCGCGCCGCCGGCACCCCTTCCGCCATCAAATTCCGGCGGGCCTGTCGGGTCGGCGCGAAGTGCATGTCCGCCAGCACCGTGGTCATCCGCCGGTACATCTCCTCGGGGAACGGCTGGTACTTGTCGTCGGTCCGCAGGCCGGCCTCGACGTGACCCACCGGGATGCGCTGGTAGAACGCGGCCAGCGAGCCGACGAAGCTCGGCGCCGCGTCCCCCTGGACAAGGACGAGATCGGGGGCCACGCGGGGGAGGAGCGCCGACAGCCCCTCCAGGGTTCGCACCGTGATATCGGCCAGGGACTGCTTCTCGGTCATGATCCCGAGATCGTGGTCGGGCGTGATGGCGAAGAGCCGGAGCACCTGATCGAGCATCTCCCGGTGTTGCGCGGTGACCGCGACGACCGGCGTGAACTCGGCGGGGGCAGCGCGGAGCGCCTGCACCACCGGGGCCATCTTGACGGCGTCAGGCCGGGTGCCGAACACGACCATGACCGTCCGCGGGCGAGCGGTGGTCACGTGGAGGAGTTGTGACGCCCGTCGGCCGACGCGGGCCGCGGCGCGGACAGCAATCCGGTGCGGCTCGCGCCGAAGGCCAGCGCCGCCAGCAGAAACCCCAGCACGGCGACGAGCGAGAACCGGTGGATGCCGCTCGCCAGCAACGCCGCGACCCCCAGGATGCCGGTCACCAGGTACAGCACGACCGTGGTCTGCCGCTGGCTCAGCCCGCGCCGCAAGAGGCGGTGGTGGAGGTGCTCGGTATCGGCCTGGAAGATCGGCCGGCGCGTGCGCCAGCGGCGCGTGATGGCCAGCGCGGTGTCCAGCACCGGCACGCCGAGGGCGGCGAGCGGGACGAGCAGCGCCAGCGCGGTGTAACTCTTGTAGGCGCCGAGCACGGAGAGGCCGGCCAGGAGGTACCCGAGGAGCATCGATCCGGTATCGCCCAGAAAGATCCGCGCCGGATTGTAATTGTATGGAAGGAACCCGAGCGTGCTGCCGATCAACGCCGCCGCCAGCATCGCCGTGGGGACGTCCCCGTCCGCGGAGGAGGCGAGGAGGACCGTGCCGCCGGCGATCGTCGCGATCCCCGTGGCGAGCCCGTCAATGCCGTCGATGAGGTTCATGACATTGGACAAGGCCACGAACCAGACGGTGGTCAGCACCAGACCAAAGGGCCCGAGGAAGATCATCCCGCCCATTGGGTTGGTCAGCACGTCCATGCCGATGCCGAACTGGAGGGGAATCACCGCGGCGGCGACCTGGCCGAGCAGCTTCTGCAGCGGCGAGACGCCCCAGGTGTCGTCGATGATGCCGACCGCCGTGATCAGCGTCGCCCCCAGGAGCAGCCCGATGATCGGGCGGTCCACCCCGGGGACATAGGGCACCGTCAGCACCACCTGCTGCGCCTCGACGGCGATGCGGACCGCGTGCGCCAGCGGCAGGCCGGCGAGCACGGCGACGAGGAAGCCGGTGTAGATCGCGATGCCCCCAAGGCGCGGGATCGGGGTGCGGTGGATGTGCCGGCCGCCCGGCTGCGCCAGCACCCGGAACCGGACCGCGGTCCAGAGCACCAGCGGGGTGACGGCGTAACTGATGACCAGGCCGATCGCGGCGGCCACGAGGAAGCGGGAGATCAGCATACGGCGCGGAGGCCGACGGGCCGGCTCACTCCCCTTCGGCGGCCGACTGCCTGGCCCGCGGCGGCTGCCCGAACAACTCGCTCACCGACTGGTCCGCGTGCACGCGCCGGATCGCCTCCCCGAGCAGGCCGGCGACCGAGATCACGGTGATTTTTTCGGT
>WNGC01000936.1_pt1 | contig 17474 bp, 13 predicted proteins | sample 5400051 | NCBI WGS metagenome assembly WNGC01 (sample SAMN13153368, study PRJNA577476) | soil metagenome | isolation source: 20 cm soil or saprolite under grassland replicate 2 | place: USA:California | collected 2016-06-15
TGGCAGCCGATCAGGGTCACGACGTCGTTTTGGTGGGCGCGGCCCGCGGCATCGAAGCGCAGATCCTGCCACGCCACCCATTTCACTTTCACTTGCTGCCGATGGAGCCGATCTACCGGCGCACGTGGTGGAAGAATCTGCGCTGGCCGGTCATCGCAATCCGTGCCTGGCGCGCCGTCGGCACGGTGCTTCGCGATGAGCAGCCCGATGTTGTCATCGGGACCGGGGGCTACGCCGCTGGGCCAGTCGTGTGGCGCGCGCAACGGGCGGGAATTCCCACCGCGCTGCAAGAGCAGAATGCCTTTCCCGGTCTCACCACGCGCTGGCTCGCGCGCGGGGCGCGGCAGGTTCATCTTGGCTTCGAAGAGGCGCGTCACCACATCTCGCCGGGTCCACGAACCCAAGTCTTCGTGTTCGGAAATCCCATCATTCCCCCCCCGCTCGCGAATCCCGATGACGTCGTGAACGCGCGCCGCGCGCTCGGTGTCTCGCCCGACCGGCCGACGGTACTCGTGATGGGAGGGAGTCAGGGCGCGCGCGCGATCAATGCAGCGCTGGCCGCTGCACTCGAGCAAAAATCGCTCGACGCCGTGAATGTGCTCTGGGGTACTGGGAGCGCGCACGAGAAAAAATTCGCGTCGTTTGTGGTGCCGAATCGGGTGACGGTGCGCGGATTCTACGATCCGATCGCGCCGGCGTATGCGGCGGCCGATCTCGTGGTGGCGCGCGCGGGAGCGATGACGGTTGCGGAGTTGTGCGCGTGGGGTAAGCCGAGTGTGCTGGTGCCGCTTCCGACCGCGGCCGCCGATCATCAGACGTTCAACGCGCGCGCGCTCGCGAGTGCGGGAGCGAGCGTGATGATCGTGGAGAGCCGACTGACTCCCGAGCTGCTCGCGCAAACCATCCTCGACCTCTCGCGCGACCCCGGTCGGCTCCAATCCCTGGGTCGGGTGGCGCGGGATCGGGGCCACCCGAACGCCGCCCGAAACATCGTCTTGAAGGTTTTGGAGCTTTTGCAAGTTTAGTAGATTCGCTATATTAGCACCCCACAGATGACCTTGTTTCGAACCGGGGATCCCCGACCCATCCACCTCATGGGCATAGCCGGGGCGGGGATGAGCGCTCTGGCTTTGATTGCCAGGCACCGGGGCGTCGCAATAACTGGTTGTGATACCGACACTTCTGGGTCAGGGGCCGCGGATTTGGGCGCGCCCGCCCTGGGAGTTCGAATTTGGCGGGGCCACGACCCGAGCCATCTCGATGGAGCTCGGGCGGTTGTCGTCAGTGCGGCCGTTCCGCCGAACCACCCCGAATTGGAACGGGCCCGCGCACTGAACCTGCCCGTGGTGCGGCGGGCCGACGCCTTGGCTCAGTTGGTTGGCGGTGAGGGTGGCAGCCTCGTGGCGGTCGCGGGGACGCACGGCAAGACGACCACCACGGTGATGGTGACGGAGGCTCTCACGGCCGCCGGGCGAAACCCTACGGGACTCGCCGGCGGCCGTGTCGCTGCATGGGGCGGCAACGCCCGCGTCGGCGGCGACGCGCTGTACGTGGTGGAGGCCGACGAATACGACAAGGCCTTCCTCTCGCTGCGGCCGACGATCGCGGTCGTGAACAACGTCGAAGCGGATCATCTCGAGTGCTACGGCAGCATCGAAGCGCTCGAGGCCGCGTTCGCGGATTTTGCCGGGCGCGCGGAACGCGTGATCGTCGGCGCGGACGACGCCGGCGCGGACCGAGTGGCGATGATGCTTTCGACACCGGTGTGGCGGGTGGGCGTCGGACCGACGGCGGATGTGCGCATCCGCGCCGTGCGGCTCGAGCCCGGCGGTTCGCGCGCGACGATTGCGTTCCCGGGCGGACACACGATCGAGCTGCGGCTCGCCGTGCCGGGATTGCACAACGTGCGCAATGCGGCCGCTGCACTGGCAGTGCTGCATGCCTTGGGGGCGAATCTCGAGGACGGCGCGCGCGCGCTCGCGGAATTTCATGGTGTGGGCCGGCGGTTCGAGCGTATTGGAGAGGCGGCGGGCGTGACGGTAGTGGATGATTACGCGCACCACCCGACGGAAGTGTCGGCGACGCTCTCGGCCGCGCGGCAGGCGTTTCCGGGCCGGCGCGTGATGGCGGTGTTTCAGCCGCACCTCTATTCGCGCACGGCGCTGCACGGAGACGCGCTGGGCCGCGCGCTGGCTGCCGCCGACGTCGTCGTCGTCGCGCCGATCTACGGCGCGCGCGAGCAGCCGGTGCCGGGTGTGACGCATCATCTCGTCGTGCGCGGCGCGACGCGCGCGGGTGCCGCGACCGTCGGCGTGCGCGATCGCGCCGGCCTGGCGACGCAAGTCGCGCGCGCCGTGCGCGCCGGCGACGTCGTGTTCACTCTTGGCGCGGGAGACATCACGCGCGTCGGACCCGAATTGCTGGAGCTGCTCAGAGCAGGGAGCAGGGAGCGGGGAGCAGGGGCGGTCGCGTGAAATGGAAGATTCGTTTGCCGCGGTGGAAAATGTCGCGGCGTGTGTGGTTGTGGGGTGGCGGATTGATCGCCGCCATGATGTTGTGGATGACGGCTCCGCTCGTGATGCGCCGGCTCGCGTTCTTTCGCGTGCGGCAGGTCGAGCTGATCGGCATTCGGTATCTCGATGCCGATCAGGTCCTCGGCGCGTTGCGGCTCGGACCGCAGGCGAGCGTGTTCGATGACACGAATCTGCTCGTCAATCGGCTGCTGGCGCTCGACGGTGTCGCGGACGCGGCGATCACGCGCCGGCCGCCGGGGTCGTTGAAAGTGATCGTGCGCGAGATTCAGCCGGTTGCGCTCGCGATGAGTGGACGCGGGTCGCTCGAGCCGGTCGACGAGGACGGGCGCGCGCTGCCGTTCGATGTGTCGAGCCTCGACCTCCCGGTCGTCCAGGGAGCGGACAGCGGGGTGATCGGTGTGCTGGCGCGGATCGAGGCGCTCGATCCGTCGCTGTTTCAGACGATTGATGCCGCTCGTCGCACCACGGACGAGCGCGGTGATGTCGTCCTCGAAGTCGGCGCGCACCGGGTGTTGCTCGCGCGCGACGCGGGGCAGGAGGTATTGGAGGCCGTGACGCTGGTAGCGAGAGACTTGAAAGCGAAATCGCGCTCCTACGCCGAGCTCGACGGCCGCTACGCGGGACAGGTCGTGGTGCGCCGCCGCGGGGCAAAGGCCGCGTGACGTCCGCGCGCCAGTTGGTCGCCGGCCTGGACCTTGGCAGCACGAAGACGTGCGCGGTGATCGCCGAGCTGGTGGGCGATCTGCCGCGCGCGCCGCTCGCCAAGATCCTGGGCGTGGGGCTCGCAAAGAACAACGGCGTGCGCCGCGGCATGGTGCGCGACATCGACGAGACGATGCGCTCGGTCGCCGCCGCGCTGAAGGACGCCGAGCGGATGGCGGGCGCGCGCGTGCCCGACGTGACGTGCGGCATCGCGGGGGAGCACGTGTCCGCGCGCGGCTCGACCGGCGTCGTTGCCGTGAGCGGTGAAGAGATCACGCCGCAGGACGTCGCGCGGGTCAATGAAGTCGCGCGCGCCGTATCGCTCGGCCGCGACCACGAGCTGCTGCACGATATTCCCCAGGAATACGTCGTGGATCAGCAGCACGGCATCTCCGATCCCGTCGGCATGACGGGCACGCGGCTCGAGGTGGAGATGTATCTCGTCACCGTGCAGGCCACCGCCGCGCAGAACTTGCGCAAGAGCGTCCAGCGCGCGGGCTATCGCGTCGCGGATCTGGTGCTCGAGCCATTGGCGGCCTCATACGCGGTGCTGAGCGACGACGAGAAAGAGCTGGGCGTCGCGCTGGTTGAAGTGGGCGGCAGCTCGACCGGCGTGGCCATCTTCCACGAGGGCAAGATTCGCCACCTCGCGTCGCTGCGCTATGCGGGCGCGCACGTGACGAGCGATCTGGTGCAAGGGTTGGGCGTCACCCAGGCGGATGCCGAGCGCTTGAAGGAACGCCACGGCGCGGCGTACACTCCGCTCGTCGATGCGGGCGAAATGGTCAGTCTGCCGTCGACGCAGGGACAAGGCGCGCGCACCGCGTCGCGCGAGCTCGTGGCGCACATCATTCATCAGCGGGTGGATGAAATTTTCCAGCTGGTGTCGCGCGAATTCGAGCGGGCGGGATACGGCGCGGGGCGGCTGCCCGCGGGAGTCGTGCTGAGCGGCGGGACCGCCCATCTGCCGGGCATGGTGGAGCTCGCCCGCGAAGTGTTTGCGGTGCCGGTGCGGGCGGGTCAACCGGAGAACGGGATTTCGGGATTGGTCGACAGTGTACAGGCGCCGCGGTACGCGGTGCCCGTCGGGCTGGTGCTCTACGCGAGTCGCAAGAGCCTGCACGGAGCTGCGGCCCGTGGGGCGGCGGGCGCGCTACGCGGCGTCGCGCCGGAACGATTGTTCGGACCGTTGAAGCGGTGGCTACAGGATTTCTTTTGATCCTCCCAATGGCGGGCCCTAGGGGAGAACCATGATCTTCGAACTCGAAGAAACAGTCACGCAGAACGCGCGGATGAAAGTCGTCGGCGTCGGCGGGGGCGGCGGCAACGCCCTGAACCGCATGATCGACGAGAACGTCGGCGGGGTCGAGTTCATCTCGGTGAACACCGACGCCCAGGCACTCCTCAACAACAAGGCCGACGTCAAAGTCCAGATCGGGAAGAAGCTGACGCGCGGACTGGGCGCGGGCGCCCGGCCCGAGATCGGCCGGCAGGCGATCGAGGAAAACCGCGATGAGGTGCTCCACTCGCTCCAGGGGGCGGACCTGGTGTTCGTCACCTGCGGCATGGGCGGCGGCACCGGCACCGGTGCGGCGCCGATCATCTCCCAGATCGCGCGCGATATGGGCGCGCTGACGATCGGCATCTGCACCAAGCCGTTCCTGTTCGAAGGCCGCAAGCGCATGCGTCAGGCGGAGATGGGGATCGCCGAGATGCGCAAGCACGTGGATACGATGATCGTCGTGCCCAACGAGCGGCTGCTCGCCGTCGTCGGCAAGGGCATTCCGTTCCAGGATGCACTGAAAAAGGCGGATGAGGTCCTGCTGCACGCGACGCAGGGCATTTCCGCCCTCATCTGTGTCACAGGACTCGTCAATGTAGATTTCGCCGACGTCCGCACCGTGATGCAGAACGGCGGCGCGGCGCTGATGGGAACGGGTCAGGGTCGCGGCGAGAATCGCGCGATGGAAGCGGCCCAGCAGGCGATTTCCAGCCCGCTGCTCGACAACATCTCGATCGCCGGCGCGACCGGCGTGCTGATCAACATCACCGGCGGCGAGGATCTGACGCTCGGTGAAGTGACGCAGATCAGCGAAGCGATCCATGACGCGGCCGGCGACGAAGCCGAGATTATTTTCGGCGCAGTCAACGATCCCGCGATGCACGGCGAAGTGCGGATCACAGTCATCGCCACGGGGTTTGATAAGACGGGCGCGATGGCCGATGCACTGGCCGGCGTCCAGCGGCCCGCGGCGGGCGTGCTGCCGTTCCGTGATCGAGCTGCGCGGCCGACACCGATGCCGCCGCCGGGATTCGCGAAGCCGGAGGGAGCGCCGAAGCGGCCGGGGACGCCGCCGCAAGCGCCGCTGAACCCTGAGTTGAACGAGATGGAAATCCCGACTTTCATACGGAGACAGATGGACTAATGAAGTGGCGGGCGAGTCACTACGTTGCTGCCGGCGCGCTCGCCGCTGGCATGCTGGTGTGGGGAGGTCACGAAGCGTGGCCATCGCGCGAGATTCCGGTCGCGCTCCCCATCGTTATCACGAGCGCTTACGACGAATGGGCCGACACGCTTAGCCGGCGCGAGATGCTGGCGGATGTGTTGACCCGCGCAGGGATCACGGGCGCCGAGTACGTCCGATTCATGAAGGCGACGCACGTCTTGAACCCGCGCCGCCTGCAACCCGGTCTCATCTTCCAGGTGCGCCGACTCAAGGGGGCTGCCGTCGCCAGTCGCATCGGCGTGCGGACCGAGCCGCAGCGGCGGTTGTGGATGAATCGCGTCAGCGCCGACTCCGGATGGACCGAGACCGTCGAGGATATTCCGTGGAGCGCCGAACGGTTGCGCACCACGGCGGTCATTCAATCGAACCTGTACGACGCCCTCGACGCGGCCATTCCCGACTCGTTCCTGCCGGTACGCCAGCGCGTCGCGCTCGCCTGGGCGATCGCGGACGTGTACGACTGGGAGATCGACTTCACGCGCGACCTGCGCCCCGGTGATCGCGTCGAGGTGCTGATCGAACGGCTCCAGTCGCCGGAAGGGGAGCGGCGCCTCGGCCAGATCCTCGCGGCGCGGGTCGATGTAGGACACTCGCCCAGCTTCGCGTTTGCGTTCGACAATCAGAACGGGCAAAGCGGCTTCTACGACGAGCGGGGACGGTCACTCCGGCGCGCATTTCTGCGGGCGCCGCTCCAGTATCGTCACATCTCGAGCCGTTTCGGCGGCCGCTATCATCCGATTCTCAAGCGCTGGCGCACACATGAGGGCACCGACTACGCCGCGGCGTATGGAACGCCCGTGCGCGCGACGGCCGATGGCATCGTGACGATGCTGGGCCGGCACGGCGGATACGGCAATCTGATCGAGATTCGCCACGCCAACGGCATTCGCACGCGCTACGGGCACCTCTCGAAATTCGCGAAGGGGTTGGAGCTCGGCGGGCGCGTCAGGCAGGAGCAGACGATCGGCTTCGTGGGCGCGACCGGACTCGCGACCGGCCCGCACCTCCATTACGAATTCATCATCAATGGCCGGCCGACGAACCCGCAGCGCAAGGACGCGGGCGCGGGCGTGCCGATTCCATCGAATCTCAGAGTCGCGTTCGACAGCGTGCGGACGCTCCTGTTGGCGGAGCTCGATCCCACGCTGGTCACGCAGGCCGGGCCCGCGCTCGGCTCAGCCGCCGCCGTTCACTAGCTTTCGACCGACAACACGTGGAGCTCTATCCCGCCGTTGACATCCAAGGCGGGCGCGTGGCGCGTGCCCATGGCGCCGCCACCGACCCGCTCGTCGCGCTTGCCGAGTTTACTCGCGCGGGGACGCGCTGGATTCACCTCGTCGATATGGATCGTGCGTACGGCCGGAGCGCCAACGCCAAAATGATCGGCGCTGTTCTCACGGCGGCCACCGTGCGCGTGCAGGTGGGCGGCGGCCTCGCCGCCGAAATCGATATCGATCAGATGTTCACGCTGGGCGCGACACGCGTTGTGATCGGGCCGCGCGGCGCGGTCGACAGCGGTCTCGTCGAGCGTTTGGTCGCTCGGCACGGCGCTGCACGCCTGGCCGTGGGGATCGATGCCAAGGACGGACACGTGGCGCCGCGTGGGACGAGCGAGATTCTCGACGTCACCGCGATCGATCTCGCCCGCCGCGTCGCGGGTTTGGGCGTTCGTACCGTGATCTATAACGACGTCACCCGCGATGGGATGCTCGCCGGCCCGGACATCGACGGCGCCCGCGGGCTCGCGGCGCTCGGGATCGACGTCATCGTCTCCGGGGGCGTCGGCTCGCTGGACGACCTGCGCGCGGTGGCCGCCGCGAAACTGGCCGGGGCGTGCGTCGGCCGGGCGTTGTACGACGGACGATTCAGCATCGCCGAGGCGCTCGCGTGCATTTCATAGCATTGCGCGTTGTCGCGGTGCTCGCACTGATCCTGCTGCTGTGGAATCCCACCGGCTCGCGCATTCTTCCCTCCGGCGATCAGCCGATCGTCCTGCTCGATGCATCGCTCAGCATGAGCGGCGCACCGTGGCGCGCCGCGCTCGACAGCGCGCGTGCGCTGGCCCGCCGCCGCGGCGCGCTGGTGTGGCGTTTCGGCACGCGGGTCGCGGCGTTCGACACCACGCCGCCGGGGGACGGCGCGAGCCGCATCGGTCCGGCGCTCGAAGCGGCGGCTGCGCGCGCCGGCGAGGTGATCGTGGTGACGGACGGAGCACTGGACGATGCGCCCACGCTGCCCCCCGATTTGCAACGCCGGCCGCGGATCATCCTGCAGCCGCGCCCGACTTCCTTCGACGCATTTCTCGCCAGCGTAACGGGACCGCGTCACGTCACACGCGGGGACACCGTTCGGTTGCGGGTCAGCTATGGAACGGCTGGGAAACGGGAAACGGGAAGCGGGAAACGGAAAAGCGCGATCGTCGTCACCATCGGGAGTCAGCGTGTGATCTCACAGACCGTGACGCTCCCTGATAGCGGCACGATCTCAACAGATCTCACGTTTCCGGTTTCCCGTATCCCGTCTCCCGCATGGTCAATTCTCGAGGTGCGCCTCAATGCGGACGATGATACTGAGCCACGCGATAACACCCGGTTGTTCGCGATCGATGTCAGCCTCCAACCGGCGGCCGTGATCTTCGCGGCGCCGCCCGACTGGGAGATGCGGTTTCTGGCGCGCTCGCTCACCGATGTCGCACACGTGCCGGTGAAAGTCTTTGTCGAAGCAGAGCCAGGGCGCTGGCGTGATGGCGCGACGCTCGCTCCGGTGACCGCCGGCGAATTGACGCGAGCGGCGCAAGGCGCGCGCCTCGTGGTGCTGACCGGGGACCCCAGCCGCGCTCGGCCGTATCTCGACTCGAGCAGCGCGCGCGGGCGGAGCGGCGGTCCTGCGAGACTCGTGTGGTCGACCGAAGGCCAGGCCGGCGACTGGTACGTCGAGCGTCCGCCGGCGTCGCCGCTCACGGGCACGCTGTCCGGAATCGTGTGGGACTCGCTGCCCCCGGCGACCGCGGCCGGGATACCGAATCCTCGTGATTCGGGCGCGGCGGTCGCGCTGACCGCGCGGCTCGCGCGACGCGGCGTGCCGCGGCCCATCGTCACGCTCGACGACCGCGCCCGGGGGGGCGGGGGGGGCCGCACCGCGACCGTCAGCGCCGCCGGTCTCTGGCGGTGGGCGTTTCGCGGCGGCGCGTCCGAAGAAGCGTACCGCAGTTTGGTGGCGGGATTGGTGGACTGGTTGCTCGGGGAGCGAGGGGCAGGGAGCAGGGAGCGCGCCGTTCCTGTAACCCTCGAAACTCCGAACGGGCTGCCGTTGGTGTGGCGTTGGACGAGCGCCGATGAGCCACGTGCGCTCGCCATCACGCTGGAGCAAGACGGCAAGTCGCGCGTGGATACGCTGCGCTTCGACGCTGGAGGAGGCGCCGAGTTGGCGCTGCCGCCGGGCATGTATCGCTACGCATTGGCAGGGGGGCCCGAGCGCGGTGTGGTTGCGGTCGAGACGTACTCCGACGAGTGGCGGCCACGCGCTCCTTCCGTCGCGGTGCAAGCGGGCGAGCCCACCGCCCGGATGGCGACGATCGGCCTGCGCGACCGCTGGTGGTTGTTCGTCCTCGCCATCGCCGCGCTGGCGACGGAGTGGGCGTGGCGCCGTCGTCAGGGCCTTCCGTAAGTGGGACTCTGGAAGCAGCTCTCGCGCTTCCTGGGCACGGGCGCGTCCGACTACGCGACGCTCGAGGACGTGCAGCGTCTCCTGGTCGAAGCCGACTTCGGTGTCGCGGCCACGAACGAGACCGTTGAGCGGCTCAGTCGTGCCACGAAAGTCGATCAGGCGGCGCTCGAGCGCATCGTCGTCGCGCAGCTCGGCCCACCCGCTGCCCCACTCGCGCGAGCGGAGAAATCGCCTACCGTGGTACTGGTGTTCGGCGTCAACGGCACCGGTAAGACGACGACGGTCGCCAAGCTCGCGCACCGGCTCAAAAAAGAAGGACGCAGCGTGTTGCTTGCGGCTGCGGACACGTTTCGCGCGGGCGCGACAGAGCAGCTCGAGGTCTGGGCGCGGCGCTTGGATGTACCGTTCGTGGGCGCGAGCTCGGGCAAGGGCGCCGATGCGGCCGCGGTCGCGTTCGACGCGGTTGATGCCGGATTGGCGCGCGGCATCGATACGGTGCTGGTGGATACCGCCGGGCGATTGCATACCGACGAGCGCCTGCGCGAGGAGCTGAAAAAGGTCGTGCGGGTCGTCGGGAAGCGGCAGAGTGGCGCGCCGCATGAATCGCTGCTCGTTCTCGATGCAACCATCGGGCAAAACGCCGTCCATCAGGCGCGCGAGTTTAGCGCCGCCGTTCCGCTGACCGGACTCGTGATCACGAAGCTCGACGGTACCGCGAAAGGCGGAAGCGTGATTGCGCTGCGGCGGGCCGTGCCTGCGCCGATCCGGTTTCTTGGCACCGGCGAGACTCTCGATGACCTCGAGCTGTTCGATCCTGCCCGTTTTGCCCATCGCTTGGTTGCCGAGTGAGGCTGCAGCTCAATTCACCGGTCAAATTCCTCAAAGGCGTCGGTCCCAAACGCGCCGAGGCGCTCCAGAGGCTCGGCATCCGGACGATGGGTGATCTGCTGTATCACGTTCCCCATCGCTATCTCGATGCAACTACCGTGACGCCGCTCGCGCGCGCGATGGTCGGACAGGACGTCACGTGCGTCGGCCGCGTGGTCAACACCGGCGTGCTGCCGACGCGGCGCGGGCTGCGCGTATTTCGCGCGATCCTCAGAGATGAGAGCGGGCTGCTCGAATGCGCCTGGCCGGGCCGGCCGTTTCTCGAGCGTCAGATCAAGAAGGGACAGCTGCTGCTCGTTACGGGGCCGGTGCGCTATTACCACGGCAAGCAAATCGTGCCGAGCGAATTCATCGTGCTCGCCGAGAGCGGGGACGGTGATGGTGCGGACGCGGGAGTCGTCTTGCCGGTCTACCCTGCGACGGAAGGGCTGACGCATCGCCAGATCCGCGCGCTGGTGCAGCAGCACCTCGACGCGCTGCTGCCGCTCATCATCGACCCGCATCCGCCCGCCTTTCGCGCGACGCACGGCTTGATCGAGCTGCGGCGGGCGCTCGAGGTGATGCATCGCCCGGCGCAGGTCGCCGACGCCGAGTTAGGCAGGCGCCGTCTGGCATTCGACGAGCTGTTCGATCAGCAGCTGGTGCAGGCGCGCGCGCGCCATCTCGCCAAGCGCTCGCGCGCCGGCATTACCTTCGCGCTGAAGCGCGAGCTGACGACGCAGCTCAAGGACCACCTGCCGTTCGATCTGACGGCCGATCAGCGCCATGCCGTCCGCGAAATCACGGACGACATGACCGCGCCGTTGCGCATGCACCGCCTGCTCATGGGCGACGTGGGGACGGGGAAGACCGTCGTCGCGCTCTTCGCGATGCTGCTGGCCGCCGAGAATGACTATCAGGCCGCGATCATGGCGCCGACGGAGCTGCTGGCCGAGCAGCATGGTGCGACGCTGACCCGCCTGCTCGAGCCGCTGCAGATCCGGCCCGAGCTCCTGCTTGGCCGCATGAACAACGCCGAGAAGACGGCGGCGCGCGAGCGGATTGGCGCCGGCGCGCCGCGGATCGTCGTCGGAACGCATGCCTTGATTCAGGAGTCGGTGAAGTTCCGGCGCCTGGGGCTCGTTGTCATCGACGAGCAGCATCGCTTTGGTGTCGAGCAGCGCGCCGCGCTCGTGGAGAAGGGCGACGCCCCGGATGTGTTGCTGTTGACTGCGACGCCGATCCCTCGCTCGCTGGCGCTCACGTTCTACGGCGACCTCGATGTCACGCAGATCCGCGAGCGGCCACCGGGGCGCGGCGTCGTGAAGACCGCGCTGCGCACTGAGGCGGGGCGCGCGAAGATCTACGAATTCATTCGGAGCGAATGCGCGGCGGGGCGCCAGGCGTATGTCATCTACCCCATCATCGACGAGTCGGAGCGAGCCGATCTCAAGGCCGCGACGACGATGGCCGCCAAGCTCGCAAAGACGTTCGCGGAGTTTCGCGTCGGCCTGGTGCACGGCCGGATGAAAGTCGACGAACGGGACGCCACGATGCGCGCGTTCCGCGACAACGCGGTCAACATTCTCGTCGCGACGAGCGTCATCGAGGTCGGCATCGATGTGGCCAACGCCAGCGTGATGCTGATCGAGCATGCCGAGCGGTTCGGGTTGGCATCGTTGCATCAGCTGCGTGGAAGAATCGGCCGCGGCGCGGCGGCGGGGCACTGCATTTTGTTGTCGGACTCGCCCGAAGCGGCTCCGCGGTTGCAGTCATTCTGCGAGACCAACGACGGCTTCAAAATCGCCGAGCTCGATCTGCACGAGCGCGGCATGGGAGAGCTGACGGGGGCCCGGCAATCGGGGGGTGTGCAGCTGCGCTATGCGAATCTCGAGACCGATGTGCCGTTGCTCGAGGCCGCTCGCACCGCTGCGGCTGCAATGATCGAGACCGATCCGGCCCTCGAGCGCCGGGAGCATGCGGCATATCGGGAACGAATCGTTACTCGCTATGAGAGAGGGTTTGAGCTATTTCGCGTTGGTTAAGAAGCTATTGGCTATTGGCTATCGGGGCTCGCTCGATCAGCACCCGATAGCCCATAGCCGATAGCCCATAGCATTCTCAGAATGCGATCCGCATCTCCACGTCCGCACCGTCAATCGTCGGGCGCACCCCAACTCGCAATGGCGAGAAGGGAATGTTCTCCGGTCCTTGGTGACCCTGCCGGAGATCGATGATGAAGAGCGCCGCGGTGGCGAGGAGGCTCGCTTGGGCACCGAGGAGACGGCGATTGGCGCGGCGGTCAAAGAAGCGTGAGCTCTGATAGAGCAGCTCGGCGTCGGCGCTGACGTAGCGGCCATCGGATCCGATCGTGCACGCGTCCTGCGCGCTGCGGCAGATTGCGAGTAGCGCATCCCAATCGCGTCGGGATTTCGTATGCTCGCGTGCGCCGAGATACGTGAGGCCCGCGGTCGCGCCCGCCGTTAGCCACTTCCCGTAATGCGGGAGTACGTGCACAAAGCTCGCGGAGTGCGTCACCGTACTTCTCGCGCTGGAGGCGGCCACTGCGTCGTATGCGCGGACGACGTTGCGCTGCCCCGCGAGCGACTGTGCGGCGCAGCTCAGAATCGTCAGTATCGGTATCGCGCGTCGTATCATCGATAGGTTTGAATGTTGCCGCGTCCCGCGACGACCACAACTTGGCGATCGCGGACGAGCGGCGGTTCCTCGATCGGCCCGGCGACCTGGGCGCGCCAGCGGATCTCCCCGCTGCTACGATCGACGAGCAGTACTTCGCCGCTCACGCTGCCGACCAGCACCCCCGAGGCGAGCGGCGTCGGGCCCGCGGTGGCGACGATCCCCAGCGTATGGCTGGTCGCGCCGTCCGGCGTATCGGCGGGGATGATCCAGAGCCGGCCGTTGCGCGCCAGCGCGTACAGCGTATCACCGACGAGCGCCGGCGCGCCGTAGACTGCATCACCAGCCGGACGGTCCCATAGCACGCTCCAGCTCGCCAGGTCGACAGCCACAACGCGTCCACCCATGGTGCCGAAGAACAGCCGCTTGCCGTCGCTGGCGGGCGTTCCGAGCACGCTTCCCGGCGTCGTCATGCGCGACTTCACGGCGCCCGTTTCGCGATCCAGCAGGTAGAGCGTGTCGGCGGTCGTTGCGACGGCGAGGCCGTACGGTGTGGCGACGGGCCCGGCGCGGATTGCGGCGATCACCCCCGTACTCAGCGCGCGGCGCCAGCGGATCTGTCCCTGTTCGGGGTTCAAGCGGATGACGCTGCCGTCATCGGTACCGGCATACAGCGCGTCGCCGTCGAAGACGAGCGGCGCCGACACGCTGCCGACGCGCGTGCGCCAGAGCGGCCTTCCGTCGCGCAGCTTGATCGCGTAGACGCGCCCGTCGTTCGCGGATTCTGTGGCCACGTACAGCCGGTCTTCGTCGAGCAGGGGTCCCGCGTGAATCGAGCCGTCGAGTCGCGAGCGCCAGATCACGTCGCCGCTGGTGCGATCGACCAGCACGACGGTGCGATCGGCGGTACCGACGGCGACGATGGCTTCTCCCAGCGCCGGGCTGCCGCGGACGCTGCGGCCGACCGACGCGCGCCACAACGGGCGCGGATCGGGATTCAGGCTTTCGGGTGCCCCTATGTCGTGGCGCGGGTTGCCGAGGTAGGCGGGCCAGCCGCTTTCCTGGCGTTCCGGACCGAATTTCATCACCGGGACGCACGCGGCGGCAATCGCGTTGACAGTCAAAAGACCCGCCACTAGTATGCCGCGCCTATGCCCGAACGTCATTGGATCGATGAGCTGCCCCAGTTCGCGGGACAGGCCGTCACGGTGTGCGGCTGGACGGTCACGACGCGCTCGAGTGGAAAGATCGCGTTCGTCGTGCTGCGAGACGGTACGGGCTTGCTGCAAGCGGTCATCTCCAAAAAAGACGTCGCGCCGGAGGTGTGGGACGCGTTCGGGAAACTTACGCAGGAAACGACTCTCGCGGTGAGCGGGACGCTGCGCGCCGACGCGCGTGCCCCGGGCGGCGTCGAGCTGCAGACCACCGAGCTCGCGATCATCGGGCCGAGCCCCGAATTCCCGATCACGCCCAAAGAGCACGGCATCGCGTACCTCTTTGAGCACCGGCACCTCTGGCTCCGCTCGCGCCAGCAGGTGGCGATCGCGCGGGTGCGCCATGAAGTGATTCAGGCGATCCGCGACTTCTTCTACGAACAGCACTTCACCCTGGTCGACACGCCGATCCTTACGGGCTCCATCGGCGAGCACGCGGGAACGCTGTTCTCGGTCGATTACTTCGATCTCGGCAAAGCGTATCTCGCGCAGACCGGGCAGTTGTACGTCGAGGCCGCCGCCGCGGCGCTCGGCAAAGTCTACTGCTTCGGGCCGACGTTTCGCGCCGAAAAGTCAAAGACCCGGCGGCATCTCACCGAGTTCTGGATGGTCGAGCCCGAGGTCGCCTGGAACGATTCCGACGCCAACATGCGGCTACAGGAGGAGTTCGTTTCCTACATCGTCGCGCGCTGTCTGGAGCGGCGGCGGAGCGAGCTGGTCGAGCTGGGCCGCGACATCGCGGCGCTGGAGCGCGTGGTCGCGCCGTTTCACCGCATCTCGTACACCGACGCGGTGGCGAAGCTCAAAGAGCTGGGCGCCGACATGGAGTGGGGTCGCGATCTGGGCGGGGATGACGAGACGCTGCTGGCGAAGCAGTACGATCGCCCCGTCTTCGTCTACAACTATCCGAAGGCGGTGAAGGCGTTTTATATGAAGGAGAATCCTGCCGATCCGCGCACGGTGTTGAACAACGACTGCCTCGCGCCCGAGGGCTACGGCGAGATCATCGGCGGCAGCCAGCGCGAGGACGACTACGACAAGTTACTCACCCGCATTCGCGCCGAGGGGCTGCCGGAGGAGGCGTACTCGTGGTATCTCGATTTGCGGAAGTACGGCACGTTCGTGCACGCGGGGTTTGGGCTCGGCGTCGAGCGCACGGTCGCGTGGATTTGCGGCATTCCGCACATCAGGGAAGCGATCGCGTTCCCGCGGACGCTTTACAGACTCTGGCCGTAGGGTAGGTCCCGACCCAGTTATTTTCCCACCCTTGAGGGTGGGAACAAACCAAATGCGCCAAATCGAAATCTTTGGCAGCCACGAACCCAACACGCTCGAGCAGCTGCGCGATGTGGCGAGCCGCGCCGAGCGCGCGGCGCTGATGGCGGACGGCCACCTGGGCTATGTCATGCCGATCGGCGGGGTCGCGGCGTATCGCGACAAGGTGTCCGTCGTCGGAGTCGGGTTTGATATCGCGTGCGGCAACGCCGCGATTCGCACCGACCTCACGCGCGTGCAGCTCGAGGGCCGGCTGGGGCAGATCGCGGATGAGATCCAGGACACGCTCTCGTTCGGCGTAGGGCTCAAGAACCGCTCTGGCGATGCTCCGATCGATGATCCGCTGTTCCGAGACGCCGCGTGGGGGGCGATCCCGGACCGACACGAGCGCGATCGACTGCACTCGAAGGCGCGCGAGCAGCTTGGCACCGTCGGCGGCGGTAATCACTACGTCGATGTGTTCGCCGACGAGGAGGACCGCATCTGGGTCGGGGTGCATTTCGGCTCGCGCGGCTTCGGCTACGGTGTGGCGCACGGCTTTCTTGCGCTGTCGCAGAACAAGCAGTGGGGCGAGCGCGCGCCCGAGCGCGAGGCGTTGCTGGACGTCCACCAGCCGATCGGCGATGCCTACTGGCAGCTCATGAACCTCGCGGGACGCTATGCGTACGCGGGGCGCGAGTGGGTCGCGCGAAAGGTGGTCTCGATCCTCGGCGGCAAGGAACTGGAGCTGGTGCACAACCACCACAACTTCGCGTGGGTGGAACAGCACGGCGGCGAGCGGCTGTATGTCGTCCGCAAAGGTGCGACGCCGGCGTTCCCGGGCCAGAAGGGGTTTGTCGGCGGGTCGATGGGGGACGACGCCGTGATTCTGCAGGGGGCAACGGATCCGAATGTGCGTGACACGCAGGCGCGCGCCTTGTTTTCGACCGTGCACGGCGCGGGGCGCGTCATGAGTCGCACGGCGGCGGCAGGGAAGCGCACCCGCAAGGGCAAGGTTATTAAGGAAGGCGCGATCTCGCGCGAGATGATGCACGCGTGGGTGAAGCGGAAGGGCGTGCTGCTGCGGGGCGGGGGAACGGATGAGAGCCCGCATGTCTATCGCCGGCTCCCGGATGTGCTCAAGGCGCAGGGAGCGACGGTCGAGGTGCTGCATACGCTGCGGCCTTTGATCGTGGTGATGGCGGGAGCGGACGAGTTCGATCCGTATAAGGACTAACAGCGAGCGCTTCGTGCGGCGATCCGAGAGCTTCGCGACGCAACCGGGCACGTCGTGCCGGAATGCGGGCGCTCAATGTGGAAAACACTGTGGATAGTTCGGCGTCCTGCTAGCTTGGGCGCCGCTACAGCTCGCGTTTTTCTGGTGCGCGGTTCGCCGCTTCGCAGTCTAAGATGGCTCGTGACCCGATCGGCTCTCCCGTTGCTCACGCAGGTACGCACGGCGATACGCACGCGCCACTACAGCCCGCGGACGGCGGAAACGTACGTGCAGTGGGTGCGCGGGTCGTACGTTTCTGTGGCATGCACCATCCGCGTGCGCTTGGGCCGAGCGATGTGAGCCGATTCCTCTCCCACCTTGCTGTCGAAGGCAATGTCAGCGCCTCAACCCAGAATCAGGCGCTGTCGGCGCTCGTCTTCCTCTATAAAGATGTGCTCGACATGCCGGTCGGCTGGTTGTCGGCGCTTGTGCGCGCGAAGCGACCGCTACGCGTGCCTACCGTGTTCACCAAGGACGAAGTGCGGCGGATATTCGCGCGATTGAAGGGACGGGGCACGGCGGCGCTGGTGGCCGGGGTGTTGTACGGGACGGGCATGCGGCTGCTCGAGGCGCTCCGGTTGCGGGTCAAGGATCTTGACTTCGCCAAGCATGAAATTGTCGTGAGAGGTGGGAAGGGCGACCGCGATCGGGTGACGATGTTGCCGGAGCGGTTGGAGGGACCGTTGCTGAAGCATCTCGCGAACGTGAGAGCGCAGCACGAGCGTGACATCGCCGAAGGTGCGGGGTGGGTCGAGTTACCTGGCGCGTTGGATCTCAAGTATCCGAACGCAGGCCGAGAGTGGGGGTGGCAATGGGT
>WNGC01005778.1_pt1 | contig 17461 bp, 17 predicted proteins | sample 5400051 | NCBI WGS metagenome assembly WNGC01 (sample SAMN13153368, study PRJNA577476) | soil metagenome | isolation source: 20 cm soil or saprolite under grassland replicate 2 | place: USA:California | collected 2016-06-15
CGTGAGTCCATCGCGTCTGCAGGGCACAGCGCTTCCTGCGAAGCGAAAGATTAAAAGAAGGGCGCTGGCTTAAATTTGAACTTCTCTCTTATTCTGTGCCCGTTGCTAAAACCTCACGATTACCTGATTGGAGCAGTTCGCCCAATGGTGTCACCTGGACTACCGGCGCGTGCGCCCACAACGGCGGCTCGGATGACCGCGAGAGGATCCTGCAGATTAAACTCGTGCGTGACAGTGCGCAGCCGACCGCCGGGCCAATAGTCGTACACTTGACGTGCGGTCCAATTGCTCATCGCCACCGTCACCCTTTGGATTCGGTTGAGCTCGTCGCGTGGATAAACCTGAGAGACGCCGTTCCAAAGGCTATCGCGTTCGGTTTCGTTGGATGCCCGATCGTAACTGTAGTGGAAGAGCGGAGGAATGGGAGAATGGTGGGAGAATGGGGTCAGAGCTAAGTATTGACACACACCGAGATTGCTTTCGTCACAATCAGCGGCAAGAAGGCGGGGGCGGAACCGGGAATGTATCCCCTGGGTAGTGCTCGATGATCGGCAGGAAACCCTGCCCGAACGCCATCACGCGCGTCCGGTAGTAAAGCCTTGAGGTCACCGTGTAGTTGGCTTCGTCCTTCACCGATGCGAGATAGATGATGTTATTCGGGGTGACCGGTGGTCCCGCCGGCGGCAGGCTTCCAATCGGAATCGTTCCCACGTATTCCGAGCCGTCCCACGCCAGGGAGATGGATCCGAAATCATGAACGGTCGACGGCCTGGTGTCGATCTGAGAAGCGTAATAGAGCTTCACCTCGTTGATTGCCCTCTCACCGGCAGGAGCAGTCACCTGAAAGCCCATCGTGGTCGGTTGCGCGTCCATGTGAACGGCCGGCGTGCCGGGTGGCAACGGTCCATCGCTGAAGCAATACTTAAACCAGGAATCGATGTTCTGGATGAGCTCATACAGCTCTGCATAGGAATTTTCGTCCACGACCCCGTGCTTCCCGTTCGGCTTCATCATAATCCGTTTCAAGAACCGCGGGCTCGTCCCTGCGCTGGCAATTCGCGCGTAGGTCGAATTGATCGCTGGTACGATGAAGAACTGGTCGTGTGTGCCGACGATGGTCAGCAGCGGTCCGTGCTGTGTCGGTGCATAGGCGATTGGGTCAAAATAGTTCAGGAATGTGGTAAGTGTCGGATCGCAGAAGTTCGAGACGGTGTTAAGGTGGTCCACTCTGCTTGGCATCCCATCCCGCGTGTAATAGTAGAGACCGTGATAGAGCCAGGCGCCCGGATAGAACGAGATGTGGCGCCAATCACCTGCCACCGCAATCCCGACCGCGCCCTTCACTCGATCGTCCACGCCGTTAATGTAGTAGGTGAACTGTCCGCCCATTGACGCCCCGATCACACCCAAACGCGTCCGGTCGATGCGGAATGGATTCAGGGATACATCTGACAATTTCTCGAAAAGGGTCAATGCCCGCATGCCGGCATACGCGTAATGGTAGAGGTAGCTCACGTGAGGGGCCGGCACATTCATGATTTCTTCAACCGAAATCCATCCCTGGTTCGTGTCAGGCGGTCCGGTAGAAAGGCCCTGCCCCGGACCATCGATCGAGAGTGCGACATATCCGAACGCCGCCAGGAGCATCGCCTCGTTCGGGTCCCCGTGCCCATGATGGCCGTGACCGATAACAATTGCTGGATACGGGCCGCCGACCAGTGGACTCGCCAAATAACCGTGGATACGTATGTGCCCGCCAGTGTGTATTGCGTACGGCGGGGTGGCGTCAGCCCACGTCGCATTGTTATTGGAGTCGAAATAGACCTCGAAGTAGCCGGTCTGCGCAGTGATAGTGTAGTTCAGTGTGTTCTTGTCCCGAATCCTCTGCTGAGTGTCGGGCGACCAAAGATCGAGAGGTGCGGACTGCGCGAACGTGCGACCGGAAGGACTGCTCGATAAAACGATAAGGAGCAAACAGAAGGTCAATATTTTTTTGAAATGAGTCAGCGGATTCATTGTTGTTCTTTCTCTTCTGTTTATATGGTTTTTGCGAAAAAGCTCCACCGTGTCAAGGACAATTCGCGGCGACTATCAAAAAGCTCGCGAGTGGCTAGTTAGATCCGCCGCGGTCAGCACTCGCGGCTACAATGATGCGCCTTTGAGAATTTCCGTCTGACCGCATAAGATCAGCGCATGCCCATACGAATATCTGCGATGCTTCTATTTATAGCCGTCGCGTTTTTTGCCGAAAGTGCGCCGCTATCCGAGTCCGACCTCAAGAACCTTCTCGCAGGAATTCGGGCAAACCGCACTACGTAAGCCGATTTTCAAGAGGAGCGGGTGATGCGCCTGATGAAGAAGCCGATCGTGGCCTCGGGCAAAATTTGGTTTCAGCCGCCGAACAAATTCCGGCGTGAGGTAAAAGGCAATTCGCCGAGCATCACGGTAAGCGACGGGCTAAATCTCGAGAACATCGAAAACACTTTCCAAATCAACGCGACCAAGAGCGACAAAGGGTACGACCTAACTTTACTACCGCGCACAGCGTCGATGAAACGAGTGTTTCAAAAGCTTGATCTGCATATCAAGGAAAACCTAGGCGTCGAACGTACGGATATGTTGCTGCCTAGCGGCGACCGGATCGTGACCAGCTATTCAAACCAGACGCGTGCGCCTATTCCTGGGTCCACGTTCGAATTCAAGCCGCCAGCAGGCACCGAAGTAACCACGCCGCTGGGCCAATGAATCCAAGGCGTTAACGCGAAACGATGTTTGCGCAGCGCATGATTCCTGCGGATGATTGCGCCGTGACCCCAGACCATGTTGACGCCTTCGTAAAGCAGACCTGCGAGGTGATTGTCGGAAAGAACCAGGCGGTGAAGCTCGCCGTCGCATGTCTGCTCGCGCGCGGCCACCTGTTAATTGAAGATATCCCCGGCGTCGGCAAGACCACGCTTTCCCAAGCGTTGGCGCGTTCCCTCGCCCTCGCCTTTCAACGGATCCAATTTACCAGCGACCTATTGCCTGCCGACATTCTCGGCAATTCCATCTTTGACCGCCATGAGCAGCGGTTCGTTTTTCATCGTGGTCCACTTTTTTCGCAAGTGGTGTTGATCGACGAGGTAAATCGAGCGACGCCAAAAACACAAAGCGCGCTTCTGGAAGCGATGGAAGAACAACACATCTCAATCGACGGCGTGACCTACCAACTACCAGAGCCGTTTTTTGTAATCGCAACCCAGAATCCGCAAACTGCCGTCGGCACGTTTCCATTGCCTGAATCGCAGCTGGACCGTTTTCTAATGCGGATCGAGCTGGGTGTGCCCGAGCGGGCTAGCGAGCGCGCCATGCTTTTAGGGATGGATCGGCGCGAGATGTTGAAGGAATTGAAGCCCGTCATTAGCCCACGAACGCTATTCGAGATCCAGGATAACGTGCGAAACGTGCACGCTTCCGCGGCGCTGCTTGACTATTTGCAGGATTTACTCGATGCCTCGCGACAGCGTCACACTACGGGTTTGTCGCCACGCGCAGGTCTGGCGTTGCTGCACGCGTCCCAGGCATGGGCGCTGATGAACGGACGCGACATGGTTTTGCCCGAGGATATTCAAGCAATCGGCATGGCAGTAATGGGACATCGGCTCGGGCACGATATCGAGCAACCCGGACAAAGCGGACGCACACTCGCTGATAATCTGCTGCACAGCGTGCCTGTCCCGTGAAAGCAGGAAAATTTGCGCTGGTTTATCCAACCGGGAATTTAGCGGCGCTGCTTTTTGTGCTGGCCACGATGTGGTACGCCGCCTCGAGCCAAAATAGTCCGGCCGTTTATCTGCTACTGTTTGGGCTAACGGCGGTGTTTCTGGTTTCAATCCCACACACGTTGGTCAATCTGGCAGGTGTAACTATAGCGCCGGAATCGGCGAAGCCGGCGTTTGCAGGTGAGGAGGTTTCCCTGCTAGTCGAGATCATGAATTGTTCGCGTGCGACGCGTCGCGGAATCCAACTGGTCTTGCCGGGTCGAGGCGGCGACCGTAAACACGTCGATTACATTGCAGCCGGCAAGGCCGCTCGTGTGACGCTCCGATTCCCAGCGAAGCAGCGGGGCGAACACCGGATTGGAACGTTTCGCTTAACGAGTATTTATCCGCTTGGTTTCGTTCGCGTTTTGAAAAAATTTTCCTCCTCGCAAACTTACCTGGTATATCCAAAGCCATCGGGCGATCCCCAGCTCCCGATGCATCGTGCGGGTACACCGCACAGCCGGCCACAAACGGAGCTTGGAGAAGGCGATGACTTTGCAGGTGTCCGCGCCTATGTGCCCGGCGAATCTCAACGTCACATCGATTGGAGAGCCGCGGCACGCGGACAGCCACTCATGACGAAACAATTTGCCGCCGAAGCGGAAGGCTCTGTACATCTGGATTTTTCTGCACTGCGATTTCACGACGCCGAACAAAGACTGTCGCAACTTGCGCTGTGGGTGATCGAAGCCGAACGCGCGCGCCGCCCCTACAGTTTACGTTTGCCAAACACAGATATCCCGCCTGCGGTTGGAGACGCGCATTTTCATCGATGCATGCGCGCATTAAGTCTGTTCCAGGGCGAGGAAGGACCACCAGCACGAGCATGAGTAGGACTAGCAGGCGTATACAGCAGTGGAAAGATACCACTATCCCACGCCGGCCACTGCTTTGGCTCGCGGCTGCGCTGCTGTTTACACTTCCCCCGATGTTCGGCCAGCTCGCCAGCTGGGTCCCGTGGCTCTTTCTTCTCGCGCTGGCGCTGAAATTCTGGATGGAGCCAAGAGGTTACCGGCTTCGTTCGACTATTTTGAAACTGATTCTCGCGGGCCTGATGCTCGGCGCGATCTTTCTCAGCTACGCAACTCTCAAGGGCATAGAACCTGCGGTATCGTTTCTGGCTGTTCTGGTATCAATCAAAATTCTCGAAGCGCACACTGCGCGCGAGTTTCACGCAATTGTGATGATGGCGTGGGTACTTTGCCTTTGCGGCTTTCTTCTTTCGCAGGACTTTGCGGTCGCGTTTTGTCTCTTTGTTGCATTCGCATTGCTGATTGCGGCGCTCGTTCAGTTTCATCGTGGGTCGTCACCTGGTGCTTTCTGGGTGCCGCTGGCGACAACTTTCAAACTGTTGGCTCAGGCCGCGCCAGTTGTTGTTTTATTATTCCTCCTGTTTCCGCGAATCAATACAGGCTTACAGCTTCGGATCGGCGACTTTCACGCGGCAATAACCGGTTTTTCCGATCGGCTTTCTCCCGGCGGTATCGAGACACTTGCAAATTCTTCGGAGATCGCTTTTCGCGCGGAGTTTCCCGACAACAGGACGGGGCCGCCCGGTCCCAAGTACTGGCGGGGACTGGTCATGTGGCGTTGCGAAGGCATGGAGTGGCGAGGACCTTATTCGCCAAAATCCATTTCCGATTCGCCTCGGCCATATCCCGCGAGCGACAAGGCAATTCGCCAGCGAATTACGATCGCGCCGCATGGTCTGCGCTGGATGTTTGCGCTGGATCGGCCCTTTGGAATCCCTTCTGGCGCAGTACTCGCGCGCGGCAATTATATGTACAGCGTTCGGCCGATTAGAAAACCGCGCCGCTATGAAGTGCTCTCATCGATCGAACCGATAGACAAGGAACTCGATGCTTACGAACGCCGTCAAGCGCTTCAGCTACCTGCATCCATCACTCCGGCGGTGCGTGAGTTGGCAGCATCATGGGCTACACACGATTCTGAGCCGCGGGCGATCGTTAAAAGCGCTCTGCAGTTTTTTCGGACGCAAGGATTTCGCTATTCATTGTCGCCTGGCGAATACAACAAGAACGATCTGGAGGAATTTCTCTTTCATCGTCGAACGGGCTTTTGCGAACATTATGCAGCCAGTTTCGCTGCTTTGATGCGGCTGGCCGGAATTCCGGCACGCGTCGTGGTCGGCTATCTGGGCGGCGAATACAATGATTTGGGCGGATTCTTTCTCGTGCGCCAGGCCGATACGCATGCCTGGTGCGAAGTCTGGATTCCAGAGAACGGATGGATGCGAGTCGATCCAACCACCGCGGTTGCCCCCGACCGAGCTGGTCAGGATCTCAGCTCCTTTTTAGCCGGCCGCGTCGCTTCAGGGGAAATGGCCACTGGCCGGAGCGCGCTTCTTACCCGTTTGGCGCGCTTAGCTCTCGTCAACCAGGTTCGGTCTATTTGGGAAGCGCTCAATTATCAGTGGGATACTCGCGTTCTGGGTTTCGATGCGGACGTTCAGGACGTTTTGCTGACTTCGCTGGGACTGACCAATAGTGGACCTCTGCCGCTCGTCGTGCAGGTGCTGATCGTTATCTCTGCGCTGCTAATCATTTATGCCAGCTGGATGCAATGGCGGACCCGCCGTCGGGTCGATCGAATTCAGGCATTGTATGAACGCTACTGTCAAAAGCTCGCCCACATCGGGTTGCAACGCGATCCATGGGAGGGCCCCGTTGATTTCGCAAGACGGGCGACCCAATCATTGCCCAACGCGTCGAAGTATGTTCGTCAGATCGCGGAAACGTACATCGCCTTGCGTTATGCGCCCGGACCTACCGTGACGAGCGTCGATAAATTCGCAAAGGAAATTAATGCGTTTATCGCCCACATGTAACGCACGGTGTGAAGGGAGAGGCAACGACGCGGGCAGCGCGTATTCGATTCGAGAGATCTTCTGAAGACTTAGCGAACGCACTTCTTCAGGCAACAGAGTTCGCTCGACGCAGGCATTCTGGAATTCTATAAGAGGCTGCTATCATGTTGCCCGTTTGGCTGCTTCTTTGCCTTGCCATACCGATGTTCCCAACTTCATCGGAGTGCGCGGAACAAGCGGAATCCCGCGATCTATCTCACATCGTTTCTCGTATTCCGCGAAAGCGCGTTGAATCAAGCGCTATTGCCGGTGTTGGCTACAGCAGACGGCATCACATCCTCGAAATTCAATTCGTAAACGGCGCAATCTATCGCTACCTCGAAGTACCAGCCGCGGTGCATCGCGATTTATTGTCCGCGGAATCAAAAGCGCGCTTCTACGATTCGGATATTCGCGGCCATTATCGTTCTGTCTTGGTTCGACCGCGGCAAAAGGCGCAAACTGAAAACTAGGCGTTCGTCGGTTGAAAAAGAGCTGGCGCTCCAGATTGAATGGCCTCAGAGAGAAATTTCGGCTGACTTCAGCCGAAAAACGAGTAGCGGCTTTCGTCGTCGTTGCCTTTATATTGGGGCTCATCACAAAGTGCTACCGCGACGCACATCCGTCCCCTGCTCTACCGGAATCAAAGAAGACACCAACTGCATTTGCTTCACCGGCTCCTGTTTCAATGCCGACTCGAAAACGGACGGGCAAAGCACGGAAAGGAAGTCCACAACTGACCCCTGAGGCACGCGTGCCGGAGACGTTGGAGTCAGAAAGATAAAGAATCCTGCTGCGAAGTTTTTTCAGCGCTCCAGTTTAATCTGACTTGAGATATTTTGCCGGAACCGGATCAACAGAACTCTCGTGCTGCCAATAGATCGTCACGATCCACCAACGAACGCCGTCATGAAACAGCTGAATGCTGTTTATCCCACGCATGAATGGCTGTGAGTCGCCGGGATCATGACGCGATTCATACGTGCTCCAGACATGCGCGATGTGGCCAAAGTGCTCGACGCGCCGCGCGATTTCCTTTTCGTAGAAGCCGTTCTTTTCAAGAATCGCTTCGGCCCGCGCAATGAATCCATTTACGTCTAAAATATTCGGCGCAAGCTCGACATCGTTGCGTTCCGCTTCTTTTGCGGTGGGAATTAAGCGACTCCCCGGAAAGAACAGCGAGCGCATCCGGTCCCAATCGCGCTTCTTTCCCGCCGGTCCTGAGATCACGTCATAAGTCGCGGTGATAATCCCATTGATGGATTCGACGTCGCGTGTCATTGCTTTGCTTTTCATATCAAACACGCGCGAGCACCGCGCGCGCGGCGTTGTGTCCAGGAATACCGCTGACTGCGCCGCCGCGGAGCGCGCTCGACCCGCAGAGAAACACATTTTCGTGTTCAGTCTCGACGCCCCAGGTCCCAACCTGCTCTCTGCGCTCGGCAAAAGGAAACGTCGGTGCGTCCTGAAAGATGTTCCCGTGATACATTCCAAGGGCATCCTCGATGTCCACCGGGGTTTTGCTTTCGATGCAGGGACGCCCATCACGCGCGATGGCAAGACAATCTTCAATCGGTTCTTCGAGCCATTGATTAATACTCGCCAGGAATCTTCTCTCGGCTTCGCGCCGCATGCTTTCATTATCTCTGACAAACAAGTTCCACGGCGCATCGAGTCCGAACAGCGTCATGGTGTGGAATCCCTGCTCACGCAGGTCCGGCGCGAGGATGCTGTCGTCTGTGAGCGTATGGCAATACATCTCGCATGGCGTTTTTTCAGGCAAACGACCTTCCGAGGCATGGTCGAAACTAATCTTCATTTGCTCATAGCCTTCGTCGCTGTGGAAAGTCCCTGAGAACGCATCTGTGGCCGGATGTTTTTTTGCCTTCAGTTTCGGCAACTGCCGCAGGAGCATGTTTATCTTGAATACTGAACCTTCATCCGTGCGATCCGGCTGAAAAAACCGACCCGTGAATTTCGCCAACACGTTCCGGCCAAAGTTGACCAGCAGGAATCGCGCTTCGACGGTCTCCTGCTTTCCATCGACGTGAAATTCCACGCTGCGCGTCTTGTCCCTCACGTTCAACGCGTGAAGATTGACATTCGTTAGAATTTCGGAGCCTGCCTTGCGCGCCACACGTTCCAACTCGGCTGACACCGCCCCCATCCCGCCGACTGGCACCTTCCATTCGCCTGTCTTGTTTCCGATGAGGTGATAAAGGAAACAGCGGTTCTGCACGAGCGAAGAATCATGCGGATTCGTGAACACGCCGATCTTCGCATCGGTGAAGACGAGACCGCGCACCAGATCGTTTTGCAGATAGCGTTCGATCGCGTTCCCGAGCGGTTCCTCGACCAAACTGCGCCACGCTTCTCGCGCGATTTCATCAACATTAAACCGGCGCGCCATTTCTTCTTTCCCAACCAGCGGCTCCAGCATCGAATCCCAGATCTGCTCGGCAAATTTCCGAGGCAGCGCGTAAAATTTCTCTAATCGCTCGAATTCGGCGTCACTTCCAGCCAGTTCGACGAAGGATTTCCGGCTGAGCTCTTCATCAAGATTGCTCAAAAGCAAGCCGCCATGATGTCCGTGATTCACATACGGTGTGAACGACGCGGTTGCGCGTCTGCGCAATTCAAGATTCAGGCTGAGATCGCGAATGATTTTCTGTGGAAACAAACTGACCAGGTACGCATAGCGCGACAGGCAGGCGTCGTAGTCCGGGAATATTCTCTGCGAAGTGGTCGCCCCGCCGATGTAATCGTTTTTTTCCAGCAACAGCACACTCAAACCGGCGCGTCCGAGATAACTCGCAGCCACCAGCCCATTGTGTCCGGCGCCGAGAATCACGACATCGTATTTACTCCTGTTCATACTCTTGCTTGTGAGCGACTAAACGGTTTGTCTCTTCTGATTTCAATCATTGTTGTCGACTGGCGGGCTAAAGCATTTGCGGCTGAAATGGCCGCCTCTACAGTTTGATGTTTTGAAGCGCTGGTTGCCACTCATCATTTCTGTAGCTGTGCTGCTCCTGGAGTTGGAAACGAAAACTTTCGCCGCGCGGCGGGCGCTATTTTTTTCATCGGGTTGAACTCGCTGTGCCATCGTTCCGTCAGTCGGAGGAAAAATGGGCGGACGATCCGCTGGGCGGAGTGGAAGCCAATGGAACGCTCGGCGGCGAAGGCTGCGCCGTGGCTGCCGCGGCGATGGTGTTCAAGTTTTACGGCATCGACACTGATCCCCAGCAGTTAAACTGGTTTCTGACTTCGGTTGGCGGATACACCGAACAAGGCTGGATTTATTGGGATCGCGCGGCGTGGCTCGCACCTGAGCGCGTCCGGCACGCATATGAAGATCTCGGCTCGTATCATTTGATCGATTCAAACCTCGCGCGCGGAAATCCTGTGATAGTGAGAGTGCGCCTGCGGAGCGGCATTACGCATTTTGTCGTCATCGCCGGGAAAGACGGGTTTGACTATCTCGTGCAAGATCCCGGCGGCGGCTCTGCCAAAGGTCTGTATCCGCTGCGCGAACTCGGCAGCGACATCGAGGCGCTGCGATTTTACGAACCGATCTCGAATGGGAGAGTTCGGCTGTCGGCAAAAGGGTGAGGCTCGAGAGCCTTATTTGCATAGCTTTCACTCTATCTCGGCGGCCCAAACGGTTCCGGTGTACTTGCCTGTGCGATATCTGACTTTGACCCGGTCGTTCTCGCGCAATTTCTCCCATTGCGCCTGATCAGCCGGGACCTGGATTGTTCGGCCGTTATCCAGCATTCGAACTTTTACGATCCACTGCTCGTGGCTTAACGCGCGCGGATCGCGACTCGTGCCACGCACCCCTGTTTTCATTACATATCCATCGACTGTGATCTCATCGTCGGCGACTGGACGCGGTTGCTCATCCGCACCAAGGGCGGATTGAGAGGTCGGTGTTTGTCCTACTGGCAACGCGGCGGCGATATGCTCCTTCGTAAGCACGACTGCTTCGCCCCTTTGCTTCTCGCAACCGACCAGAGCAGTAATCAAGCAGAGCGGGATGGCGAAGATCGGTGTAACGGCTCGTAACATTGGCGTGACCTAATTGTTGCTTGTTAGTCCCTGCTTGGGGTGTATGATGGCAATTCTCGAGTACGCCAAAAAGGAGCGTGGATTATGGGCGGCCTATTGCAACGCTTTTGTCGGGATTGTCGGCGGCCGGGCGCGCTGTCACGAGTAACTTCGACCTCGAGGCTTTGGACGCGCACAGATTCTAGTTTCAGCCAAGTGGACAAAATCTGGAAAGAACTCCCAGAATGTCGCCGGCGAGAGCTACTACATCGCTACCTCGATGCCGTCGATTTGCTCAGTGATGGCCTGCGCTTGATTGGTTCTGGCGCGCCAAACCCGATACAATCATGAACGCAATCGGTGCACCAAATTTTTACCTGCTGAGGAGATGCAGTTCGCTGAAAGCTAAAGAAAACCATCAACACTAGGAGTCCATTATGTTGCGCCGCCTCAATCCAGATCCAACCGCTACTGTCGATGTTCAGCAAACGGAATTCTCTCATGATGTGCTCGGCCGCTGGGTTTGCGGCACCTGGCAGGAGCTGAGCAATAATGGCGGCGACCCGTTTGACATAGTCGTGATCGGGGCCGGAATGTTCGGCGGTTACATCGCCGATAAACTTTATCGCCACGCTGAGAATCTCGGCCTGCGAGTGCTAGTAGTCGAAGCGGGCGCGTTCCTTTTGCCCACTCACTACCAAAACCTGCCTCAGATGGGACTGGGCGGGCCAAGCGAGCAGGTGGTGGCAAGCAATGCGCAAGATCCCGGAACGCAGAACCTGGTTTGGGGACATCCTTGGCACAGCAATCAAGCGTTCCCTGGTTTAGCCTACTGTATTGGCGGTCGATCTCTGTTTTGGGGTGGATGGTCACCAAAGCTGAGCCCTGCGGATCTCGGCACGCGACCGTTGGATCAAGCCGCTTGGCCCGCGGACGCGGTCGCCTTCTTGAATGCGAACTACGACGACGTTGCCCAAGAGATGGGTGTGCAGCCAACGACAGACTACATTTCGGGACCGCTCTACCAACAGTTGTTGGCCCGATTCAACGCAGTCAAGGCCACCAGCCAATCAGTCGGAGAAGCTCCTCTTGCCGTTCAGGGACAATCGCCCGACTCCGGTCTTTTTCCGTTCGACAAATACAGCAGCGCGTACTTGTTGTTCGATGCAATTCGGGAAGACATTGGCAAGCGTTGGCGGAACAACATTGATGCTTGGCGGCGGTTGATGTTGCTAACGCGTGCTCAAGTGGTGAGTTTGACGAGGTCAGGCAATCGAGTCAGCGAAATCGAACTGCGTGTCAACGGTCAACAACAGTTCCTGCGGCCACCTCTCGTCTCGCCCGACTGCACAGTGGTGTTGGCGGCGAGCACGATCGAATCAACTCGGTTGGCGCTGGATTCTTTGCCGGCGCCTGCGATGGGCACGCGGCGCATGGGGTCCAACCTGATGGCACACTTGCGAAGCGACATCGTGGCCAGCATCCGCCGTTCAGCGATTCTTGGCTTGTCCCCAACTGCCACGACATTAGAGATTGCCGCCTTGCTGGTTCGCGGGACAACAAGTGACGGGCACGCTTACCATTTCCAAGTCACCGCCAGCGCCGGAGTCGGTTCCGACTCCAACCTTTTTACGGCCGTGCCGGATTTGGAGTTGTTAGACGCTATCCGAGCGAATCAAGATCCGGCGTGGATCCCGATTACCCTTCGTGCGATCGGAGAGATGACTGGGCATCCTACCGCACGGCCCGGAGATGCCAAACAGAGTTGGGTTGATCTCGCATGGCAAAACGATCTGGTCACTGGCCGCCCGCGCGCTTGGGTCAACCTGGACCCTTCGGACGCGGATAACACGGCATGGGGTGAGATGGAAGCGGCAGCGCGTAAGCTTGTCACCGATGTCGCGGGCGGACTCGGAAATATCCGGAACCAGCAGATAACAACAAACCGGAACAAGATTGGAACCACGCATCACGAGGCAGGCACGTTGTGGATGGGTGACCCCGGACAATCGGTCACCGATTCAAAAGGTAAATTCCATCATCTGGACAACGTCTACGTCGCCGGTCCCGCTTTGTTCCCAGTCATCGGCTCGGCCAACCCTTCTCTTACTGCGACGACGCTCGCGCGCAGAGCCGCGGACGCAATCGTAACGAGCAGAACGCCTGCCCCAAGTCCAGCATTCAAGCCATTGTTCACTGGATCGCGCGTTGGTTGGCAGATGGCTGGCGGCGGCGACTTTCTCACAATTTTTGGCTCCATCCTCGAAGCCAGGCCAGGCCCACCCAGTTTGGGCCTCCTTTGGTATACTCGCGAGGTATTCCGGAACTTTGTTCTCAAAGTTGATTGGCTCTCCTTCAACCCCAAGACGAACTCGATGGCCATGCCGCCGAGCACCGACAACTCAGGTATCTTGATTCGTTTCCCAGCTTTGAATGCGAGCAATCCAGCCAATGATTGGAAGCTGGCCTCGGACAGAGGCTACGAGATTCAGATTGATGACATGGGATACAACCCAGACCCAGTGCCCCCCCAACTGTTTGATCCTTTGCATCAGACCGGCGCAGTTTACGCCCTTGCGCCATCCTCGACGGTTGCATCCAAACCGGCTGGCCAATGGAATACGTATGAGATCGAGGCCACCGCTACCGCAATTAAGGTGACGCTCAACGGCCAACTGGTGACGACGTACGCGATCTCGGCGACAGATGGACGCCCGCCGGAGGGGCACATCGGATTGCAATGCCATACGGGAAACGTCCAATTTCGTAATGTGCTGATTCGCGCGCTGCCAAATTGACGGGAGCGTATCTACGCAGCGCGACGGGAATTCGTGATCAGCTTGGACTGGCCTTCCTCTTAAATAACCGCGTAGTTTTGAACGGCGCGTGGATTCAGACGAAGTGGAACAACACGCGTCTTGCTCCAGCCGCATGGCGTGGACATGACGATCTCAGCATGCCTCAAGAAAAATGGACTAACGACTCAAGTGGGTCGATTTTTAGCCGCCGGCTCGTGGCTAGGCCGTTTAGGTGCCGACATGATGTAGAAAATTTGAATCGCAGAACGTGAATGGCCTAAGCACACGGACTAGCTCGTTTGCTTTCATCTTCGTGAACTTCGTGATCTCTGTGACGAACAATCGAAGTAGCAAATATCCCTAAGCAGCAAAGTAGCTTCGCTGGCGGGATTCGAAGCTGTCGCCGAAGTAGCGCTTCCACCATTGATCCGTCTCGTCCAAGTGACTCACTTGTACTTCGTCGGCTCCCGGATGCTGCGTCAGCCAGTCACGAAAGGCGAAGTGTCGATACAGACGCATGAATTCGCCAAGATAAATATCGGCGACGCGCGAGTTGCCACGAATGATGAGCATGTTCTCGTCGTTATCAGTTGTCGAAGCTTCACTAAAATTGGCCGAGCCTGAGACAACAAGCGGGTTTGCTCCCAAGGGATCGACCAGCATGTACTTGGTGTGCAGATATCGCACGTGAACGTTTAGTCCCGAGAGTTGTTCGACGAGCCAGTGGTTGAACGCGCCTTTACCCAAACGCGATCCAATCGCGAATTTATTTTCCGGCATTCTCCTCAATGCGATGATTGCAGCTTCGTTAGCGGTCTTCTGCTCCTTGGTCCGAGTCGGACCGCTCATCGCTTCCATCAATGCATAACGCAGTTTGGCGGTTCCAGTGCGATACGAATCCTGGAAACGCGGATTCATGCCGAAGGCGAAAGTCATGAATAGCGCGTCATTGGCGCCCTTGGCTTGCTGCGCGTACCAATCCAGCGCTTCCAAAGAATCGCGCGGACTAAATATTGGAGTGATTTGTTTTGCCAGCGGATCGCCTGGGAGCGGAGTTTTTCCAACCAGCACGCCGGCATCGGCAGATTTGGGCGAGTTTTTCTTCAGTTCGTTCCAGAGCCATAAGTATTGGCCTGCGACATCGTCCCTTTCACAAACGTGGACGACGTTGCTATGCCCATAGATTCCGCCGACGCTGAAATTCGTCGAACCTGTGAGCACTGCTTGCGCAGCGCCGGCTTTCGTTAAGACGATCGTCTTGTTATGGGAAAGCGTAAGGCCCTGTGCATTGCGCGGCTGGCAAATATTTTGGAGACCCAATTTCTGGATTGCTTTTTCATTACTGATTTTTTGAGTGTCATTTTCGGCGTGATAAAGCACCTGCACGTCCGCTCCGCGATCCCGAGCTGCGCCGAGCGCCGTGAGCACCTTGTCATCTGTGAATTCATAAGCGCCAACGCGCAGTCCCCAACCTGGACCAACGGCGCGCCCGATGAAGTCTGCAATTGATTCAGCTGCGCCGCGTGATAGCCACGTGAATGCCGCGGGTCCTACTTGCTCTGGCCGTTTGTCACCAAATCGCCGAGTGTATTCCTGAGAGGCAGCCGCGCCGCGATTGAAATGCACGTGATGCGTTCGGCCATGTTCGCTCTCGGTGCGAATGTCGACCGTTACTCTTTCAGATTCTTGCGGACTCGCAGGCGTGCCTCTCAGTGCAACGACTTCGTATGTGTAATCATGCTCGGGTTTCGCGGAGAAATCCGACCACGTAAAACCTTGGATAGGATGCTGTCGTGTTGAGTAAAGAATTCCAGGAGGCGGAGACGGCTCTACGCTGGCGAAAGTCTTGTAGCCGGATAGCCAATACTTTTCTCCCTCGGTATGATCTTCGCGTCGCAACGCGAAGCCGAGCAGGCCCGGACATTTTTGCTCAGGTAAGTCCATGCCGAGGAGCACAACGTGTGTGCCTGCGATCGCCTGAACGCTAAGCTCGCCTTTTTGCCCCTTATTTCGCATTGCTTTCCGCCAATGTTTACTGAACAACACTAGTCAAAGGCTATTACTGGCAGGGTCAAGCCTTCTCGTTCTTTTGTTCCGAGCAAAGAGTTGGATCAAATTACCGGCCGTTGTTCAGCGTGTGAGCCGCGCGTGTGTAACCGTGAACGGCAAGATTACGGGAGAAATCGCCGCCGGTCTTGTGATTTTAATTGGCGTCGGCCGCGACGACACATCCGCCGTTGCTCTCACAATGGCTGACAAGATCGCTAACCTGAGAATCTTTGAGGACGACCAGGGAAAAATGAACCGCTCACTGCTGGAGGTGAACGGCAGCGCGCTGGTCGTTTCGCAGTTTACGCTTTACGGCGACGCCCGTGGTCAACGCAGGCCCAGCTTTATTGCTGCGGCGCCGCCCGAACAAGCGAAAAAACTCTACGATGAATTCAGCGAAGGCTTACGCAGGCGGGGAGTTATTGTCGCGACAGGAGTTTTCCAGGCGATGATGTCGGTGGAATGGCCAGCATCTTTCCCTTGTCACGTATCACTCGTCACTGCGTGGAGATAACGCTCTCGTCGCCGACTGTGAATGATGCGGGACGCCCGGAGGATCGGGAAAAGCAGCAGATACACCAGAGTGCTCCAGTTTCGCAAAGCCGGAATGCACGCCAGACCAGCAGCAATTACTCCAACTACAACCAGAATCGAGAGTCGGAGGATCTGATAGCGCGTGTCGAATCTTTCCAAGTCACTTAGCTCTAAGGCATCACGCAACCGCCAGGCATGCAGATAGAGCAGCGCTGACGCAGCGTAAACGGCGGCGAATCCCAGCCCGTAGATCACAAGCAGTGTGGAAAACTGCGACCCTGTCATTGACATGGGTGGCCCAAATCCGAGCAGAAGACCTGTAATGCTGAAGTTGAAGAGAAACTTGAGCGGATAGACGTAGAACAGAACGAGAAAAAGCATCACACAGGTGAGAAACCGCGCAGTGCCGTCATCGAGCCCATAGCGGCGGCAGAATTTGTAGTGGCCGTTCCAAATTAACGCGAGAAGAAGAAAACAAAGCGCGAACGCGGGAAAGCCGCGCATCGTCGCCACGAGATCGTCGAAAGATTTCGGCACGTCGAGCGAGACCACGAGCAACGTGAGCGCGAACCCGAATACGGCATCGCTAAAGGATTCCAACCGCGTCACCTCTCGTCCGCGGAGACGAAATCCGGGAAAATCACGCGATTCGGTCGAGCGAATCATGCCACGATTATGCCTGGAGCCCGTCTAGCTCTCAACACCATCCGCAGATTCGTGGTGGCTCCTACGAGCTCTGAAAAATAATCGGGGTTCAATAACCGCAGCGAACAAATGAATCTATGGCACCCGAAAAATCTTACCTGTATATGGATCTCTCACAGCGGCTCCCGGGAGGAAAGCGCTCACATCAATGTAATTCCCCTCTGGTAAATAAGGACTTATGACCATGCCTTTCCTGCCTGGAACGGGAATTCCGTACGGCATATCCCCTTTTGCTTTTTCCACAGGCACGGCTGCAGCTGGCAACACAGTGGGAGCAGGCTTCTCTTCCTTAAGAGGTTTCGACGGCTCTTCGAGGGGACTTGCCTCGGGCCCGGCTGCATTTGATTCGCGGGATGTCAGTCGCCCCGAGGCCCGCTTCTTTTTGGTGGGACCGGGCGAAGGCTGAGGCTGGAAAGCCTTCGAAATTGATTGACCAACTTTCTTGAAAAAGTCTCCCATCGGATCGGCGTTTGCCCAATGCCCGCTCAAAAGCAAAAGCGCGATGACGAGCAATGAGATCCATCGCAAGTGATTGAGGCGATTGCGTAAGTTTTCTGCGTTCAATGTGAAGCCGTGATTGTCCTCCAGGAACACACTAAAAGAGAAGAAGATTTTCTCTGCACTGGCTCGACACTCAACTCTCAAACATCAACTAT
>WNGC01001011.1_pt1 | contig 17460 bp, 16 predicted proteins | sample 5400051 | NCBI WGS metagenome assembly WNGC01 (sample SAMN13153368, study PRJNA577476) | soil metagenome | isolation source: 20 cm soil or saprolite under grassland replicate 2 | place: USA:California | collected 2016-06-15
TCCGCCCGCAACCGATACTCCGAGGCGAGATGGGACGGCATCCAGGCGCACCCCGCCAGGTAGTGATAGACCTGAGCCAAAGCGTCGCGTTCCTCCGGATTCGTCGGAGTCGACCGACGCGTGTCCCTTAGGAACCGATGCAACAGGTCCGCGTCCCCGACGCTGAGTGTGGGTGCGATGGGACCTTCGAGTCCAAGGAGGCGGATCAGCTGGACCGCATCTGCGGCCGACGGCTCGCCGGGAGGCGACTCCCATTCGATCATGCTCAGATCCGAGGAGACGAGAGGGGACTCGCGAGGCGCGACCAGGTCGAGCAGTGAAGGCCCGGGCAACAAGGCCGGATTCAACCAGAGCGGATGATACGCAATCAGGTAATCGATACAGGATGCACAGAGGTAATCGCGACTCACGGCGCCGCATCGGACGCATCGTGACGGGGGCACGGTGTGCCGCACCGGGCGGGCCCCATATAAATTCTGGGTGGCCAATGATGGACGGGACAACAAACGGCAGGCCGATGAACGGCCGACATCTTCATCGTTCACCGGAGCGCTGGACGATCGGGCGGTGGAACCATGGATCTCCGCATGCGCCGCGCGCGTCGCGCGGACCTCGCACTGATCTGGCCCGCGACCCTGCAGACCGTATGGGATGACCTGCCCGAGGACGAGCGAGCGGGACTCGATCGCAGGACGTGGGAGAATCACTTCCGGAAGAAGATCGAGGCGTTCGTGGAAGGAAATCGGACGGAACGGTGGATCGCGGAAGGGCCTTCCGGCGAGACCCTCGGCTACGTGATCCTCGGCGAGAGCGGGTTCCTGACGCCAGAGACGCACGCGTTCCTCTATGACATCTGGGTCGCGCCGGATCACCGGGACCAAGGCATCGGCAAGGCACTCGTCGACTGGGCAAGCAATTGGGCGAGGGAACGCGGGCACCGGAAGATCAAGCTCGAGGTCGGGGAAGGGAACGACCGCGCCCGCCATGTGTACGAGAGCCTGGGTTTCCGTGCGGAACGGCGGTACATGGGGAAGCCGCTGAAGTGAACTTCTTACGGTCGGTTCAAGGTCGCGAAAACGGTGCGCAAAGGGTTAAATAACGGGGTTATTGTCTTAGCAAGACAAGGGGAATGCCGATGGTTCAGGTCACGCTCACAGAAACGGCTGCGAACAAGGTCAAGGAGCTCATCCAGAGGGACGACCCGGAGACGGGCAAGCCTTTGGGGACCCCGGAGGACACGTACCTCCGGATGTACGTTTCCGGCGGTGGATGCTCCGGGTTCCGATACGGTCTTGCGTTGGACCGGAAGATCCAGGATGGCGATGAGGTCGTCCAGGTCCATGGTCTCAAGGTCCTCGTCGACGGGAACAGCAAGGACTACCTCGACGGCTCGAGCGTCGACTACGCGGAGAGCGTCGCGGGCAGCGGGTTCCTCGTGAGCAACCCGAACAACTGGTCCACCTGCGGCTGCGGCCAGAGCTTCAACCCGAAGGGTGAAGAGGCTCCCGATGCGAAAGAGGGCCATCACGGCCACGCGCACACGCACTGAGATTGCGCCACCCGACCTGTCTTGATTGACGCGCCACGCGCTGAACGGGCCGTGCAGCGACTTTTCAATCAGGACGGCATCCAAATCCATCGTGATCAAGGCGAGCCCTCGGGAGATCGGGGTCCCGGCGAAGGGGACCTGTCGACCTCGGGGATCTCCAAAGGCGTTGTTGTGGCGGATTGCTGCTCGGAAGAGCAGGGCTTGTCACGATCGGAGCGCGAAACGGCATCGAATGAATTCCATCCGTGAAACTCACGCCAGAGGGCTTAACGGGGTGAGGGACCTAGTACAAGGGAATGGCCATTCCGCGCACGATCCATTCGGAAGAGCCCCTAGAGACCATCATCGTCCGCCCCCCGATTGACCTTTCGGAGGCGTTGAGGGAGGAGCTGTCCGGGATGCGCAACGTCCCGGGCTGGATCTCCGCGGCGGTGACCCGACGGGATGGGCTCGCGATCCAGCACACGTTTGGGAGCAGTCATGAGGCGAACGCCCTGTGCGCCATGGCCGCCGCCATCGTCGGAAGCGCCCGGTCCACCGGCGAGGAACTGAGGCAGGGTGCGTTCAACTATTCGGTCGTCCAATATCGCGACGGCCTGCTCCTCGTCATGGAAGCGGGACCGGAGGCCATCCTCGCGTGCCTGTTGAAGCGCTCCGCGAATCTCGGATTGGCCTTGTTGAAGGTGACCCAGGTCGCGAAACGAATCGAGGAACGTCTCGAGGAGATCTGAGGGGGACTCGACGATGAAGCACCGCTTCACGGTCACGGAGAAGGAAAGCGAGGTGCAATTCCGGCACGTGTCGCAGGACCTGCTCACGCACAATCCCCGGCAAGGCGTCAATTACTGGGGCGGAGCCGAATACCCGACGATGCTGGTCTGGGCCGGCCGAATCTATGACTTCCTTCGGGTCCTCGAAGGGATTGTTGGTTATCACCCCGCCCGTATGCAAAGCTACCAGGTCGGCTACACATCCGGTTGGAACGGCGCTGAGGTGAGCGCAGGCTTCCCCAACGATGCGCCGGTCAATGACGGCAAGGTGCGCCTCCTGTCCCTGGGGAATAGCATCCTGTCCGGAGCGGGCTGGGGTCGTTGCGAGATCGATTACGACGATGCCGCCGGTTCCGTCCGCTGGGAGTTCTCGGAAGGGACCGCGATCGGCCTCGCGGCCCGACAAGAGGGACGTCGGGACAAGCCTGCATGTCCCTTCGTCGCGGGGTTCGTCGCGGGCTGGACGAACCGCTCGCTCGGCACGAAGAGCGAGTTCCAGGAAACGGAGTGCGTCAGCAAGGGCGATGCGCGGTGCGTCTTCGAGTCCGCGGAATATCTGCGACCGAGAGCGGAGTAGACGAAAGGCCTCGGTCCCGACCCTCCCTGGCCCAATCCCATATCGCGGACGCTCAGGCGAAAACCCGCGACCCGGGCCACTCCATGAGTAATCTCTAGGTAAAGGGAGGGGGACCTTCCGGCGGCGACGGCGGCGGGACCGGTGGGCCCTGCGGGATCGGCGGGAATGGTGGAATCGGCGGGAACGGTGGCGGACGGGCTCGCCGTTTCCGTCGAACGAGGAAGACGGTCGCGGTCACCGCCGCGATCACGATCACGGTGACGATCGCCGTGATGACGGCCCAGTTGAGGGCGAACCGTGCGACGATGGACCGAGGCTGGCCGACCGCGATTGCATTCGAGGCGGCGCCGCCCGCCAGATCCCCGGTCCATCCGGTGAAAGCCCAGAAAACCGAGGTTGGGATGGCCGTCAGATTCACGGTGCGTCCCGCGAACACGTAGACGACATCCTTCGTGCCGGCAGCAACCGTGTGGGTGGTCGAATTCGTCGCGTAGGCCACCGACCCTCCGGTACCCACGTCGATCGTCAGCGGATACTGGAGCTGATAGACGAATGAGGTCGACGCGGAGCGATTCGCAACCCCCACGAGGTTCGGGGCGTCGGACGCCCGCGAGACGTACCGCGCTTCGCCAGACAGTGTCGTGAAGCTCGAGTCGATCCGCCAAGCCGTTCCCGGATCCGCGAGGAAGGTCACCGGCTCCGCGCCGATCGCCACCGAATCCGGGGTCCCGTTCCGGACGAAGTGCAGCATCGGGCCGATGGCAGGCAGAGGGCCCGAGTCGACGGAGTAATTCAGCGTGAGCATCGCCTTCATCCGAACCGCCGAGATGTACGTCCCCCATCCGAGCGCGCTACCACGGCCAAATTCCCCGGCGAACCAAACCAGAGTCGGATCCGACGGGTCGTTGCTTGACCCGAAGTAATCGCCGTAGCGGCATTGGGTGGTGTTCGCGTCACACCAGGATTGATCGACGCCCACGCCCGCCTTGACGACGACGGGAGGCTGCAAGACGCCGATCGGATCGCCGGTGAGCCGGCCGGTCGCCACGAGACCCGGATATTCGCTTCCGGATGCGAATCCCGCCAGGACGGCGAGACTGCCCGCGCCGTCGAGGGCGAGCGCGGGGTAGAAGTAGTGCCGCGAGGTCGACGAGAGTCGGAAGTCCTGGCGGATCGTCCTCGCGGTCGTCTCCAGCTCAATCAAGCGAACGCATGCCGTCGACGGGAGCCCAGGGCACACCTCGTTGAAGCCGAGCCACAGGAGGCCCCGAGACCACACCGCATCCGAGATCCGGAAGTCGGCGGTGTCGAGCGTGTACGCGGTTCCCAGCTGCGTCGACGGAGGAGGCAAGGCAGCCGATGCGACCGCGCGATCGATCTCGGACACGACGACCGCACCCGGCGGCGAGCCGCTCACCTCGAACAACTGGAGCGCACTCGACGTGTCCGTGTTTGCCTCCCACAGCGTCGCGACCATGTACTGGATGAGACTGCGGCCCTCCATCCGGACTGGGTGGATCGAGAAATCCGCGGCATACCGGGGGGACGGCCACACGGATGGACCCAGGACGCCGTTGACCAGATCGGTCTTGTTGATCACCCAAAACTGGGCGCCGTTATAGGTGTAGGTCGACGAAACGCAATTCGAATAGACGTTCACGGACACGATCACGTTCAGCGTTCCGACCCCAAGGATCGGTTGATCCAAGCATTCGGATGTGGCTGACGAAGGGACTCGATAGATTGACCAATCAAGCGTGGGATCCACCGACTTTGAAGCCGCGACGAGGACCTGTCCCGTGGTGAAGTCGCCGGCCGCCACGAACCACCGGCCGGAAAGGCCATCGTATTGGATCCGCGGATCACTCAGGAAATCGGATCCGGTGGCGAAGAAGGTCGAGAGGTCGTAGGTCACAAGGGGCACGCCCTCTTTCGAATACACCCCGAGGGCGATGTTCACGGCCTCCACCACGTGGGCAGGGCCTACCGCCACCTGGACATCGGGAGGGGTCAGGCCCCTCGGCTGGAAGGAAAGGGCTTCCCAACCGGTGAGGAGGACGGGGGACAGATCTTGGACGATCAAACCCGGTGCGTTCGGTTTCCCATCCGGCACGGCGACGGTCCTAGTTCCCGACGTCACCGAAGGGATGCGCGCGTTTCGATTCAGCACGAAACGATTCCCACCGGAATCCGGCGGCGCACCCGCGAAGAAACCGGCCTGCACCAGAACGACCGCGATGAGACACAAGCCCACCGCACGACCCGGCCGCATCGCCGCCACAGGCCCCTCGCCGCTATCCAGGTCGTCATAGACCATAAAACGTTCTTCCTTTGACGGATAGCTACCGCCCGCCGCCGCGATGGCGAATGCCGTAGCGAAGGAAGGCGAGGAGGATGAACACGGCGTCTTCGCCGCGATCCGTCAGGCGGTACGTGACGGTGTCCTCTCCTTCCAGGCGTTTAACGAGCCCCTCCTCCTCCATCTCGTCGAACCTGCGGGAGAGCACCCGCGGCGTGAGGCCGGGATTGTTCCGAAGGATCTGCCCGAACCGATTCAGTTTCAGGAAGGCCATGTCGCGAAGGATGAGCAGCGTCCATTTTCGACCCAGACGCTTCACGCTTTCCCGAATGGGATCCGCCTGATACGCCAGGAGAGGAGCAATCGGGCGATCTGCCTTCGCCCCGCGCCGATTCCGCGCCACTATCCCCTCAGCCCCTAGCCGGTCTATATACTATCCAATGGATATCGATTCCGCATACCGCGGAGAGAGACAAGGATGGCGAAACGAAAAACGGCTCGAGCCGAAAGCAAGGATGGCACGATGGCCTTCTCCGAACTCTCCAGCACGGACCCGGTGGCCACTCGGATCTTTCTCGAGAAGGTGTTCGCGTGGCGCTTCGAATCCCTGAAGTTCCCGCTCGGCGAGTATCTCGCTTTCCAAGCGCCTGGAGGGGGTCGCGGAGGCATCCGTCCCGTCCAGGCGAAGGAGATCCCGGGAAGCATGAATTACGTCCGCGTGGACGACCTGGATGCCGCCTCGCGCAAGATCGAGAGAGCCGGTGGTGCGATCGTTCTGCCCCGGGTCGACATCCCGGGGATGGGGAGTTTCTTCTGGTTCCGCATCCCCGGCGGACCGATCTTGGCGGCGTGGCAGGACGCAACGGCGTTGCCGGAGGAGCGTGACGAATGACGAATGCAAAGGAGATCGTGACGGCGTACCAGAGAGCACTCGGGAAGGGCGACATGGCGGGAGCGCGGAAGTATCTCCACGACGACCTCGCTTTCGTGGGACCGTTCGACACGTTCCATCGACCGGAGCCCTACCTCGAGGCGCTCGGAAAACTGCACCATATCGTCGAACGCGTGGAACCGAAGAAGACCTTCGTCGACGGAGACGACGTGTGCATCCTGTACGATATGGTGACGAACACCTCTGCCGGGACGGCGTTCATCTGCGAATGGTACCGCGTCCGAGGAGACAAGATCGGGTCGATCCGGGTCGTCTTCGACGCCCGTCCCTTCGCGCCAATGTTCAACCGCTGAACCGCGATCCAGGATCGGGAGAGCGTTCAGGAGAAGAATGCCATGGGGGAAGGCACCGAGTACTTCACGCCCGAGTTCTTCGCTTTCTTCCGAGGTCTGGCCAAGAACAACCGCAAGGAATGGTTCGATGCGAACAAGGCTCAGTTCCAGACGGTCGTGCTCGAACCGTCCATGCGTTTCGTCCGCGACGCCGGGGACCGCTTGAAGAAGATCAGTCCTCACATCGTCGGGGACGCCCGCGCGTTCGGTGGATCCGTCTCGCGGATTTACCGGGACATTCGGTTCTCGCCGGACAAGAGCCCGTACAAGACCCATCTCGGGATCCACTTCTGGCACGACAGGGCAGGATCGCCGGAGCACATGGCGCCAGGCTACTTTCTCCACCTGGAGTCCGGGGAGAGCGGCGTCCATTCTGGCGTTTGGCATCCGGAGCCTCGGATCCTCAAGAAAATCCGTGATCGAATCGTCGACCAGCCCGATGTGTGGAAGACCGTCCTTCGATCGAAGATCCAACTCGAGGGCGAGTCCCTGAAACGGCCCCCGCCCGGTTACGATCCGAACCATCCGCAAATCCAGGACCTGCGCCGAAAGGACTTCATCGCATCGCGTCGCTTCCGCGACGCCGAGGTCACGAGCTCAGGTTTCCTCGAGAATTTCGTGAAAGGATGCGAGTCGATGGTCCCTTTGAACCGATTCCTCGCGGAGTCGATGGGACTGCCTTGGTGACCTCAACCTGAACGAGAGAGACGTCTCAGGCCGATTGAACGGTTGATCGATTCATGTTCCTCGCGTATGCGAAGTCCTCGCGATCGGATTGGTTGAACGAACGCTTCACGATCCATACGGCAAGGAAAGACGGCACGTTCTTCAGGGAGACCGCCCCGTTTGTCTTCACGAGCGTCGCTCCCATGGTGGAGGAGTACGTGTTGTCGACCCGCAGGACGGAGCCGTTCGGGAACACGACCTCGTACGCGTATCGATCAGGCGGCTCGATCTGGTACGTCCATGTCGATTTGGTTGGACGACCCCCGATCCGGATCACTCGCTCCGCCACCTTTTCCCGCGGAAACAAGAGACCGCGAAACTCGATGGACTCCCCTTCGCGAATGGAATGGCCACTAATGATCCGCGGATGAATCTTGCGAAGCCGGTCCTCGTCGACGTGCGCATGCAGGAGGCCCCACGTTTCCTCGAGCGAAAGAGGAAACACATCTTCCGTCCGAAATACTCTCATCGGGATCTTCCAGCAACCGAAGCCTGGGTAATCGCGGAAGGATGAAGAACTTTCGATTGGAGGTCTTCTAACGGAGAGCGACCCGTCGTGATAATCAAATCGTCCCAGCGGCACACAAATCCTTAAGCTACATGTGCGGCCTCGACCCCGCCGGCGAACCCATGGCTCGACATTTCCACGGATCCGAGCTGCGAGGACTGAATGCGGTCTCACGGTCCCCTCTCTTCGAGGGCCGCTTCGGCCGCATGTTCCGGAACCTCCCTCCCCTCCTTCCCGACGACAAGGACCTCGAGGAACTCGCACGCGCGATGGTCGAGCCCGAGCCGACGGGAGAAGAGGATCCATCCGGCGACAATCCGGCGATCCCCGCGGGCTTCACGTATTTCGGCCAGTTCGTGGACCATGACCTAACCTTCGACCCGACGTCGCAACTGCAGCGGGACAACGATCCGGACGCGCTCGTCGACTTCCGGACTCCCCGATTCGACCTCGATTCCGTGTACGGACGAGGACCGGACGACCAGCCCTTCCTCTACGACGACGACGGCGTGCATCTCCTGATCGGCCACAACCGGGCGAAGGAAGACGACCTCCCGAGGAACGTGAGGGGGCGGGCCCTCCTCGGCGACTCCCGCAACGACGAGAACCTGATCGTCTCCCAGCTTGCTCTCGGGGTGATCAAGTACCACAACAAGGTCGTCGACGCGCCACCCTTCACGGGCGTCTCGGCGGAGCGACGGTTCGACGAAGGTCGCCGGATCGTCCGATGGCACTACCAGTGGGCCGTGATCCACGACTTCCTCACACGGCTCGTCGGGACCGAAGTGATCGAGGACATCCTCCATCCGGTCTCGTTCAAGGTGCCCGCCGACTCCGTGAAGACGATCAAGACCCTCGCGGTCCTCCCGCGTTTCTTCCACTGGGCGAAACGGCCGTTCATGCCCGTCGAGTTCTCCGTCGCCGCGTACCGGTTCGGGCACAGCATGGTCCGCGGGGAGTATGAGCTGAATGACAAGGTGCAAAACGTCCCGATCTTCGCGAAGCCGCCGGAAGAGGACCTCCGCGGTTTCCGCGAACTCCCCGAGGGACACGTGATCCAATGGGCGCGGTTCTTCCAATTCGACGAAAGCCAACTGGAGGTCCAGCCGAGTCGCAAGATCGATTCGAAACTCAGCTTCGGGATCAGCATCCTGCCCGAGGCCGTCGCGAAGGAAATCCATGCCCTCGCGGAGCGAGACCTGAAGCGGGGAAAGGCCCTCGGCATCCCCTCCGGCCAAGCGATCGCGCGAGCCATCGGGATCCCGGACGATTTGATCCTGCACCCCAACCACTTGAAGCCGCTTCCGGAACACTTGATCAAGGTCTTCGGGCGGCGAACGCCCTTGTTCTTCTACGTTCTCAAGGAGGCGGAGGTGTTCAGCAGTGGGCATCGACTCGGACCGACGGGCGGGCGCATCGTGGCCGAAGTCCTCATCGGTCTGTTGCGAGCGGACCCATGCTCATACCTCAGCGTGTCCCCGACCTGGCATCCGAGGGCCGGCGAATTCGGTGCCCGCAAGGACGGCGAATTCACCGTCGCGGACCTGCTCCGCTTCGCGGGCGCAACGATTGGCTGAGGCCGCCGCGTGACCTTGGGTTCAACGGCACTCCTGCCAAACGAGTGAAGCTATTTCGCGGCCGTCGCGATGCCCCTCGCGGGCCGACCACGAAAATCTTCGCCATCGGTGGGACCGGACGGATCGGACGCGCCTCCTCGAAAATCTTGGCCGAGAACGAGATGGTTTCGCAGGTCGCCATTGCCGCACGAGACGTGCGTCTCGCGGAAGAGGCCGCGGCCGAAATCGGCGCAAAGGGGATTGCGGTCGAAGTCGACGCGACCAACGAGGCGCGACTCGCTTCCCTCGCTCGCGATTACGACCTGATCGTGAACACCGCAGGACCTGACTTTCGCGTCGCGCTGCCGGTGACCCGCGCGGCCATTTCGGCGGGTGTCCACTGCTGCGACATTGCCGCGGACGGTCCTTCGGTCGAGAAGGTACTCGCCCTCGACGGGCGAGCCAAGGAAGCGGGCGTGACCGTCGTGACGGGCATTGGCCACGTCCCCGGCATGTCGAACCTCATCATGCAGCATGCGGCGGATCAACTGGACACGGTCACGGATCTGCGGCTGTGCGTCTGGTGGCAGCTGAGCCGCGAGGAGACCGATCTCTTCGGCGATGCGGACGCGATGCGCAAGACCGGCCGGATCAATGCCTCCTGGCAGACGGTCCTCACCTGGGTGGCCGGCCGGGTTCGGACCTACCGCGACGGACGACTGGTCGAGGTGGACCCGTTCGAGGAGGCCACCGAGGTCTCCCTTCCGAGGAACGGAGGGACGGTGCGCGCCATTCCCATCGGGAGCACGGAACCGATCACGTTCCCTCGACGGATGCCTGCCATCCGGTCCGTGTCCGTCCTCATGGCGCTGCTCCCGCCGCAGTTGAACGAACTCCTCCGAGTCCAATCGCGGCAAATCGCGACCGGGAAGGTCGACGCCGCCGCGGCGACGATGTCGTTCCTCGACGCGATCGCGGACGACCCGGATCGATGGCTCCAAGGCCGGGCCAAGGTCCCGACCGACTTCGGCATGATGGCGACCGCGACGGGTACCCGGAGGAAACGGAAGGTGCGTTACTCCTGCTGGCCCGCGGGTCCTTGGGAATCCACGATCGGGCCGCTGACGGTCGCGGCGCTTCGAATCCTCCATGGAAAGGTCCGAGCGCGCGGAGTCCTCGCCCCGGAGGCCGTCTTCGAACCGATCCCGTTCCTGGAAGAAGCGGCGCGATTCCGATCGACGTCCCAGGAACCAGGTCGATTGCTCCAGGAGTCAGAAGAAGTTCTCCGCTGACCCCGACGTTCCCTCCATCTCCATGCACGGAGGTTCTATTACGTGTGTCACCCCATACGGGGAGCAAGTGGAGGTTGTAGAAAACATGACGGAAGAGGAGTTTTTAGGTGAGCTAGCAGAGAAGACAACATCGGTGACCCTTCGGGAATTCACCCCGGACGGCGTGCGAATCTCGTACAATCTGCAGGGAAAAATCAGAGGGCAGTATGACGCCGATCACATGGAGACCGTCGAGGCGATCTTCAAGCAGGATGGCACGTACGAGTTCGAATCGCTCGGCATGGACCAGACGGTCGACGGCGACATGCTCCTGATCAAGGGCAAGGGCACCGGGAGGCAGCTCAGTCCGACCTCGGTCCAGGCGGAGGGCGTTGCGACGTTCATGACCCAGTCGAAGAACTTGGGATGGCTGAATTCCGCGAAAGCTCGCTTCGAAGGAACATACACCACGACGACGGGCGAGTTCATTGCGAAGGTCTTCGCCCAGAAGTAGGCCTAAGTCGTACATCCACGAATCCCGCGGCAGCGAGAACCCGCGGGACAATCCCCTTCGGATAGGGACACGCAACGCGGTGCAAACGAGAGTGCTTAGGTCGGTGGAGGAGGCTTGTCCGGCCTCCGCCTCCGTCGCGTCCACCAAACGAGGACGACGGCGCCGAGGACGACAAACGCGAGGAGCGCGAACGGCCACGTGCTCGAGAGAAGGGAAAGACTCGCGACGGTCACGGTCCACTCCCGTGAAACGGCGAGGGAGCCGTCGGATACAGTGACGTTCACCGTGTGCGTGCCCGGGGCCGTGCCCGTGAACGTGAACACGTTCACATTCCCCACTACCGAGCCGTCGACCCGCCAGATGTAGGTGAGAGCATCCCCGTCGGGGTCCGACCCGGTCACAGTGAAGGTCTGCGTCGCGCCCGTATTGACCGTCACGGGCCCGAGTCCGGGGGAGGACGACATCTGAGGTGCACGATTGCGAACGTCGATCGTCGCCGTGGTCTGGTTCGACAGGCCCGCATCGTCCACCACGACTAAGGAGGCGGTGAACGTCCCCTTCGAGCCGTATGCGTGCGTCACCACCGGCCCTGTCACGTTGGCCCCGTCGCCAAAGGTCCAGTTGTATGTGACGATCGTGCCGTCCGAATCCGTGGACGTCGAACCATTGAACGTCACCGCGACACCGATGTAGATGGCAGCCGGTGCAAACAGGAACGCGGCCCTTGGAGAGATGTCCACGACGACTTGGTGCGTCGCGATGGACGAGAGGCTGGTATTGTCCGTGACGTTGAGCGTCACGGTGTAGATCCCACGGACCGCGTAGGTATGCGTCTCAATGACGCCGCTGCCCGTGGGCGAGGAATCACCGAAGTCCCAGGCGTACGATTCGATCGTCCCATCCGAATCGGATGAGGTCGAGGCGTTGAACGTGACGGGAATCCCAGGGTCCACGGGGGACGGGTAGGCGAAGCGAGCGACCGGCCATTGGGGCCCTGGAGGTGCCGGGCCCACGACGACATGCACGTACGCGGTCGCGGTGAAAGATTCGTTGTCCGTGACCGTCAGCGTCACGTTGTACGTGTTCGCGCTCGTGTACGAATGGGACGTGACCTGGTTGTTCCCGCGCGTCAGGTCTCCGAACTCCCAGGCATACGAAATGATCCGGCCGTCCGGATCGTAGGATGCCGATGCGTTGAACGTCACGACCGCCCCAACGGTTGTCGGGTTCGAGTCCGCAGTGAACGACGCGACCGGCGGACGGCCAGAGTCCCAGTACCGGTAGATCGTCGAGGGAGTCGTGATCCAAATCGCCCCGTCCAACCCGACCTCCACGTCGAGAATCATGTCCGGAGCCACCCAGAGCGGCGTGTCCGATTCCACGGTGTCGTAGGTCGGCGGGAGCAGATGCAACCGATGGAAGGTGTGGGTGTTGCAGTCGCCCATGAAGAGGTCGCCCCGGAATGCGGGGAAGTATGGCCCTCCATAGATCGCGGCGTTCGTCGGGCAAATCGTCGTCGCCCACCACTTGATCGGGAGCACGGGATTCGGGCCGTCCTGGTTCGTATTGTTCGGAGCCGGAGGCGGGGTCGCGCAAGTCTGGCTAGGCCCCCAACCGAAATTCCGCCGCGACCCGATGAGGTCTGGGAGGAGATTGATCTCATCGTTGCAATTCGGACCGTTCTCCGTCACATACGGGCGGCTCGTCACCGGGTGGAAGGCCAAGCCAAACATGTTCCGATGCCCGTACGTGTACACGTACGGATTCCAGCTCGAATTCCCATAGAAGGGATTGTCCGACGGGGCCGTCCCGTCCGAGTTCATCCGGAGGACTTTCCCCATGGGGCTCAGCGGGTCCTGGGCCAGAGCGATATTCGCGTTCTCACCGACGACCGCGTACAGCATCTTGTCCGGACCGAACGCGATCACGCCTCCGTTGTGGTTCATCGCGGCACTGAGCGGGGGCAGCCTCAAGATCTCGGAGTATGAGACTGACGTGTTCCCACTCGCGACGATCCGGAGGATGCGATTGTAGGTCGTGCCACTCGTCGTGTTCATGAAGGTCTGGTAGGCGTACACGTAGGGAGTCGAAGGAAAGCCGGGATCGAGGGCGAGGCCGAGGAGACCCCGTTCCCCCGACGAGTCTGTGCCTGGCAACGTGATGAACGGGTTCGCAAGGGGTGTACCGTTCTCGATGATCCGGATCCTCCCAGTGTTCCGTTCGTTGTAGAAGATCCGGCCATCGGATGCGAAACCGAGGGCGATGGGGACGTTCAGTCCTGTCAGATATGGCGTAATCTGACCGGCGGCGGCCACGGGCGGGGTGGGAATCAAGAGTACGAAAGAACTGACGACCAGCAAAAGGACGAGTGCCACCGAAAGGCCGCGCCGCACGCGGCCTTAGAACGCGAAATTGCGCTTGAGGATGTTGGTGCGGCAATCAAGGTACGTCCCTTCAAGATCAGTCCTAATGAAATGACGAAGAACCGGCGACCTCGCTGTTCGCCCGTATTCATTTGCGCAGGTGGTTACCGTCCAGAAACGACCCGGTTCTAGTCCCGACAAGCGTTATGGGTCGACTTGGTGACTCTGTGTCGCTGGCGTTAGCCCAGGCCCGGGGAGAATCGGGCCGCTTGCGTGTCTGGTGGCTTTGTACCCTCGCTGCGATCGTCCTCCTTGTCTCCGTCGTTTCGATCCCGGTGCGAGCCGCAAGCCCCTCGAGCGGCGCCGTGTCACAAGCGAGTCCCAGCCTTACGTGGAACGGTCCGCTCTACGTGATGTCGACCCCGGTCCCCGAGGCGTGTCCTCCCGCGGCCGACCCGGCCAACGTTCGGTGTGACCACTTCTTCCTGACCATCGATGTGCCCGCGACCTTCTGGACCCAGAACACGGGCGGCGTCGCCATCCGCATCACCTGGCTTTCCAGCGACAACGACTTCGACCTCTACGTCTACAACTCCGGAGGCACCCAAGTCGCCTCGTCCGGCGCCGGAGGGACGACGTCCGAAGCGGTCTTCCTCGAGTTCCCGGCGCCTGGCGTGTACGAAGTCCGCGTCGTACCGTTCCTCGTCCTCGGTTCGGACTACCAAGGATCCGCCGCCCTCGCATTCACGCCGGGCGCACCGGTCCCGAACCCGACGCGTCCGACCGGAGGCATCGCCTTCGGTCCGAGTACGGTCGCCGATCCCGTCCGGACGGAAGGCGAACCGATGATCCACGTAGACCACAACGGCAACATCTGGGAATCCGGGCCCTGGGGAACGTCCACGCAACTGAGTTTCGTCCACCGCTCGACGGACGGTGGCGACTCGTTCCATCTGACCTCCTCGACCCAGAGACCCGACGCGCCGCCGGGCGGCGGTGACACGGACATCGTGACCGACGACCAGGGGTTCGCCTACTTCGTCGACCTCGAGGGTCTCGCGAACCTGGGCGTTGCCGTTTCGAACGACGGCGGGAACACGTGGAGGAAGAACCCGATCGCGACCGACCCGGCGCAGGATCGGCAGTGGTATGCCGTCGACAACGGAAACACCTCGGCGGCGAGCGATAACACGATCTTCCTCACGGTCCACGAGCTCGCGGCCGGGATGGAGGTGTACAGCTCGCCCGGATCAACGGGATCGGGCGACCTCACGGGTGGCCTCGTCTTCACGAGGGCCTCGGGCAAACTGGCGATCGGTTCCGGAGCCACGTGCGGTCAGACGAAGTTCGACCCTGTACGACGTAACCTGTACCTGCCGTGCGTCGGAGGCGACCACGTCGACGTGATCACAGGCCACGTCGACCTCATGCAGCGGACCGGGATTTCGTTCTTCCATCACGGTGCGCCGACCAGCCCCGGTGGTGCCGTCGGGGACCTCTTCACGACGGCGGCGGTCGACCAGGCCGGCAACGTGTACGTCGCCTGGGTCGACACGCACGACCACAACGTCTACGTGAGCGGTTCGACCGATGGCGGGCTCATGTGGACCCCGCCGTTGCAGGTGAACGGCGATCCGGCGAACACGAATGTGTGGCCGTGGATCGTCGGCGGCGCGAGCGGGATCGTCGACGTGGTGTGGTACGGCACGTCCGTGCGGGGCGATCCGGGCACCTTCCCCTCGTGGTTTTCGGACCGCGCCGCCGCCACGACCGTGCCGTGGCATGTCTACCTGGCCCAGGTCCAACTCAACTTCGGCGCCCCCGCGACCTCGACCATCTACCAGGCCCGTGCGACGGAGCATCCGATGCACTTCGGCCAGATTTGCCAGGAAGGAATCGGTTGCACGACGAGCAACGGGGACCGCAGCATGGCGGACTTCTTCACGGTCACGGTCGACGCGAGCGGGGCGGCCCTGATCGTGTACGATGACACGACGAACCAGCATCACGGCGCGAGCCTCTTCGTCGCCCGCCAAGTGTCCGGTCCAGGCGCCTTCGGCACGGCGATCTCGCGCCCGGTGCCGACGAATCCGGTCTCGGATCCGACCGACGATGCGCAATCGCCGCACTACGCCCCCGTCGTCGGACCGGGGCCGAACGTCCCGTCGATGGACTTCACCGCGGCCCAATTGAGCCAGCCGAGTAACGGCGTCCTCCGGGTCCGGATGCGCGTCGCGAGCGCAGCGACGCTGGCTCCGCCGGCGGGGGCCGACGGAATCGTCTGGCTGACCCGCTGGCAGGCCCGTTCCATCGGGGACGGCGGCGAAACGAGCTACCGGATCTTTTACGTTGGAGCGAGGTCGGTCGGCGGGGCCGACCCCACGTTCTTCTCCGGCACCGGGACCTCCGCGAGTCCGAAGGGCGTGCCCGGAAACGGCTGTGTCACGAACACGCCTCAGAACTGCAAACTCATTGAGTATCCGGCGGAGCACACGGAGACGGGATCGCTGAATCGCGCGACGGGGAATTTCGTCATCGACGTGCCCCGGGCCCACATCGGCCTCCCGAAGAGCGGTGACACCCTGTACAGTGTGACGGCCATCAGCTTCGCCGAGGTCTCCGGCGGTCCGCTCCTCCAAGACATCGACGGGACCCCCGCGTTCGACGTGACCCTCACGAAGGGGTCCGGCGGCGGAGGACACCACGGGACCGGCCACGGCTCGGAGAAGGATTCCTCGGGAGGCGATGCCCACTTCTCGATCGTCGCGAACGACGACCAGATCGGCAAAATCTCCTTCGTCGACCCTGCAATGGGGATCGTCTTCGAGTCCGCGTATCTGCAATCCGTCGTCTTCGATGGCTCCACGGCCACGATCGAAGGGACGGGCTTCGTGGCGGGCGGCTTTGCCGGATTCCGGATTGTCATGCAAGACGTGGCGAACCCGGGAGTCGGAAAGGACACGTTCGCGATCCAGCTGTCGACCGGACTGACGGTGTCGGGCACCATCACGGACGGGGAGATCGAAATCTCGTGAGCGGTCCATCCTGATCTCGAATTCGGCCGAAGCGTTATCAACCGGCGCTCGCTCCCGCCCTCGAGCAACATGACCTCCGACCCATTCCAGGCATTCAAGGCGATGCAGCGGGAGAACTGGAAGACGTTCGCGCCCCTCGCCATGACGACGACCCCGAGCGCCGCGAAACTCGTGCACTTCGCGGGAGTCCGGCCGAACCAGAACGTGCTCGACGTGGGGTGCGGCACCGGCGTGGTGGCAATTACCGCGCGTCGGGCGGGGGCCGCTGTGACCGGCTTCGACCTGACCCCCGAGCTCCTCGCGGTCGCCAAAGAGAATGCGGCGATCGCCGAACTGGACGACATCACCTGGAAACAGGGCGATGTGGAGAGCCTTCCCTTCCGCGATGGAGAGTTCGACGTCGTGCTAAGCCAATTCGCCCATATCTTCGCCCCGCGTCCGGAAGTCGCCATCAAGGAAATGTTGCGGGTCCTAAAATCGGGTGGCCGCATCGCCTGGTGGCCGCATTGCCTTCAACACGTGGCCTCCCGAGCTGTTCATCGGTCGGATGTTCGCCCTCACCGCCTCTTACATGCCACCGGCGGATCCGAAACCGGCTCCACCCCATCAGTGGGGAGACCCGAACATCGTGATGCAGCGTCTCGGGACCGCCGTCCGCGACGTGACATTCGACCGTGCCTTGCAGGTCACGCCGGCCCTGAGTCCCCAGCACTACCGCCATCTCCTCGAGCAAACGGGCGGGCCCATGGTCCGCCTGATGCAGACCCTGAAGGACGACCCGGCCCGTCTGGCACAGTTCCGGCATCAGTACGACGAGCTCGTGGGTCAGTACTTCGACGGCAACCTCGTCCGCCAAGACTTCCTGATGACGCGAGCCACGAAGGTGTAGACAGGAGCCCCTCAAGGGACAACGGTCGCCTTCTGGATCGTGACCTTCGTCCGCGGGCGGTCTTGGCTGTCGGTCGGCGTCCGGGTGATGGCGTCGACGACTTCCATACCGGATACGAC
>WNGC01000937.1_pt1 | contig 17455 bp, 9 predicted proteins | sample 5400051 | NCBI WGS metagenome assembly WNGC01 (sample SAMN13153368, study PRJNA577476) | soil metagenome | isolation source: 20 cm soil or saprolite under grassland replicate 2 | place: USA:California | collected 2016-06-15
TGGTAGAGCGCGTACGCGGCCTCCATCTGCCGCTCGTAGTTCACGATGCCGCCCGACGTCTCGTTGTGCACGATCAGCTTGACGCCCTTCGACTGCGCGTACTTCGCGAGTCCCGGCAGATCGTAATCGGGATACGCCGCAGTGAACGAAAACGCGTTGGCGTTCTTGATCCAGTCGCCATCCCAGCCGACGTTCCATCCTTCTACCAGCACACCACCGAGTCCGTTCGCGGCGGCGAAATCGATGTAGCGCTTTGTGTTCTCGGTCGTGGCACCGTGCTTTGGCCCCGAGCTCCACGTCATCGTGTTGATGTGCATTCCCCACCAGATGCCGATGTACTTCATCGGCTTGATCCAGCTCACGTCAGATAGCACGTTCGGCGGGTTGAGATTCAACCCGAGCACCGACGGCGATAGATCCGCGGCGCGATCAGCGAGCTGAATCGTCCGCCAGGGTGTCACGAATGGAGTGTGGCCGCGCACCTTGTCGCCGTTCTGCCACGGCGCGAGTGCGACTCGTAGAGTGCGATTATCCATCCGGGGGCCGGCGAGATTCATCCGCGCGTAGTCAACCAGATTGGCTTCGTGAATCACCATGTACGTCTTGCCGTCGCGAGTCACCATCGTGAATGGTGTCTGGATGCTGTCGGTCACACTCAGCGGCCCCGAGGAGTAGAGCATCTCCGACCGATCCAGCCTCGGCCTGTTCGACGGAATCCACCAGGATTTCGAGTCGTCCGCGAAGCTGAACTCCGTGAGCTCGTCGGAAATGACGAACTCGCCGAGTGCGGGCTGCGCGGGAAATTCGTAGCGGAATCCGACGCCGTCGTTGAACGCGCGAACGACGAAATAGAACCGCCGACTCGGCGCGGCGGTCTCGGCGACCGACACCCGGAGCTCGTTGTGGTGGTCGCGAACGCGTGCTACCTCGCCCCAGGGTTGCGTCCACGTCTCGTCGTGCGAGGCGCGCGTCGTTCCGGCGATTCGAAGACCGTCGCGGAGAGTTGGCGCGCCCTTGAACGCGAAGCCGAGTGTCGAGGGAACTATCAAGGGGTGGCCATCGCGACTGAGGGTGTAGTAGAGCCTTCCCTCGCGGACGCCAACCCCGACCTTGTTCCTGCCATCCGGCGAGGTGACGCTGACTGAATCCTGCGCGATTACGCTGGAGGCGGTGAGCGTGGCCAGAAGCGCGGCGAACGCCATTCCTCTCGTGCAGCTAAACACATACGTCTTCATGTCGTTCTCCGTTTCAGGAAGTCGGGCTGGTTCGCGACTCGTATCGAGTGACCTTGGGAATGCTCATGTAGTCGATAAATACAGAAAACAGTAACGGGGCACAGCTAATGCTTGTAAGTTCTTTCACAGCTAATCTGGCCTTGCGCCACCGTCATATGGCGTCATACACGCTGCGCGTAGCTCTGTCCTGCTCTGTCCTCGCAGGCCTTCTCGCTGGATGTGCCTCGGGCAATCGTGCGCCCGATCCAACGGTCAACCTCCCGTCCCGAGGTCCCGACGGCGGGACACTCGTAACATCCGACGATCTCGATCGTACCCCTAATGAGTCGATCGAGCGAACCCTCGCCGCCAAAGTGCCGGGGTTGTACATCTCGCACACGGCCGACGGCAGCATTGCCATCCGCATCCGCGGGAACTCCTCGATAACAGGAAGCAACGAGCCGCTATACGTAATTGATGGCATGGCGGTGCAGTCGGGGCCAGGCGGCAGCCTCACGGGAATTAACCCAAAGGACATCGCATCGATCGAAGTGCTCAAGGACGCTGTCTCCACTTCATTCTACGGCGTACGGGGTGCGAACGGCGTAATCGTCATCAAGACGAAGCACGCCTCTCAGTGACCTGAAGGGTAGTGCCGGCCGACGTCTGCGTCCCTGACGCCAGTCGACCGGAACACCAGAGGTCCATCGTTGTTGCGTGACACGATGTAGATAGCTCCATGTCTCGTACGTACGCGCTTGATGTCGCGCGCCTGTCCCGGGACAAAGAACCCGCTCTCGACTTCCCGCAGCGGACTGAAGTGCCCCTTCCCATCGCCGCGCAGGTATAGTCCATATCCTGCGCTCATTCGACCGATATCGGGCTTGACGCCGTCGAAGTTTCCCGCGAGCAGCAGATCGAGCTTCCCATCGCCATCGATGTCCGACGCGAGAATTCCGTACACCGGCGCGATCTGGGCTTCGCGCGGTAGTGGAACCAGCGTAAAGCTGCCGTCGCCGTTGTTTCGCGCCAGCGCCGTCGCAAAAGTGTAGACGTTTTTCACCACGGCGTCGGCGAGATCCTGCCGTGGGAAAATGTCGGCCACCGTCTGCCTTGCGTAGTCCTTGTAATTGGGGTAGCGGTCTTTGAGGAAAGTGAGCGACCTGATGAGATCATCACGCAGTGTGAGCGGATACGCGCGACCATTGTCGTAGTACGAGATGATTTGCTGAACGAAGCCGGTCTGGGCGAAGTCCTTCACGTACATGGTGGTCGGCTCCTTTGCGTTGGCCTGCAGTCGAGTATTCAGACCCACGTTTCCGACTATGAAATCCACGCGTCCGTCGCCAGTGAAATCGCCGGCGATGATGCGGTTCCACCAGCCGTTGCTTTTCTCCAACCCGGTCACCGTCATCTTCTCCAGACGGCCGTGCCCGTTGTTGTGGAAGATGGTGATGGGCATCCACTCACCCACGACAACGAGATCGACCTTGCCATCGCCATCGACATCCTTCCAAATCGCGTCGGTGACCATCCCGATACGTGCCAATCCCGGTGCCGCTTTGTCCGTTACGTCCGTGAAGTGCCCGCGACCGTCGTTCTTGAGCAACTGGCTCTGGGGATCGATGCCATAGCGTCCGGGAACGCTGCGACCGCCCACGAACAGGTCGATCGCGCCGTCCCCGTCGAAGTCTGCCGCGACTGCTTGTGAGCCGCTCGAGCTCAGCGCCGGTACCGCGCCAATTGCCTTCCTGAAATTCCCGCGACCGTCGTTGAGATAGAGACGGTCCTCCAGAGCAGGAGCTGCGTCAGAGAACTCGGTCCCCCCGGTCACGACGTAAAGATCGGGACGACCATCTCCGTTCGCGTCGAAGAACGTCGCGGCCACATCTTCGGATATGCTGTCCTGAGCGAGCAGCTTCTCGTTGCTCCTGACGAAGGCGCCATTCTGCTGCTGGATGAGTATCGCGCTCGGTTGATCCCTCGCTCCGCCGATGAAGACATCATCCAGTCCGTCGCCGTTCACGTCGGCAACAGCCATAACTGGTCCTTCCGTCGACAGCATCTTCGGCATCAGGCGCTCGCGCTCGAAGTCGACGAAGTCATTTTCTCGGTGCACGAACGGGATTGCCGTGCGTTGGGTCACGTCCGCGACTATCTGCGCTGCTGGTTTAGCTGGAGCGGGCGGAGCGACAGCACGCGACTCCGAATGCTTTATCGTGATGCGCTCGTTCGCGGCTACGTTTGTGAGTGTGCTGACCCGGCCATCCGGCCACTCAACGCTTACCGAGACGACAGTATCGATCTTGCCGAGTCCGAAGTTAAGCACATAGTCGACACTCGATTGGAAGCCTCGCGTGGGCGATAGCTCCTGATACAGGGCAGTTTTACCAGTCTGCACGGTCACTTTCGCGCCGACGCCAAAGCGGTTTTGCCCTTCGTCATCGAGCTTGATGGCGAGATAGTGATTGTCCTTCAACAGCGCGCGCGCGTTATTCCGGTAGAGAAACGCTTCGTCGTTGACATTGTTGACGATGAGATCGAGGGCGCCGTCTCCGTCGAGATCAGCGTATGCCGCGCCGCTGGCGAAGCTCGGCGTTCCCAATCCCCAATTGACGGCCTCGTTACTGAAGGTGAGGTCACCATTGTTGTGGAAGGCATAGTGCTGGAGCTTCGTCGAGCTCATGGCGTCAGTGAGCCGCTTGAAGTCGACGCCCTTCCTCTGCACTGCCGTCCGCATCGTCTGCTCATTGCCTAGGAACGCGATGTAATCCTGCGACGTCACGTCCTTCGCGATGCCGTTGGTAACGTAGATGTCCTTGTAGCCGTCGAGGTCGAGATCGGCGATGAGAGCGCTCCAGCTCCAGTCCGTTTTCGCGACGCCCGCCATCTGTCCAACGTCGCTGAACGTGCCGTTGCCGTTATTGAGCTGCAGCATGTTGCGCATCAACTGGTAGTGAAATCCGTTCTTCACCTTCGCCTGATAGGCATCCCAGTCCTCGAACGCCGACGTGGTTCTGAGCCGGTACTCATCTTCCGGCAGCATATCGGTCGTGTAAATGTCCGGCCAGCCGTCGTTGTTGATGTCGGCGATGTCGAGTCCCATCGAGAAGTACGATAGATACGGCATCTGCTTGTCGAGCTGCTCGGTGAACGTTCCGTCGCGATTGTTGATGTAGAGGTAGTCGCGCTCGAAGAAATCGTTCGAGACGTAGATGTCCGGCCAGCCGTCGCGATTCACGTCGCTCGCGACGACGCCGAGTCCGAGGGCGATCTCGCTGCCGAAGATTCCCGCCTTCTCGCTGACGTCCGTGAAATGTCCGTTGCCATCGTTGTGAAACAGCTTGTCCCCGCCAAGTTTGTCGCGGACGTGACGGGTGTTGCGGAGGCCGAAGCTTGTTACCGGACGGAAGGAGTTGTTGACGAGGAAAAGATCGAGATTGCCGTCGCGGTCGTAATCGAAGAACGTGGCCTGTGTCGAGTAGCCCTCATCCGCGATTCCATACTGAGCGGCTTCTTCGCTGAAGGTCGGAATCCCGTCCTTGCCTGCACCTTTGTTGATGTAGAGCTCGTTCGCGCGACGTTTGCCGGGGATGTTGCCCGCGTAGCAGACGTAGATGTCGAGCAGGCCGTCGCCATTCACGTCGGCAAAGGTGACGCCGGTGGACCAGGAGCCTTTGCCTCCCACACCGGCCTCACGAGTGATGTCGGTGAACTGAAAATGGCCCTTGTTGAGATAGAGTTGGTTCCCGTGCTCATTCGATGTGAGCATTACTTCGGGAAGTCCATCCCCATTGAGATCGCCGACCGCGACACCCCCACCGTTGTAGAAGTTACGGTAGGTGAAGACGTTCAGCTCGTGCGTGTCTTCGAGGCGATTCGCGAAGCGCACGCCGGTGTAGCTGGAAGGCAGCTGCGTGAAGAGATGTCCGTCGACCGGAGGGGCTTTGCTACTCGAGAGTTCCTGCTTGGACTCGCTCTGCTTGGCGCAGCCGAAGGCGAGATACAGCGCGGAAAGAACAATACAGAGCCTCAGCCTCAAGGCTGCATTCATCAACAATGGATCCCTTTGCGCATCATGGCCTGCTCCCTTTCGGGAACAGGCCATGATGGAAGAAGTAAAACTTGACTGCGGGAAATCAGTATCCCGGGTTCTGTGTGAGCAGAGGGTTTACGTCGATCTGGGTCTGCGGAATGGGAAACAGGATCTTGTACGCAGGCGACGCAAGCTTGTAGCCCCACGGCAGGTTGTACTTGTTGGTTCCACCCTGCTCAGCGCCTATCCTGATCAAATCCGTGCGACGCTTGCCCTCGGCGGTGAGCTCGAAGAGACGCTCGGAAAGAATCGAATCGCGCAGCGCTACTTGCGAGAGTGCCGGCGAAAGCGGCTTCGGAGTCGTCGGGAATGCCCGCGCGCGCGTGGTTGTGTTGATGAGGTTGATTGCGGCGACCGTCTGACCAAGCTCGTTCATCGCCTCCGCCTTGATCAGATCGATCTCTGCGAGACGGAAGGTCGCGTAGTCATTGCCGTTGTCCTGCTGAGCGTGCGCAGGATCGCTCGGCCACTTGGTGATCCGAACTCCACCGCCTTCGGTCGCGCACGTCTCGTTGGGGCCGACGGCGCACGACGTCGAATTTCCAATGTTCGGATCAAAGATCAGTGGATTGCCCTGACGGTCATTCACCGGCTGTCCGGTCTCGATGTTGTACTGTCTTCCGGCGAGAAATATCTGGCGTCGGATGTCGTTAGCGTCGAAGGCGTAGTAGGTCTCGGCCAAAGTTGCGTAGCCGTTCCATGGTGACGGCGTGTACTGAGTGTAGTGCAGCGCCCGCATCAGGAAGTTCAAACCCAGACCGCTCTGGTTGAGGAACTTCACCGCCATGACGATTTCTTTGGAGGTGTTGTTGTCGGCGGTAAAGTTGTGTCTCCAGGTGGCACCGCTTTCGAGTTGGTAGCCGGCCGGAGAGTTCAGCACTCTATCCGCAGCTGCGACTGCGTCCGCCCAGCGGGCTGTGCCTTTTGCCAGTCCGGTCGTGCTGACTGTTCCCGTAAATACCTCGGCGTTGAGGTACAGGCTGGCCAGCATCGCGTCGGCGGCGCCTTTGGTAAGGCGTCCGTTCCATTCAGGAGCCCACGAGACGGGAAGGTCAGCGCGAGCTGCCGTTAACTCGTCCTCAACGAACTTGAAGACTTCGGCGCGTGTGTTCTGCGCGCGCGCTTGGATCGCAACATCCGTCACGATCGGAACGCCGCCGAACATGTCCATCAGCATGTAGTAGTAGAAAGCGCGGAGCGCCCGAAGCTCCGCGATCATCGTCGGCTTGCCGGCAAAGCTGACGTTCTCGAGGCCGGCCAGAACCACGTTCGCTTTGGCGACCCCCTGGAACATTGAAACCCAGGCGTTTTTGATGTTATCGAGGCCCGCTGGGCTTGTGGGAGTGAAAGTGTGGCGGTGGATGTCGAGCCATTTCCCACCGTCCAGCCAATCCTGGCCGCGAGTGGGAACGATGATCTCGTCCGTGCTCACCTCCTGGATTTCGTAAGGGCCTTCAACGGTTTGTCGAAGCTGCGCATAAACCGATGCGAGCCCGCCGACAGCTTCATCCGCATTGCGGTAGAAGTTCTCGGGTGTAATGGCGCTTTGCGGTACCTCGGTAAGGTCCGTGCACGCCGGCGCGAGGATTAGCGCGGTAATGACCGCCGCTACCCCCATTGACTTCGTCATAATGGGTTTCCTAGAAAGCGACACGGAGGCCTCCCGTAAAAGTACGACCGCGCGGATAGTGGAGATAATCGATGCCTCGCGGCGCGAGTCCAGGCAGTTGTGTGTGGACTTCGGGATCATATCCTGAATAGTTGGTCCATAGAATCAGATTGTCGCCCGAGATGAATACGCGGGAATTCCTCGCCGTGCCCGTGAAGCTCGGCAGGTCGAAGGTGTAGCCAACGGTAACGTTCTGCAAGCGAGTGTAGGATCCGTCTTCAATGTACCGGGACGAATATTTCGCCGGCTCGTGTATCTCCGACGGGTCGTTGAGCGCCGACAGGAGGAAGTTCTTGTCCTGAAGCGCGTTACCCTTCTGGGCGTAGACGAGTGCGGTGTTATTGAAGATCTTCTGCCCCGCAACTCTGTTAACCAACATGCTGAAGTCAAACTTCTTCCAGTTTCCGTTGGTGCGGACGCCCAAGTTGTACTTCGGGAACGCATTCCCGAGAATGACATCGTCGTCGGAGTTCAACGCCGCGGCCTGCACCTGACCCGCGAGGACACGGCTCGTTTCCTTGCCGCTGGCATCTCTGGTAACCGTGTAGTGATTGAACAGCTGGTGACCCGCCGCGTCGAACCCAAAGAATTGAGGTCCCCAGAACGTACCGAGCGGCTGACCCGGCATGATGCGCTGGGTGAACTGGTTGGATTGCCCCTGACCGCTGGCTTGAGCCGTCGTGATGAACCCTTTTCCGCCCAGGTCGATGACCTCGTTCTTGTCGTGCGAGAAGACGAATCCGGCGGACCAGTTCAAATCCGAGCGCTGAAGCACTAGTCCATCAAGGGAGAGCTCGAGCCCCTTATTCCTCATCCGTCCAATGTTCTCGAGGCGCGTTTCAACCACCGCAGGCTGCGGCACGTTCACCTCGAGCAGGAGATCGTTGGTATTCTTGACGTAATACTCCAGACTACCGTTCAATCGGTTGTTGAGGATTCCGTAATCGAGCGCAAAGTTGGTCTGCGCAGTTTCCTCCCACTTCAAATTCGGATTCGGATTTCTGATCGGTGTGATGCCGGTCACTGGCCGGTCGCCGAACGCATAGCGTGAGCCGCCATCGGCTGCCAGCAGGATCAGGGACGAATAGGGCGCTACGGCCTCATTTCCTTGTTTGCCCCATCCAGCGCGTAACCGCAGTTCCGAGAAAGGCCCCGTCCTCATGAATGACTCCTGACTGAGGCGCCAGGAGCCGGAGATGGCGGGAAACACTGCCCACTTGTTCCCTGCTCCGAACGCTGACGATCCATCGCGTCGCAGCACACCAGTGAGGAAGTATTTCTCGTTCAGGCCGACGTTGGCTCGCCCGAAGAACGATACGAGGCGTTTGTCCGTCTTGAACGAATAGGGAGGCTCGAGTCCAATTCCGCTGCCGAGGCTGTTGAACGTGAACGCGTCGGTCAGGTAATTACGCGTTTGCACTCCAAACTCGTTCAGCGTCGTTTGGCCGAACTCATAACCGCCGACGACATCGAGCTCGCGACTGGCGGTGAAGGTCGGGTGAAAGGTGAGAACTGTCTGGATTGTCTTTGTGGTATTGTCGCGATTCCTTCTGTCCGCGAGACCGTTGAATACGGCACCCGCCGGACTGATCCTCGGCATGTAGAAATTTCGATCACCAGCAGTGCGGTCTACGCCAACCGCTACGCGACCCGTAAGGCTCGAGAAGATGTCGTAATCCGCTGACATGTTGCCGAGCGTGCGGTCCGACGTGCCTTTGTCCAGGATCTGGTTCGCCAAACCTACGGGATTGCGAACTGACTGCGCTCCCTGTCCGATTTCGTAATAAGTGGTGACGCCTGTGGTTGCATCGGTCAGCGTTACCGGATGCGTTGGATTGAAGTTCATCATGTTGATGAAGACGCCTCCTTCAAATCCACCATTTTCCTCGAACGGGAGGTAGTCGTTGATGATGTGCGAGCCGGTGAGATTGAGCCCAAGCCGAAGGCGGCCGTCGATCGCACTGTGGGTCCCGTTGACTCGGGCCTGATAGCGCCTGAGTCCGTTGGCGATCACGATTCCCTGCTGGTCGAAGTAGTTCAGCGACGCACGATATTGCGTGTTGGCGGATCCGCCGGAGAACGAGAGATTGTGGTTAATGGTCGGAGCCGAGCGGAACAACTCATCCTGCCAGTTTGTGTTCGCGCTTCCCTGATTCGTGACGGCCACTGGGAGGATATTCCCGAGGGCGACTTGAGCCGCGATGAAGTCCCTGTACTGGCTGCCGCTCACCATGTCGAGTCGCTTGTACGGCGAGGACATTCCGGCCTGCACCTCGTACTCGACCGTTGGTCCACCGACGCTACCCTTTTTCGTCTCGATGAGAATGACGCCATTGGCGCCGCGCGCGCCGTAAATTGCCGTCGCGGCAGCATCTTTCAGGATCGTGATTGATGAAATGTCCGCCGGGTTGATCAAATTCAGCGGATTGCGCGGCAGCGGAGCCGTGCCCATCGGTGTAGCACCACCCGGCTCGGCGGATTCGTCGGCGCTCAACGGAACACCGTCGACCACGTAAAGGGGCTGGTTGCTGGCGCTGATAGACGTTCCACCACGGATGAGAATCTGTGCGCCAGCCCCGGGCTCACCGCTATTCTGGGTCAGCTGAACTCCCGTTGCGCGACCCTCGATCAGATTGGTGACGTTGGTGGGCACCGCTGTGTGCACGTCGTTGGCGTCGATCGTCGAGATCGATCCGGTGATCGCGAGGCGCCGTTGCGTTCCGTAGCCAGTGGTCACGACTTCCTCGAGGACGGCCGCGTGCCGGTCGAGAGAGAAGACTGCGGTGACCGTTCCGCCGTTGGGTACGGTGACGATTTGTACCGGTGCGCTGAAGCCGATACGGCGGGCTCGCACGGTCTGCGAGCCGGATGGGACGCCGCCAATGGTGAAGGTGCCATCTGGTCCAGAGACCGCTCCGCGCCGTGTGCCTTCGACGAACACACTCACATCGGCGACAGGCTGCTGAGTCGTGGCGTCGACGACTCTGCCTGTGATTGTACCTGTCGGTGGGACCGGGGTTTGTGCGCTAAGTCGGGCCGAACACAACAGGCCGACCACGAGCGCGAAAATGAGGCGACGAACAACTGCCATAAGCAGGTCCTCCACTGGGTGGTAAGGGGGACGACAACTTTTCCGAACGCGCGCGCTTGCGGGTAGGCGCAGGTTGCCGAGTATTCCAGAAAACGGAATCGGCGTGGCACCCAACCCGACAAGTCAATCGCGTGCCATTAAATGCTGTCCGGTTAAGGAATTGTCAAGCTTGAGTATCCGAGGGCGAATGTCAGCGCTGCGTAAGGATCAGCGAGTCGCTGGCCGCGATTCAGGAGCTAGCGGTCCCTTTTTTCCCCCGAGATGCAACCGCAGCGACTGTTAAGAAAAGCCGCGCGACGGAGCAGCTACTTAACCGACGAGTCGGCTTTGAGCCCGCGCTCCTCGAGAAGAGCTTCGACGCTCGGATCGCGGCCGCGCCAGTTCCGATACATTGTCGCGGCATCCTCGGTGGCCCCTTTCGACAGGATCATCGTGCGGAAGCGCAAACCGTTTTCGCGCGTCAGCCCGCCGTGCTCGCGGAACCACGCAAACGCATCGTCATCCAGCACTTCGCTCCACGTGTAGGCGTAGTATCCCGCGGAGTAACCTCCGTCCCAGATGTGCGAGAAGTAGGTGCTGTGGTATCGCGGCGGAACCTGCGGCACCGCGACGTTGTACCGCTCGAGTGCCGTGGCTTCGAACGCATCGACATCGGCTGGCGCTGCGCCGGCCGGCAACGTGTGCCACGCGAAATCCAGGAGCGATGCTTCGAGAAGCTCCGTCGTCTCAAATCCCTGGTTGAACGTTCGCGATTGCTTGATTTTGTCGACGAGTGCGGCCGGCATTGGAGCTCCCGTCTGATAGTGCTTCGCGTAATACGCGAAGACGATCGGGTCGAGCGCCCAGTGTTCGTTGAACTGCGATGGAAATTCGACGAAGTCACGCGGCACGTTCGTCCCTGAAAGGGTCGGGTACTGGACGTTCGAGAACATGCCGTGCAGCGCGTGTCCGAATTCGTGGAACATCGTCGTCACATCGTCGTAGGTAAGCAACGCCGGCTGGCCGGCCGCGGGCTTGGTGAAATTCGCGACGTTGTAGACGACGGCCTTGAAACCCATGAGCCCCGACTGGTCGACCCAATTGTCCATCCACGCGCCACCCTGCTTGTTGTCGCGCTTGAAGTAGTCAGCATACCAGAGCGCCAACGGCTGGCCGTTCGCGTCGAGCACTTCGAACACGCGCACGTCGGGCTGATAGACGGGAATGTCGTGACGTTCTCTGAAAGTGATTCCGTACAGCCGATTCGCGGCGAAGAAGACTCCGTTCTGAAGCACGTTGTTCAGCTCGAAGTAAGGCATGATCTGCGATTCATCGAGACTATACCTGACCTTCCTCACCTGCTCGGCGTAGTACTGCCAATCCCACGGCTCGAGTTTGAATCCAGCGCCTTGCGAGTCGATCAGCTTTTGCATGTCCGCCGCTTCGGTACGCGCTCTTGCTGTCGCAGCCGGCGCGAGATCCGTCAACAGCTTGATCGCGTTCTCCGGAGTCTTCGCGCCCTGGGTCTCGAGAGCGTACGCGGCCCAACTCGAATATCCGAGCAGCTTCGCCTTCTCCGCGCGCAGCTCCGCCATCCGACGAATGGTGGCGCGAGTATCGTTGGAGTCGCCGCGCTCGGTGCGCATAGTGGATAACTGGAACAGACGCTTACGAACAGCGCGATTCTTGAGCTCGGCTTGCGACGGCTGCTGCGTCGTATTGCGGAGCGGGACCACCCACTTGCCCGTCAGACCGCGATCCTTCGCCGCCTGGGCTGCAGTTTGAATCTCGTCGGCGGAGAGTCCGTCGAGATCGGAAACGTTGTCGACAACCAGTGCGTTCGCTTTGGTACCTGCCAACAGCTTGTTGGAGAAATCGGTCGAGAGTTTCGACAGCTCCTGATTGAGCGCCCGCACGCGGACCTTATCGGCCTCAGACAGTCGCGCGCCGGCACGAACGAAGTCGCGGTTGTACCGCTCTACGAGCGCCATCTGCTCGGGCGTGAAATTGCTCCTCGCACGATTGTCGTAGACGCTCTTCACGCGCTGATACAGCTGGTCGTTCAGATAGATCGCATCATTGTTGGCGGCGAGCTTCGGCGCTTCGATCTCCTGCACCTTTTGCAACGTGTCGTTGGTGTTGGCGCCAATCACTCCGAAGAAAGTCTTCGCGGCTCGATTCAGCAGCGCTCCGGATCTTTCCATCGCCACGATCGTGTTCTCGAACGCCGGTGGAGCTGTCTGCTTCGCGATCGCGTCGATCTCGGCCAGCCGCTCGCGCATTCCTTCTTCGAGTGCGGGCTGATAGTGCTCGTTCCGGATCAGGTCGAAGCGCGGAGCGTGATAAGGGAGATCGCTCTCGACGAACAACGGATTCGCCGCGCCGGTCGCCGGCGCAGGCGCGGACGTCGTCGTAGTGGTCGAAACCGACGGCGCGCAACCGCTGGCGAGCGCCGCTGCCAGCGAGGCGGTTGCAAAGACGAGGCGGGGTTCGGCGGAAAGTTTATTCGTGCGTTTCATTTTGCTAGCGGAAGGATAATATGATTTACACCATGATCGACCGTATGTCTCTCGTTCGATGTGTCCTCTTCACTGTCGCTATCGTACTCGCTTTGCCCGTCGGCGCCCAGTCCGCGAACACCGCATCGAGCACCGTGTCGTCGGTCGACAAGCCAGCTTCAGATTCGACAGCGCGAAACCCGAATTCGGTTCAACCCGAACGGCCGACGGTCGCGACGCATGCGGGTACTGTCGCGCGCGGCTGGCTCGAGCTGGAAGAGGGCGGCGAATGGGACAGGGCTTCGGATGGAACGCGATCGTTTTTCGCTCCGACGAATCTCAAGATTGGCCTCGCATCGAAGGCACAGCTCAATCTGCTCTTCAATCTGATCCACGACCGAAGCATTCGCGGTGGCTCGTTCGCACCGAGCGATCTCACCATCGGTGTCAAGTATCGACTCGTAGATGACTATCCCGTCCTCGGAGATTTCGCGATCCTGCCGGCGGTCAAGCTGCCGACTTCTTCACCGAGCGCCGCCGGCACCGGAACGACTGACTTCTCGCTGCTACTCATCTCGAGCCACCAGCTCGGACCGGTCGCGATGGATCTCAACGTTGGCCAAACGCGAAGGACGGGTGATGGAACGACGGCGCCGAAAAGCGCCGGAGTCTGGACGGCGTCGTTCGGATTTCCGCTGATCGGCCGTCTGGGCGCAGCGGTCGAGATGTTCGGCTATCCGCACACCACGGGGCCGCTCGGCGCGAAAGGGACTGCTGCGCTTCTTATCGGGCCAACGTTTCTCGCACGCGACTGGCTTGCGTTCGATGCGGGAATCGTCGCTCCGATGGTCGGCCCACAACCGCGCGCGATTTATACGGGATTCGTTTGGAACCTGGGTTGCTTCGCGGGGCGGAAGATCTGCCGGTAGGAATCGCGACGCAGACGGTGTCCGGGTTTCTATTCGGTTTTCGAGGGGGAGCGCCGGCGCCGCACGGCAGGACCGGCTGACTGCTGGCCCGCATAGTACTCGTCGATCGTCGCCCTCAGCACCATGTCGGAGATCTGCTTGGTTGGAGAGATGTCGGCGCTCGCGTCGGTGTCAGCCGCGAAAGTGAGCAACGGCAGTCCACACACCTGCTTGACTTTGATGATGACTTTCTCCGGCGGCCGGCCCTGTCGCTTCAACTCGCCCACGAGGGCGCGGACCGTCGCCACTAGCTGCTCGCGGCTGCCTGACCCTTCGGTCGCTTTCTCGAACGCGTTTCGGACGTCGCCTTCCAGTCTTTTCGCCACGGCTTCTCGAAAATGGGTTCGCGCCCGGCGAGGTTGCTTCGGGCATCTATCAAATACCAGGTAGCAACTCACCGGGTTCCAATTGCAGAGGCGTGCCTCGACGAAGCTCTCTGCGAATCAATGTGAGCCGAGGGGCTCTACAACGATGACGGTAAAGGAGCCGGGTAGCATCGGGGGACGGCGGCGCGGGTTGGTTGCCGTCGATTCGGCGGGAACCGGACCGAACTTAGCCGACGCGATGTAGATGCGGTGTGTAGCCGGATCCAGACCCATGTTGCGACCGCGCTCGCCCGTCTGGACCGTTTCCACGACGTGATACTTGTCCGGCGAGTCCTGGTGGATGACCGTGAGTGTGCCATCGGCGTTGGACGCGTAGACATCGCGCAGATAAGGATCGTATCCAGCGCCGTCGACCCCCTGCCCGATCGGAACTGTCGCGACCAGGGTTCCATTCTTGTAATCGGAAATCGCCATCACGCCACTCCTGCATCCGCTGAACAATCTCTGACGACGGGTGTCGATCGCCATCGAAACGGGATTCTTGCACGGAGCCGTCGACCATCGTTTCCTGGTCGTGACGAGCTTGTTCGCGTCGATCTCCACGATCTGACTGCTGTCGACGAGGTTGACGTAGATCATCCCGTTTCGCGCGGACTGGCCGTACTCCGGTTTTCCGCCGAGCGCGATGGTTGCGATCGCGATTCCCCTGCGTGGATCAATCACCGTGGAGGAGTTGGCGTCGCCGTTGAATGAGAACACCCTCTTCGATGCGGGATCGTAGATAATTGCGTCTGCATCCTCAGCCGCCTTGATACGCGCGAGCGGCGCGTACGTTTTGAGGTCGAACATCACGATCGAGCTGTCGTTGCCTGATGTCGCGAAGCCGTGGCCCGTGGCGGGAACGAGAGCGGTGCCGTGCGCGCCATTGATCCCGCCGATCTCACGGATGACGCGCCCGTCGTTCATGTCGACGACTATCAATCTGTTTTGCCTGGCGATGAACAGCCGGTGGTTGGGCGCGTCTGGAATCACGTAATCCCATCCACCGTCACCGCCGAGCGGGTAAGTGTGGGTGATACCATATGATTGGGCGGCCAGGGATGGTCCAATGACCATAGACGTCAGCAGAATCGATCGACGCATCTCTCGTCCTCTCGAAAAAATTGGATAGGGGTACGCCGTTGGCGAAACCTAAAGCTCAGCCAGCAACGAACGGTGCGAATCGGAGCACGCAAGTTGCTTTATTATGTCGCGCGCGCGAGTGGCGTACGATACCCCCAGCGCACAAAAGCAACGCAGAACTGTCATTCTGCCGACAGGTGAGGGCGAGACACTCCGCCCAAGTACGCGAACCTGGCCCGGCGCCGACTCCAACCAGCACGCGACTCATGCATTTCAGGCAGACACTTGTTGCAACGATCGTAGCAGCGACGGCGGCAGAACCCGCAATTGCCGGCTGTTCAAAAGCGCAGCAGGACGCGTCGCCGGGCGCAAATAGCTCCGCTCATTTTACGGACGATAGTGCGCTCGGCGCGACACTCAGCGCGCCGGAGCGGCAATTCTATCTCGACGCGGCGCGTACGTCGTGGAACCTGGTCAACCGAATAACGGAGCCGTCGACCGGATTGGCGCGCGCCCACGCCGATTATTCGTACGTGACCGTGTGGGACATGACCGGCGCCATCGCCGCAAACTACGTCGCGCACGAGCTCGGTTTCATCAACGACGCCACCTACGATTCCCACATCTCGCGGATACTCGCTACTCTCTCGACCATCGACCTCTTCGACAAAGTCGCGTTCAATCGCATTTACGATGCGAAGACGAGACGTCTGGTCGACAACGCGGAAAAGATATCCAACATCGGCGCAGGCTATTCGTCGGTTGACATCGGCCGACTGTTGGTGTGGCTGCGGATTCTCTCCGTCAAGCAGCCCAAGTACGCGCCGCTTGCCACGCAGATCGTGCGCCGCCTCGACATGTCGAAGCTGCTGAACGGGGGATTGCTGCAGGCTATGGACGTCGATCCCGTGACGCGAGCGCGTAGGACGTTCCTCGAAACCGAAATCGGATACCAGCAATACGCACTCGCTGGATTTTCGATGTGGGGCGCGAAAGTAGACAACAGCGCTTTGGATGTGCGCGACAACGTATCGGCCATCGACATCTATGGCGTCAGCGTGCTCACCGACAGGCGCGGCAACGACAGAGTCATGAGCGAGCCCTTCATCATGCTCGGCCTCGAGCTCGGGTATCGCTCGCGCGAGCTATCGCACCAGGCGGCGCAGGTACTGGCCGCACAGAACGCGCGTTATCAAAAAACCGGCATCGTAACGGCGGTGACCGAGGACGCGCTTCCTGATCCACCGGACTACTTCTACTACTATAGCGTGTGGCATCGGGGACGGCCCTTCGTCGTCGAGCCTCCGGGCGATAGCAAGATCATCGACAGCCCGCGCTGGGTAAGCACCAAGGCGGCGTTTGGTTGGAACGCGGTGATGCCGAACAGCTACACGCAGCTGCTGCTGAAAACCGTAGGGCCAGCTCGGACCGGCGGCGGATGGGGCGCTGGCGTCACCGAGCGAACTCTCAGACCGACGGGGATTCCAAGCCTCAACACGGCGGCTCTCATCATGGAGTCCGCGCTCTACAAGATTCGTGGGCGGCCGATCTTCGCGAGCTAGGCGATAGTTCGGAACTAGACCACACGACACGCAAAGGAATGCTCAATTCGCGTCGGTACGTGATGTGGGCGAGATCGCTCCTGACGATGGCGCTGGTCGCGGTATTGTTCACCGATTGCCGCGACAGGTCGAAAGCAAAGGGAACGGCAGTGGCGTCCGCTGCATATCGCACGAACGCAGGGGCGATCAATATCTACGCGGAAACTGGCGCGAACGAGCTCGCGCCTGCCGCCGCCAAGGCGCTGCCGATGGTGTATGTCCCGAATTCGCGCGGCGGGACCGTGACCGAGATCGACCCACGCACCTACGAAGTCGTCCGCACGTTTCCCACTGGCCGGGTGCCGCAGCACGTCGTCCCGTCCTACGATCTCTCGACGCTCTGGGTCGCCAACAATTCGTCGAACAGTCTCACGCCAATCGATCCCCTGACCGGCAAGGAAGGAAAGAGCGTAAGGGTCGACGATCCCTACAACATGTACTTCACGCCGGACGGCAAGTACGCGATGGTGATCGCCGAGGCGCGGCGCAGGATCGACTTCCGGAATCCGCACGACATGAAGCTGGTGAAATCGCTGCGCGTCCTGTGCAAGGGGCTCGATCACGTGGAGTTCACCGCCGATAATCGGTACGCGATCGCGACGTGCGAGTTTTCCGGTCAGCTGGTAAAAATCGACGTCGACTCACAAACGGTGGTGGGCTATCTGACGCTCGATCCCGACAAGTGGACGAACTACATCCCGAGACAGATCTCCAGATTCCTGAACGGTCGCCGGCGCGGCAACACCGTCATGGCGGCGCTGATGAATCTTCCATCGATGCCGCAAGACATTCGCTCGGCGGCCGACGGGAGCAAGTTCTATGTTGCTGACATGAAGGAGGACGGAGTGTTCGTCGTCGACCCACAGAAATTCGAGCGCATCGGATTCATCG
>WNGC01001912.1_pt1 | contig 17455 bp, 12 predicted proteins | sample 5400051 | NCBI WGS metagenome assembly WNGC01 (sample SAMN13153368, study PRJNA577476) | soil metagenome | isolation source: 20 cm soil or saprolite under grassland replicate 2 | place: USA:California | collected 2016-06-15
TCCGGAGGATCTAGGGATACTTGCGGAACATGACGATCGAAATCCGCCCTCGCCAATCCGCCGAAGGCGCCTGCATTTTCGCACAGAAGAATCGCCGCCGCGGAACTCCCCAGCAGGCGGCCGATCTGGCCGAAAAAGCAGGAAGCCAGTTCGGCATCGCCGCCGATGACCGCCGAGGCCCAGCGCAGGGCGACCACAAATGCCGCGCGATCTGCTAGCTGAGCTTGCGGCAGTGCTTCAAGAGCTGCCACGTCCCGTTCAGCCAGGTGCGGCTTCGACTGCCGGAGGTGACGACCGGTCTGGGCGACCAAGAGGCGAAGCGCAGCTCGGCGAACCTCGGGGTTTACCGCGTCGAGCTTCTGCGCCTCCGCCAGAAAGGCGGTCGCTTTGTTGAGCGCCCCTCTCTTTTCCGCCGATTCCATCAGGTACAGCAGGGGCTGGCTGTTGAGCGGCAGCGCTCGGTGCCAACACTCGGCCACGTAGTCGGCGGCCCTACCATCCGATTCCTGCCTGGCCCAGTTCAGCCATTGTTCGAACGCTTCCCGATGTGGGTCCATGGTACAAGCGCGCTCGAAGAGATGGCTTGGTGAGAGAAAATAAAAATCAACCTTTTTGTACTTCGCCTCTACCTCCCGAATGACCGGAGGCTGATCCTCATAGAAGGCTTGGAAACCTGAGAAGTGCTCCGCGAACTTGCTCGACAGCCTTTCGAGCAACTCACCGGGTAGCTCTAGCAACCGCTCGGCCATATGCAAGTAGAGCGCGGCCGCTTCTGGGCTCTTCTCCCTAAACCAACCCTCGGCGACCGCATGTCGGCGAAATTGCTCCCATTGGGCGCATATGATCGGTTCGATTGGTTCGCGGGAACTCTCGCCCGACCGTGCATAAAGGCGCCAGAAGTAAGCGTTCTTGAGCGACGCACTGCCAAGTGCGGCCCGGACTTTTCGCGTGGGCAGGTCAAGTTGTAAAGCACGAACGGAGATGTGCTGTCGCAAGCGCTCCAGCAGCTCGGGATAGGCGAGGTCACAAGCAGTCATGGCGCGCTGAATTTCCGTCAGGATCTTCTCTTGGACCCTCGTTTCAAACGCCGCGTCCAGCGCCTGGAGCGCTCTTCTGAAGGACACTTTGCTTCCGCACACCTGGGACACAAGGGACTCCGCGGCGGGAGCCAGGCGCTTGTCGGCACTCGTACGAAGCATGGTCCGCAGGGCTGGAATCAGCCGTGCGGGAGCGGAATGGGGATCGATGATCCCGAGGCACCGTTCGCAGGCCGCGTCATCTTGCTGGTAGAAATAGGCGATGGCGCGCACCAGGATTTTCCACGAGGCCAACGGACCGCGATGAGAGACTTCCGGCAAGACCAGAGCGGACTCTTCAGCAGGACCAGCCGTAACCGCGGCAAAGGCGCTCAGGAGCGCGGCAGCAGCGGTACGTAGGGGGTGGTCAGCAGTGAGCGACCGACACTCGGCGAGGGCCGAGAGATCGCACACCTGACTCTTGATGACGTCTTCGATGGCCCTTCGTATTTCTGGTAGAAGAGCGGGGTCGTTAAGGGGCCTCAGCAATTCCTCAAGGTTTCCGCTCGAAGCGCTGACAAGAACGCCGACGTCCGCAAGCCTGGCCGCCGCCGAGGAGTAGCGCTCGCGCACCAGTTCGAACAGCGCTTTAGCTTCTTCCTTCAGGCCGGTTTTCAATAGGGACCGAATGCGCGCCGCATAGGCATCCACAAGCAAGGCTTCTGATTCTGGCCAACCGCAGCGCTTATGAATCTCTCTGGCCAGCTCCACGGCAGGTTTCGTTTTGCCTTTGGCGAGGAGGGCGCGCACGTCTTCCTGCTGTGGAATTGGCACGCTTGCACCCGTGCCGTGTACGGACGGACGGGGCAGTTTGGTCTCCTGGTTGTGTTTCATACCAACTGTGGAGCTTCACTCATTATTCTTTCTCGAAGCGACTAAGCTAACCAATTGTGCGAGGAATGACAAGATCAGACCTGTCCCGCCATTGTGAATTGCTGTGGAGATCTCCACCGACCCTTGCGGATCGACAATTTGTTCGGTTGGGAATTCCATCCGGAGACGCCAGATCTAGACGAGGACCACGTCTAGGCGAAGGAAGCGCCCCATCGGGCCCGCGCAAAGCATAACTTCACAGATTCGGAGTGCGGACATAGCAGCGACCAGGGCGAGTTTTTCACCATATGGGATGGCCCACAGGTCGCACTGAGGCCTAACAATAAAAGAAGCCGCTTGCCACGTGACGAAAAGTAAGGGGTAATCAGGATGTAAGGCATTTCCAGACTGTAAGGAATGATACGATGCAGCATTCCACGGTAACGAGTAAGGGACAGACAACCATTCCAGGGAAGATTCGCAAGGCATTGCGAATCAAGCCGGGCGACAAGCTTGAGTACTTGGTTGAAGGGGACCATGCCACGATTCGCGTGCACCCCGGTACGCGGTCATTGAAGGGTGTGCTCGCCAGTAAGAAGGGCAAGGGGATGTCCTTCGCACAAATCCGCGAGGCTGCCGCTGAAGCTGCCCGTGGTCGGGGGGACATTCGGTGAGCAAGCGAAGGCTCGTGGACACCAATCTGATCGTTCGCTATCTAGTACAGGACCATGAAAAGCATGCCAAGGCCGCTGGAAAGCTGTTCGATACCTGCGACCGCGGCGACGTGGTGATTTGTGGTGTTGCCAGCTATCCCGGCCGAGTGCGTGTTTGTACTGGAGTCTCTCTATGAGCATCCACGCGGAGATATTTCCTCGGCACTCGGCAAGCTCATCTCCAGCCCTGGTGTTGAGATCGGGTGGGCGACCATTCACCTCGACGCATTGGAACGCTATCGAAAAACGAAGGTCCATTTCGTGGACTGCTTGCTTGCCGCGACCGCTGCGGCCGAAGAGACACCCCTGGCCACCTTCGATCAGGACTTTCGAAAGTTCGCCGATGTGCGCGTAGAAACCCAATAATTTTCCTTCAGGCAGCTGGCTCTCGATCCTGGTAGGTTCCGTAGTCAAACAATCCGTCTGCGAGGGCGAGACACACAGTTTGAAACAATCTGTGCGTGCTCCTACCTTCGAGCCGACAACCTTGCCCGAGGGTCCGGAACGAGGAGCGGCGCGCCTTGCACGAAGCGCTGTTGGCATCCTGGAAATCCGCCGAGGCCGGTCGTCTCCGGCCGACGGCGGGAATTCTAGGCGAGCTCCGCCGGCGGCGGTGAGGTTACCGGTCCGAACCACACCCGAAGCGCATGCCCAGATCCGCGAGATCGACAGTTGGTAGCGCAGAAACCGTCCACACCTCGACACGGATTAGGCCGCGGTCGCAGTAATCTTGTAGCGGTCAATCGCATCGCGCACCTCGCGCAGGTCGCGCCGAAGCTCTACCTCTTTCCCGCGAACAATCGAAAGAGCGAAAGACGGGAAGGGCCCCTGAAGAGAGAGTCAGAAGAATGGTTGTAGCGATGATCAACTTCAGGAGTGTCATCCCAGTTTTGGAGAAGGAACCGCATCTTCGGGGCGTACTCGTAGGCCGCATGTGTCACGATCCCTGAAAGGCCAGCAAATCAGTCCGGAAAGCCGACCTCATCCTATCGGCCGGGCGGGGATACCCAAGTAGCGATACGCGAGGAAGACTAAAATTCCAGCCACGATCGGAAATGCCGTAACGATTTGGGGGGCAAAAGGCATCAGCCCCATTCCGACCATGAAGCCGACTGCCTTCGAGAAACCTCTTGGGGTGAAGATAGCTATCATGGACAGAATTGAGACGAATTCTGTGATCAGAACACAGATAAGCAGGAACAGGGCTCTACGCTGCTGTTTCCAAAGAAGCACGCCCGCAGCGAGCAGCATCAGGTCGAACAGGAGGCCTGCAACGCCTATCAGATACAGAAGAGAGGACGAGTGAGAATAAGGGTGACCGAGGAGCTTCTCCAGAGTCTTGTAGTAGAAGGGCACTGCGATAATATTGAATGCGGCCAAGAGAAAGCCTAGGCCGCCCTCCACTAGCGTCAACACGGAAAGCACTCGAAAAATGGCCCGGAGTCTCCCGGGTATTTGGATCTCTCCATTCATAGACTGTTAAGTCGTATCGGCTGGCCCAGCCGCGAAGAAAGAGAGCGAGATGGCACGGTTACACAACCGGCGAATTGCAAGAAACACCTGGTGTCCAAAGCTGCCTCCTCAATTACGCATAATTACGCATGAGCTTGTAAGGCAAAGGCAATCGGTAAGCGGATGGTCCCAGTACATATCTCTGCGCACTCGTGGATGTCTTCGAGTCCGAAAAATCCAAAGCTGGTGCACACCAGAAAGCCTCGCATCCCTGGAAGAATAGTTCCACACTATCCAGGCAGGTTCCATACCACACTTGGCATTTTCGATGCACTTATTCAGCCCGTCGATACAGACTTGGCAGGGGAATGAGGATCAACTTTGTTGGTTGGACTGTTGTGCACGTACGAGTAAAGATTCAGGCTTTGGGGGATGTTGAATGCAGCCCGACCTGGGATCCCTACTAAGCCAGCGACCTTGGGTGCAGGAAAACATTCGGAACTGTGTCGGGTCGAGGCCAATTTCCGTCGTATCCCGATGACCGAGGCGGGCGAAGCGTTTTTCTTGGGTATTGGCGACCGTGTTCCATTCCTGGCCCCAAGGGTAATAGAGCTGATCCTGCGCCGTCGCTCCCCGGTAAATCCGTTGCCTGGGAAGTCGAGCCGAGGCTGTTGATGTGCATGAAGTACGCCGCGTTCGTGCTCCCCTTGGTAGTGCGCAAGGTGTCGGCCAGCAAAGCGGATCACACCACCCGTAGCGGTCGTAAGAAAACGTAAGGTTGTGAGTCGCGTAGCGGTCGTAAGAAAACGTAAGGTTGTGAGTCGTTTGACCCCGCTCCCGGCTCGCAGGCGCGGAGGTGTCTAAAAAAAAACTCTTGACAGCGCCGACGACGTTATACACGGGACTTGACGGAGTAAAGCAGATTCTCGCCGTTTAACGCGGGTTTACGAGGGGGTAGGTTTACGAGGCGGGTGAATCGTCTGGCCCTTGGACGGATTCTCTAACCGCGACGAAGTCGCTAAGAACAAGTTGCGTCTTCGAAGAATCGATGCCAATACCGAACAACGCTTGCTGGAGGCGGCTTGCCAAACCAGCGTTACTCGTTCCCGTTCTACGCATCACTTCGACAATGCACTCCCGCATCGCTATTGTCTGGGCACTGTTCGGTTGCTTGCCGATCAACTCCCGTGTGAGTTTGTTCGTAAAGCTCACTACAACGGGCCACGGTGGTCGGTGACCATCGTCTGCAAATCTCATCATTACATGTGCAAGCTCCTGGCTTAGATGACTCTGCCAAGCCTGCCTTTCCTTCAAAGTCACCAGTGTCGAGTCCAGTGCTTGCTCCGGCGTTGATGACACTCGCTTCACCCACAAGCCTCCGCCCGCCGGTTTAAATTCGTCCCGGCGAACGGACTGAGGACTGGCGGGATTCAACTGAGCTGCTGCTGGATGTGGAGAGCAAATCAAGGGGAGTAAGACAGAGAGAGCAGAAACCATTCCAATTCGCATACTCGATCTCCTGTTCGGAGTTTAGCACAATGCACAAATACGGTCCCTATTCGGACTCCACCTACGAATGGAACGGCACTAAGCTTGTGCTGTTAGCCGAGGGCGGTATAACTTACGGCAGCAAGAACGCACAGTGTGGCTTTACAAGTTTCTGTCAAAGGTTAATCAATGGGAAGATGGGTAAAATTGTAGAAACACCGACTGCTTGCTCTGGAAATCCTGTTGAAGCGGTGGACTGCCCGGCATCCGCCATTGGTCAACGTTCTAAATATTGAAGCCGACGGGGAACTCAAGCTGCTGCGCCGCACCGACAAATTGGTCAAGAAAAGTTCTAAAATCGTCCCCTTGGGCGCGCCATTCCAAGTCTTCCTCCTTGATGACGTCATCGTGATTTGATGAATCCTCGCGCAACTCTTCAACCGACGAAAAACCGTTGCCGACTGCATCCTGATCTGGTTCTTCAGTTCGCGATGGACTTGCTGATCGTGTACTTCTGATATTCGAACTTACCTTCGCATCCATTCCTGTAGTAGAGCGTCGCGGCGCCTGGCTGAGTCGTTCTACGATTTCGGAGGAGCCACGAAATCGATCACCCGCCGATCGTTTCGTCGATAGATGCTGAAGTCGGTACGGTCGACAGTGAGCACTTGGGAGCGTAGGTGCCCTCCGTATTACGCGCCGATCCATTCGCTCAGTGGCTTATATGAACGGGAAAACTGCTACACCTTCACCATCTTGGGTGTGGCAGCCCCGGGGAAAGAAAATTAGTAACGAGTACCGAGAAGCAGAGACGCTCTGACGAAGGATTGCGAGGCGGGGATTCGATTGCTCCCGCCTCGCGTGGCACCCTGATTACTGCTTAATCTGGATGTTGCCACCAATCAGTGGCCCTCCCGCCATGTAGCCAGCCGACGTCTGAATCTTGAACATGTCCGGCCCCCCGGTAGGCGATGATCCCGGCTCTCCGCAGTCGTCCACATCCACCGTGAAGTTAACGGTTGTTCCGTTCTGCTTGGCCATGCCCATGAACTGCGCGTGCTTGCCAGCGGGACAAGCACTGGAAGGGCTGATCACGAACGTGATGATCGACGTAGCCTTGATGGTGATGTTGCCAGCGTGATCGTTGTATTCCAGATTTCCCTTGGGTGCACAGCATGCCACGGAGAAGCCAAAGGTGGCCTGGCTGCCCACGCTGATGGGGTGGGAGGTGCTCGTGATCAGGAGCGTTGCCAGGCTCAGCACAGTGTCGAGGCTGGTGCTTGTGCTGGAGGATTCGATCTTGCCGCCCCCGGTCGCCTTGCCGGGCGTGTTTGGCGCTGCTGGACAGGGGGAACCCGGAGGACTCGTCAGCCATGGCGTGAAATCAACAACGTTATCCGGATCAATGACGGCGTCACCCGTTCCGCCTGGATTGTTTACATTCGTGGGACCTGTAGAGCTTCCCCACCAGTTGTTTTCAGCATTCAGCGTACCCAAATGCCCACTAACCCCATCCTCCAGGCCGGCGAGCGAGTTTCCCTTGATGCAGTTTTGGTGAGCTGTAACACCGGAGTTGGCGCCGAGGCCGAAGGGATCATCTACACGAATCCCACGCATACCGTTTAGCAGCGTGTTGCTGTTGATAGCTATATTCGAATCGCCTCCGAAGAGTCGTATCGTGCCGGAGCTCATCGAGCCGGTGCTGACATTACCGCTGACCGTGCTATTGCTCACCGTGGCGAACACGATGCGCTCCGACGTTCCGGCAACGAGTTCATTGTTGCTGACGGTCAAGTCGGATGACGCAGCAAGCACCAGAAGGGAGCTGTTGGTATGGCCGCTGAACTTGTTGCTGTCGATGGTGGCCCTACAGAGACCGAAATTGGTTTGGATTCCGTTGCCCGAGCCAGGCCCAGGATTGTCGTTGTTCTGGACCAGGTTGAACTGCACCAACGTGCGGTTGGCGGCGCAGGTCGAGTCCAATTCGATGCCGGAGATGTTGTTCTGGACGATGTTGTTGAGGATCTGGTGACCGCCCTGGGTACCGGAGAAACCGGGATTCGTCCAGATGCCGGCTAGGAAGCAGGGGTCGGGCAATATCGATCCCTGGACGGTGAAGCCATCTATGGTGACGCTGTCAGCCTCAATCTGCACTGGTCCGCAGGGGTAGTCGATGATTGACTCGTTGGCCGCGACAAACGGGCGGGTCCTGGCATCGACTCCGGCCTGCGCACCCCGAAGGGTCAGGGTTCTTTGGATCGTGACCTCCTCAGGGTACAGGCCTGCGGCGACAATGATTGGGTCGCAATTGGGATCGTTGACCGCCATTTGAATCGTTGGGTAGGTACCGGGGACGGTGCACGTCGCGGCCTCCGCGGATTGCACACTTCCCAGCATTAAGCCCAGCACTGCCGCGGCCAGAAAAAGCAACGGCCGCTTTAGACCGGCTCGCACGAGCTGGCCCGCCGAGCCACACGCCGAAGTCGCAAGCACGGCTAATGTGTGTTTCATGTTTCCTTCCTTTCCATCTGCAGAATCCGAGTGGACAATGTGCGGCTTTGCGTTTCAAGCACGCTGCCACGCGTCTAACCGCACCTGAAACGAGGTGTCACAGAGCAGCAAAACCGACTCGGTCTGCCACCAGTAGCTCCGCGGAAACTGCCCTACCACGGACAGGCATGCTAACTCGGGGCAATTCGCTTGCCAGCGCGCGCTTTTTTGACCAATCGCTGATAGTGCATCCACTTATGACCGACGAGGGGCCCACGAGCTCTCGAGGAGGCCGGAAGTATGGCGAGAATACCCTGGCGCGGAAGCCAGAGTTGCGAGGGCAAGAATCGGACACGTGACTGGATCAACCGGAGCGGATGGCTACGGGCGAGACTCTCCGAACGCTCTGAACTGCGCTGCAGATATGCCGTACTGCTTCATCTTGACGTGCAGGGTCTTGTAGTCGGTTCGGAGGAGCCGTGCCGCCTCGCTCTTGTTCCCACTGGTGATCTGGAGGGCTCGGCGGATCGCCTGCTGCTCGGCATATGCCGCGGCCCCTCCGGCGATTTCCCTCAACGAGGACCCTACCGGCGCTGACTCTCCGCGGAGTGCAGTCTCCACGGTTGTCGGAGACCGGTCGACGGGGAGAACCGCGAGGTGCTCCGGCTCAATCACATCCGAAGCCAGGAGAATGGCACGGCGAATGACGTTCCGGAGCTCCCGCACGTTTCCCGGCCAGTGGTAGCGCAGGAGGATTTCGGCTGCCGCTTCTGAGATTTTGTGGCAGGGACGGCCGAGCTCCATGCTGGCTTCGCGGAGAAACTCGTTCGCCAGGTGGAGGATGTCGTCTCGCTCTCTGAGCGGCAGCAGGGTAATCCCGAATTCGTTCAGACGGTAGTAGAACCGCGTTTGACGGTGTGAGGCTTTGGACATACTTATTCCTTCGGCACAAAGCGCCTGGAAACGACCGAGGGGAATATATTCAGAACGTACCTATCTCGTTAGGCCGAAAAGGCTCAAGGCCGATCATTAGGGGAAGCCCCAACGCCAGCTCCCCCTGCAACCGATTCGTGCTTACTTGTGTATTTGAATGTTGCCTGCGGTCAAGAACCCGCCAGCAATGTAGCCCTGGTCGGTCTGAATCTTGAACGTATCCATTCCGGCTCCAGGGTTCGCCAAGTCATCGACGTCAATCCTATAGTTAGTCGTCACGCCGTCCTGGTCAGCTTGGCCAAAGAACGTGGCATGGGTTCCGACGACAACCAGCACCTGCACGTTATCGCACTTGATGTGAATGCGTTTGTCATGATCAATGACGTTGCAGTTGCCCTTCGTGGTGCTACCATCGCTCTGTGCGTTGAAGCCGAACGAGACTTTATCCGCAGGAGGCATGATGATCTGGCCACTTCCGGTGACTTGTCCCGGCGTCGAGGCTGGCAGCACCCACTCCTTGGCGGCATCCCCGCAAATAACGGTGTTGTTGACGCAGCCCCTGATGTCGTCTGCGCCGGGTAGTTGCGGCCCTTGATAGGTGAAGCTGCACTGTCCGTTCTGGTCAGTGAGGCACGAGCCTTGCGTGTTATCCACTCCGGTAACAGTGAAGACGACCGTGGTATTAGGCACCGCGTGTCCATTGGCATCGGTGACAGTAGCAGTAACTGTGTGGCTGGTTCCCACGGGGTTGACCGCGTTCACGGGCTGCAGCATCACCATGGCAGGGGGCCCAACGGTAGGCGCACAGGTGTTAGAAGTTTCTACAAACTCATCGAAGAAGCCTCCGACCGGCGCTTTGGCAGAAAAGTCCAGGACAAGCACAAAATCAACGTGTGCGATCCCTTGCAACTGGCAAGACGTAGCCGCGACAGTTGCGGTGTAAGGGATATCAAAGTTTCCGATGTACTGCCAGACGGCGCCGCCGGGGTCGGTGGGGTCAGGCACTAGAGCACAGGTGAGTTGGTCTGGAGATAGGCTGTCTGTCTCCTGATAGCCGTCTACGGAACCGAAGGCAGAATCGATGTGGAAGGTGCCAAAGAAGTATCCCGGGAAATTCGGATCCGTTGATATTGCGAAGTGGCCGGACTTTCTAAAAAAAGTACCGGGATAGGGACCGAGGGCTTCCCCGTGAAAGCTGTAGAACGTGCTATTAAAGCAGGCGTTCCCGCCCTGGTTAGCATTAAAGGGCGCGCCGAACATCTCCTCCCCAATTAAGGTACCGGGCCCCCCCTGGGCGTGGACGGCCGGTGCCCAGAGCAGCAGCAAACACACGGCGGCCATGGTGGCCGCCATTTCGAGTTGGCGAATATGGCAATTCATTTGGGGGCCTCCTGTTTTTTCGCAGGCATGATCCAAATTGTCAGGCTCTCGCTGTTACACACGCTTGCCGCACGGTCCATCAATCGGTTATTTCGCCCGCGTTATCTCAGTCGACTGCTTCCTTGGCGGCGACTTGATCACTTTCCTGACACGTCGTTGTCGAGCAAGCACGCTGCCACACCCTCGAGACGCCCCGATGGTGCGCAACAAGCATCAGGTAAGCACTTATGACTGGGAAGGGAGCTGGCGAGCTCTCGAGGAAGCTGGAACTATGGCGAGAACACCCTGGCGCGGAAACCAGAGTTACACGGGCAAGAATCGGGTTATTGGATTAACCGGAGCGGATGGCTACGGGCGAGACTCTCCGAACTCTCTGAACTGCCCTGCAGGTATGCCATAATCCTTCATCTTAAAGTGCAGAGTCTTGTAGTCGGTTCGGAGGAGCCGCGCCACCTCGCTCTTGTTCCCACTGGTGACCTGGAGGGCCCGGCGGATGGTCTGCTGCTCGGTGCCCAAGGTGGTCTTTGAATATCTGGCGGTTTCGCACATCGCGATTCCCCCAACTTTCGAACTTGGGCGCGAGGACTATAAGAAATTGAGCTCGCGAAGGTTAAGCGCGGACGCTATGCTGATTGGACAAAAGCGATACGATTTCAATGGAACGATATGAGAGCGTGTTCGCTGACTAGAGTCTCGCTTCGTGCCTTCTCAGACTGCCCTTCCAGAATGAAGCTTTTTTTACAGTTGACTTTCATACCGAGCTTGTTAACAATTCGCCGGGTATCAACGTTTTAAGTAAGCCATCACGTAAGTGTTCTTTATTCGATAATTCGTTCCCGACGAATATTGACGGCTCAGGTGGAGTCTCATTCATGCCTTACAACACCAATCCATTATTTCGACGCAACATTGGCATGTCTGCACGAATATCCTCGCGCAACAATTCGGCGGGTCGCGGAACGTCTGGACGTCAGTCCACAAACAATAAAAAACACAGTGCGTTTGTCCGGGGGAACGAATTTCAAACGCCTCCGAGAGCGAATTCTTCTGTCATCGGTAAACAGGAGATTTCGGCTCGAACCTAGTCGCACGATTAAGGAATGTCTTGCTCAATGAGAATCATAACCACGATCTTTCGCCTGGAGGCCAACGCTCAAAACTCAGCTTAAAGGTGGCGCCCTTTCATAATGCCTTAGCTGAGTGAATGTCAACGCCCCTGAGTTTTGGCGAGGCACAGGGTTCACCGACAGGCGCGCGCCCAGCATTTATCTCCGCGGGCGGGGCGCTGTACGAATCTCTCTCTTGGGAGCGCGTATGCCAACGTTGCCAAAAGCTCTCTTCGCTCCGCGTAATCTGTGGTGCCTGGTCCTGCTCCTCGCTTTTACAGGCGGGCCGGCACGCGGTCAGACTCAGCCTCTCTCCCGCATCACTCATCCCATTGACGACCGTGTCCGCGTCACTCTCAGCGGCAATGTCCACCCCCTCGCCCAGCCGCAATTCGATCAAGGCGCCGTTCCGGACAATCTTCCCGCCGAGCGCATGGTTCTTCTCCTCCAGCGCTCCCCTGAACGCGCCTCCGCGCTCCGCCAATTCCTCCTCGACGCCCACACCCAGGGCAGTCCCAGCTATCACCACTGGCTCACTCCCGAGCAATTCGGCGCGCTCTATGGTCCCACCGATTCCGAAGTCGCCGCCGTTTCTGCCTGGCTGCAACAGCACGGCTTCTCCGTCGCTCGCGTCAGCAAAGCCAAAAACGCCATCGAATTTTCCGGCACTGCCGGCCAGTTCCGCGGTGCCTTCAATACCGAGCTCCACACCTACGTTGTCAAAGGCGAAACGCATCACGCCATCAACCGCGATCCGCAAATCCCCGCCACCCTTGCCCCGGTCGTCGCCGGTATCACCCCTCTCAATGACTTCCGCCCCTCGCCTCAAATCCGCGTCCTAGGCACCGGCAAATACGGTCCCAAAACTCACGTCGTCCAACCGGACTGGACCATCGAGTCGAACCCGCCGCTTCTCGCCCTCGCCCCGGGCGATTTCGCCGTGCAGTACGATCTCAATCCTCTCTACTCCGCCGGCACAAACGGCACCGGCGTGACCATCGGCATTATCAGCGCTTCGGACGTCCTGCCTGACCCGATCACAAACTATCGTTCCTTCTTCGGCCTGCCTCCGATCACTCTGAATACCGTCATTGACGGCCTCGACCCCGGCCCCAGTTCCACCATTGACCGCGGCAACTGGGCCGAGTTCGAAGCCGTTCTCGACGTGGAAATTTCGGGCGCGGTCGCCCCCAACGCCACCATCAACCTCTACGCCGCCGCCGACACTACCGTCCAATCGGGCCTTCTCCTCGCCGCCCAGCGCGCCGTCGAGGACAACATCGCCGCCGTCCTCACCACCAGCTACAGTGAATGCGAATCCAGCCTCGGCGTTGCGGGAAATCAGTTCTGGGCCGCGCTCTGGGAGCAGGCCGCCGCGCAAGGACAAACCTCTTTCGTCTCCTCCGGCGATAACGGTCCCGCCGGCTGCGACGATTTCAACGCCTCCCAAGCCGCCACACACGGCCTCGCCGTCAACGGCCTCGCCTCCACTCCCTGGAACATCGCCGTGGGCGGCACCGATTTTTACTACAGCAGTTACAACGGCACCTCCGCCGCGCAGAGCGCCGAACTCGCCACCTACTGGAACATGGCCCAGACGTTCTTAACGCCGAGCATTTCGCTCTTGAAGCCCGTTCCCGAGCAACCCTGGAATCGTGCATTCGGCTTGAATCTTTCCACCGGCGGCGTCTACGACCCAACGCAACCCACCATCGTGGCCGGCAGTGGTGGCGCCAGCAGTGCAGCCACGGCGACCGGTGGCTATCCCAAGCCCGCCTGGCAATCCGGCAAAGGTGTCCCTTCCGATGGCGTGCGCCATCTTCCCGACGTTTCGCTCTTCTCTGCCGACGGTGAGAACGGCAGCTCCTATCCCGTCTGCCTCGGCTTGCAGGATTGCAACTCCAGCTTGGGCTTTATCGAAGTCTATTACGTCGGAGGCACTTCCGCAGCCTCGCCCGAGATGGCCGCCATCATGGCTCTCATCAACCAGAAATACGGCCGCCAGGGCCAGGCCAATTTCATCTTCTATCCCCTCGCAGCACAGCATCCTTCCGCCTTCCATGACGTCACCGTCGGAAGCATCAAGGTGCCCTGCAGTTCCAGCTTTACCCCTGGCTGTGCTTTGAGTGCTGCCAACGACAACACCAAGGGTTTCGATGTGCTCGGCTACTACGCTGGCCCCGGCTACGATCAGTCCAGCGGCCTCGGCAGCGTCGATGTGGCTCTCCTCGCCCAGTATTGGAATTCCCTGACCTTTGCGCCAAGCAGCACTTCCCTGAATCTCAGCCAAACTACCTTCACTCACGGCACTCCTGTCACCGTGAACGTCTCCGTCACCGGCAACGGCGGCACCCCCTCCGGCGACGTCGGCCTCCTCACCACGCAAACCCCTGCGAACGCCAGCGTCAGCCTCGACGAACTCACTCTCAAAACAGGCGCGGCCTCTTCTTCGGTCAACAATTTCCCCGGCGGTCAATATCAACTCACCGCGCGCTACACGGGCGATACCGTCTTCGCTCCCAGCACTTCAGCTCCCATCTCTCTCAACGTCACTCCCGAGAACAGCACCGTCAGCCTCTCCGGCAGCTACTGGAACAATTCCACGAACAATTTCTCTCCCCTCGCGAATGGCTCCAGCTTTCCCTTCGGCACCTACGTCATCCTTGACGCACAGCCTCTCGGCGTGAACGCCCCCAAGGGCGGCACCGACGGCATTCCCTCCGGCACCGTCACTTTCACCGACACCGCCGGTTCCAACACTGTCACCTCCAGCCCCATCAGCATTAATTCGCAAGGTGTGGCCGAGTGGCAATCCTTTCTCTCGTTTCCTCTCGGCGCAAGCAGTGTAAGCGCCAGCTACTCCGGCGATGCCAGCTTCAACGCCTCCGCAAGTTCCGCGCCGCTCACCTTCACCATCACACAAGCGAGCACGCAGGCATTCCTCTTCGCGAACCCGTCCCCCGTCGCGGTCGGCTCTTCGACGACTCTTTATATGTCCGTGGGTAATACCTTTTCCGGCCCGCCCTGTCCCAACGCTGCCTGTACGTTCTACCCGCAATCCCCCGCCGCTCCCACGGGCACCGTCACCTTTACCTTCGGCACCACCACGCTCGGCACGGTAACTCTGGCCGCTAATTACAACAATCTCTTCAGCTCGTACGCGAACCTGACCACCTCTGCTCTGCCCCTTGGCAAGGATCTCGTTACAGCCAGCTACAGCGGCGACGCCAACTACGCTGCCGCCAGTTCCTCTTTCACCGTCTCCGTTGAGAACGTTGCCACCATTGCCGCCACCGCAAATCCGAACCCCATCAATCAAATCGAGTTCACCGCCATCACCGCGACCGTATCGGGCGGCAAAGGCATGCCTGTCCCCACCGGCTGCGTCGAGTTTGACGCTCCTGCCGGCTCCTTCCATTACTGGACAGACAGAAAATGTCTCGTGAACGGCAGCGCCACATCAATCGGACTCTCTCCCGGCGCCTACGGCCCGCAGACTCTCCAGGTTACCGTCTCTTATCTCGGCGACGCGAATTACGGCCCCGCCAGCATCAACATCCCGGTCACCGTGGTTGCCGGTACCACGCCCCCTTTCACCCTCTCGGCCACGCCGGTCACAATCTTTCATGGCGCCACCGTCGGCAACGTCTCCTCCATCACCGTCACTCCCGCTACTGGTTTTACCGGCTCCGTCTATCTCTCTTGCGCCTTGAAGTCTTATCCGACTGGCGCGATCGATCTCCCCACTTGCAGTGTCGCTCCGAGCGCCTACAACGTCGCCGGTGCCAACCCCGTCGCCCCCACCATGACCGTTTACTCCACCGCTCGCAGCTCCTCCGCCTTCCTCGGCCCCCTTCCCGGCGCACGCTTCCGCTTCTTCTCCGCGCTGACCAGCTTCGCTCTCGCCGCCATCGTGGCACTATCGTTCCTGGCCCTGATTTTCGCTGGAGTTTTTGCTCAAACTCAGAAGTTGCGCTCCGCAACTGTTTTCGTTCGACGAAACAGCTTGCGCCTCGTCACCGCTGTCGTTCTTTTCTCAACCGCGCTCGTCGTGCTCGCTTCTTGCGGCGGCCTCACCACCCCGGTCGACATCGGCCCGCCGCCTAATCCCGGCACCACTCCGGGGACTTACGCCTTTACCGTTGGTGGAGCACTCTCGCAAGGCGGCGTCCCTCAAGCCCAGACCACCGTCACTGTCACCATCCAGTAGCTGCGTGCCCAAAAGAGCTGTCATCCCGAGCGATGTCTTCGCAGCGAGGTACTCTGCGCCATCGCGCGTGTCATGTCATTGCGCATGCTGACTACTTTGAAGCGATGAATGGCGTAGCGCTCCTTCTTGAAGCTTTGCAAAATCGCAGCATTACGAGGGTTTTCCAACTTCATGAATTCGGCGACCCGGACTACGAAATCGAACTGGGGATCTTAGAGCCGGGTTACAGTGACGGAGGGGAGAGGTACTCCACTTCGGCCCAGTCTGACTGGGTTGTATACGCATCCCACGAATCGCTTTCGAACTCAAGTCCAACGCTCGGCCCCGAATGAGACAATCCAGGTTTGAAATGTGCCGAGGAGCCGATCAATGTATCGTCTCCGGCCCGCCGTCATCATCGTCCTCGGATTGATCCTCGAACCAGGGTTCGATCGGCTTCGCTCCGGGCGGTGGCGGCGAGTACCGGATCCAAGTTGCAAGTTCCGAGACATTTTTGATCCACTCATCGAAGGTAGCCTTGAACGTCCGCGCGAGACTGCCAAGCTCTTTTTCTGGGCCCCTCTCCGCCTCGCGGCGACCGGGATCGTCCCAGACGCGGGGCACACGAACTACCCGGAATCCGGAGATCGATACACCACTCAGGGAAGCGAGGCCATCGGGTTTGAAGTGCGCTTGCACGTCGAGGTCCCCGTGCCCGCCGAGGACGGCCACGATGCGCCCGTTCCTTTCCTCGATCTCACTGAAGGCCGCATGAACTTTTTCTTCAATAGAAGCGGTCCAGGCACCGAACACGCGGGGCTCCGGCATCGGCGTCGTCGAACCATAAGGGAGACTTGCGTGGAGCGAGAGGTCTACCCGCTTCCACCGCTGCTCAGTCCTAGCCGGGCGCTTCCTCCTGCCAAGAAGCTCCGTAAGGAGGTCTTCTTCGCAAGTGTGTGCTCGAGCCGCGTCGGTGGGGGTCCAGTAGAAGCTGATCTCAGCCGAAACGTGGAATGGTTCGGCGCTCCGAAGTGCGGCTCTGAAGACATAGACCTTCCAACGCCGCGCCGTGTCCGCGAGGTCGATAGTCTCAGCGGGCCGATCGACGCCATGGAAGAAGAGGCCAGCCTGCTGAAGAGCATCTTCGAGTTGGTCTCGGAACTCCGCGTAGAGCATGTTGCCTCCCGAGCGATTCGCTAACATAGCATGCGCGCACGTCCTCACAACACACGCGATGGGAGCTCCGGTTAGGCCATGGATGCATCAATGAACTTCCGGGAAAAGCCCAGAACGGACAGCGTTCAACCGTTTTTGAAGACGCACAATGGTGTTCAGGACATTGCCACTCGGCACGATGACAAGTGCTTCTTGCCTTCTGGATAACAACATAGTTGCTGAGCTTACGTTGTGCAGGGTTTGTTGCAGCGCGGCCGAAATAGCGTGAAGGCCAAGTGTGGCAGGTGATGTCGAAGAGGCTGTCATCGGAGTCCTCAGAACACTGGAGTAGGCGATGGGCGGTTCGCGGGTTCGGAGCAAGTCATGCGCCGCTCGCACGGATGTTTCCTGGCCTTTCGCAACAACGATCCGCTCGACCAGCGCCGACGTAGAATTGAATTCTGCGCGGCTATACACTACTGCTACCAGCCCGAGAGGGTTGGGAGGGTTGGCGGGATTCAGAGTTCGTGAGAACTGTGCATCACCATCTTCGACAAGACGTGACAAATGACGACAAGATCTTCGGCCGCGCCACTGGAAGGGGCAATTGGAACGTGCTTGCTTCTTGCCGGGATTTTGGAAGGCATTAAGCCCCGATCG
>WNGC01006199.1_pt1 | contig 17446 bp, 18 predicted proteins | sample 5400051 | NCBI WGS metagenome assembly WNGC01 (sample SAMN13153368, study PRJNA577476) | soil metagenome | isolation source: 20 cm soil or saprolite under grassland replicate 2 | place: USA:California | collected 2016-06-15
CCGGTCCGGGCCCCGTTCTGGTCCTCGAAGAACCCGTAGCGGAACGAGAGGCCCAGCCACGGAGTCAGGTCGTAGTGGGCGAGGGCGTAGAGACCCAGCCAGTTGACGTCCTGGTTGTTCACGGCAGGGGCGGCAATTGGCGCCCCCCGCCGGCGAAAGGACACCCCCGAGTCGCCGCCGTACACGAACTCGCCGGCCAGCAGGAGCCTGGGGAGCGGAGTCCAGGTCACGTCGAAGTCCAGGATCCACCGATCGAGCCTGGTCGTGTTGTCCTCCTCCGGGCCCCACCACCCGCCGACGCCGAAGTTGAGCAGTTGCGCCCCGGAGAGCGGCGTGAAGCCGACGCGGCCGCCGAAGCTCTTGTCGCGGTTATTGTCTTCCAGCGGGTCTTCGGTCGTCTCGTTCTCCCAGCGGTTGACGACCCAGGCCGTGGCGTCGAGCCAGGGTGTGAACTGGTAGGCGGCCTGGAAGCCCGTCATGCTCATCGGCCGCCCGAAGCGGTTCACCTCGGACGTCGTCGCCGTCAGGTTCAAGGCGGCGTCGTGGCGCTCGTAGCCGAACGGCGTGTCGAAGCGCCCGAAGGAGAGCGCCAGCCCGTTGCCCAGGGGCGCGATGCCGGTGACGTTGAAGCGGTGCAAGCTGACGTCAGTCACGATGTCCTCCGCGCCGAACTGCTCGACGCAGGAGGTGGAACTGCCCGGGCAACCGAAGTCTGGGTCGCGGCCGTGGCTGTGGCGGTGGCCGTGGCGCTCCACCTCGAGGCTGGCGCCGGCCGAGAGCCAGGGCGAGAACGTCTTGTAGGCGCCGATCGTGAACTGGTCGAATCTGAAGTCGAGGCTCTTGGGCTCCGAGCTCACCGGCGCGTTGCCAGCGAACTCCGGCACCATCTGGATGTGCGAGTTGTAGTTGGCCGAGCCGACGAAGAATCCCGAGATGCGGACTCCCGCCACCTCCGGCTTTGGCAGCCCCACCGTCTCCAGCGGGTGCTCCCGCTCGAGCTGGACTTGATACTCGCCGGGGCGGGGCGCCACGGTCGGCGGCGCCTGGGCCGCGAGATCATCGGAGGGAGCCTCGACGGCCCCCTCCGAGCCTCCCCCAGGACGAGTTGCGCGGGCGAAGCCCGCGCTCGAATCGCGGTTATCTCGACGCGTTTCGAGGCGCTGGAGGCGATCCTGCATCCGGCGGAGCTCTTGCTTGAGGGCCTCGACCTCTGCCGGCGCCGCCGTCTGGGCGAAGGCCGAGCCACTCCAAAGGGCGTGGACGAAGACGCCGGTCGTGATGAGCGTAGCCAACAGTCGCCGCATGATTGCTCCCTCGTGCGTTCTGAATAGGAATCGCAGACCCGCTCCGGGCAGGGACGTCTCGCCGGATCGGGCTCGCCTGAAACGAGCGGTGACGCTAGGCGAGAGGAGGAGGCGCTCGGCCGGAGTCGGGACGGAGCGGACGAACGACCGACGCGCGGTCGTCCGGGTGGGCGCCGCTCCGGCGCTGTGCGGCCGGAGCGGGGAGCGCGTCGAGCGTGGCGGCGACGTCACCCGAGAGGTGGGCGACCGCGGAGGCGACGGCGCAGTGCGAGGGGTCCGCCGCCGCCGGGTGGTGCACCGAGTGGACGCCGCTCTCGAACGTAAGGACCGCGAGCAGTAGCCCAAGGCCGGCCGCGACGATGCGTCGCGCCCGGCGCCGACCGGACGCGCACGCGAGCGCGACGAGAGCCAGCGCGAGCGCGCCCGCGACGAGCGCCGCGGCGCCGGCGCGCATCGCGGCCGACGGCGGAGCCGACCACGTCGCGACGCCGTGCGCGCGCTGGGCGGCGACCAGCGTGACGGGCACGGGCTCTCCGTGGGCGTGCGCGGGCGTGACCGTGACGAGGGGCGCGAGGAGCGCCGGGAGTGCCAGAATCAGCGGAAGCCGCAGGCGTCGCCCGGGCATGAGGATCCGATTATACATGCGGCGGCTTTCCCGAAAACGCGCCGGCGGTGGCGTCGGTTCCCGCGCCGGGCGACTTCGCGTATGCTTGGCGCCAAACTCCGTTCAGAGGCACCGAGGAGGCTCCGATGGCCAAGATCCTGTACGTGGGGACTTCGGGCACCGACGATCCGACGCGCGCCGGCTTCCCGTTCAACTTCGCGCTGGGCGCCGTCGAGGCGGGCCACGCGCCGGAGATCTTCATCGCCGGCGAGGCCGCCTATCTGGTGAAGCAGGAGATCGCGAGCGCGGTGTTCCCGGTCGGCATGCCGTCGCTCGCCGAGATGATCCGCAAAGTCGTCGAGCAGCGCGTGCCGATTTGGGTCTGAGGGCGCTGCTCGGTGGCCCGTGGGGTCACGGAACAGGACCTCAAGTCGTTGAACGCGCAGTTCGTCACGCCGAAGGTCTTCGCCGAGAAGGTGGCGGCCGCCGACAAGGTCGTGTCGACGTAGGATGAGGCTCGTCGTCTTCCGCGACGCGGCGGAGCTCGCCGAGGCCGCCGCGGCGCTCGTCCGCGAGCGCATCGCCGCCAAGCCCGACCTCGCGATGGCGGTGCCGGCGGGGCGCACGCCGCGGCGCATGTACAACCACCTGCGCGACTGGCAGGCGCGCGAGCCGGCGGACTATAGCCGCATGCGTGTCTTCTCCGTCGACGAGCTCGCCCCGCCCGCCCCCGCCGACGGGTACTTCTGGCGACAGGTGCGGAGCGAGTTCCTGGCATGGGCGGGCGTGCCGGCCGAGCGCTGGCACCCGTTCGACGTCGGCGCGCGCGACCTCGAGGCGATGTGCCGCGAGTACGAGGCGACGATCAAGCGAGCGGGCGGCCTCGACCTCGTCATGCTCGGGCTCGGGCCGAACTCGCACATCGCCTCGAACGAGCCCGGGAGCGAGCTCGACTCACCGACTCGCCCCGTGCGCCTCACGCCCGAGACCGTGAGCTACATCCTCACCGACGAGGTCCTCCAGGGCGCGGTCAGCGACCGGGCGGTGACGCTCGGCATCGGCACGATCCTGGCGGCGCGCGAGGCCGTCGTGCTCGTCAGCGGGCGCGCCAAGCGCCCGCCGCTCGAACGGCTCCTCGAGGGCGGGGTCGATCTGATGGTCCCGGCCACAGCACTCCGCCTGCACCCCCGGTGCACGGTCTTCGCCGACCAAGAGGCACACCCATGAGCGGAGATCACCCGAGGTCGACCCAGACGGTCTTGACCTCGGTGTAGTGGTCGAGTCCGACCGAGCCCATCTCGCGGCCGAACCCGGACTCTTTGAAGCCGCCGAAGGGCAGCGCGGCGTCGAAGAGATTGTAGGCGTTCACCCACACGGTCCCCGCCCGGATCGCCCGCGCCGCCTTGAGGGCCTTCGCGACGTCGCGCGTCCACACGGCGGCCGCGAGGCCGTAGCTCGTGTCGTTGCCCTGCGCGAGGCCGTCCTCGATAGACTTGAACGGGATGACCGAGAGGACAGGGCCGAAGATCTCCTCCCGCGCGATCTTCATCGTGTTCGTGACGCCGTCGAAGATCGTGGGCTCGACGAAGTAGCCCTTCCCGCCGCCGACCTTCGCCCGGCCCCCGCCCGCCACCAGGCGCGCGCCCTCCCGCTTGCCGGCCTCGATGTAGCCGAGCACCGTCTCCATCTGCTGCCGGGAGACGACGGGGCCCATGCGGGTGGCACGGTCCATCGGATCGCCCACCTTGAGACCCTTCACCTTCTCGGTGAGCTGGGCCATCAGCGGATCGTGGATCTTCTCCTCGACGAAGAGGCGCGAGCCGGCGGCGCAGACCTCGCCCTTGTTGTAGAAGATGCCGGTCAGCGCCCCCTTGACCGCCGCATCCATGTCGGCGTCGGCGAAGACGATGTTCGGCGACTTGCCACCGAGCTCGAGCGAGAGCCGCTTGAGCGTCCCCGCCCCCTCGCGCATGATCTCCTTGCCCACCGCGGTCGAGCCCGTGAACGCGATCTTGTCCACGCGGCTGTCGCGCACGAGCGCCATCCCCGCGCGCCCGCCGGGCCCGGTGACGACGCCGGCCTCCTGGCAGAGCTCGGCGAACTTGAGCGCCGTCAGCGGCGTCAGCGAGGCCGGCTTGAGCACGACGGTGTTCCCCGCGGCGAGCGCCGGCGCGATCTTCCACGACGAGAGCAGGAACGGGAAGTTCCACGGGACGATCGCGCCCACCACGCCGACCGGCTGGCGCAGCGTGAGCGTGAACGCGTTCTCCCGGAGCATGAGCGTCTCGCCGTGGATCTTGGTCGCCCAGCCCGCGTAGTAGCGGAAGACCTCGGCGGCAAACGGGATCTCGACCTTGCCCGAGTCGAACATGGTCTTGCCGGTGCAGAGGCTCTCGAGCCGCGCCATCTCGTCCAGGTTCTGGGTGATGAGGTCGCCGAGCTTCCAGACGATCCGCCCGCGCTCGGCGGCGGTCATCCGCGGCCAGGGACCGCGGTCGAACGCGCCGCGCGCGGCGGCGACGGCGAGGTCGACGTCGCGCTCGTCGCCCTTGGCGACCGTCGCGCTCGGCTCTTCCGTCGCCGGGTTGATCGTCTCGTAGGTCTCGCCGGAGCTGGACGGGCGCCAGGCGCCCCCGATGAACATCGATCCAGAAGTCATGGGACCTCCTCCGCCGCGCCGGGCGGCGTCACATGGTTCGCGCGGGACCCGATCATCGCGGCGAGAGCACCCGGCCGCCGCCCGCCGCGCGGAAGCGCCCGGCGTCGACCACCACGTCGCCGTTGACGACGACGTAGGGGATGCCCGTGGGGTACCGGTGAGGGTCGGCAAACGTCGCCTCGTCCCGCACCGTCGCCGGGTCGAAGACCACGAGGTCCGCCGCGTACCCCTCGCGGACGAGCCCGCGGTCCCCGAGCCTGAGCCGCGCCGCCGGCATGCCGGTCATCTTGTGGACGGCGGCTTCGAGCGAGAAGAGCTTCTGCTCACGCGCGTAGACCCCGAGGACGCGCGGGAAGGTCCCGTACATGCGCGGGTGCGGCTTGCCGTGCTTCGGCCCGATCCCTTCTGAGAGCCCGATCGAGTCCGAGCCGATCATGATGGCGGGGTGTCGTAGCACCTTCGCGACGTTTTCGAGGTTCTGCGAGAACGAGACCGGAGTCTTGCCCGTCTGCCGCGCGAGCGCCGCGAGCGTGAGGCCCTCCAGCTCGCGCTGGCCACACGTCGCGATGCGGATCTCGTCGAAGCCGAGGGAGCCCGAGGAGACGGTGTGCCAGCGCTCGCCGTCCACCAGGCACTCTTCGACGATGCGCCGACGCGTCGCCCGGTCGGCGATGCGCTCGAGGAGCCGCCCGAGCCCTCCGTCGTGCACCCAGGCGGGCAGCAGGTTGTCCATCTTGGTGGAGCCCGCGTGGTAGGGATAGACGTCGCCGCTGACGTCCACGCCGCGCCCCCGCGCCTCGTCGATCAGCCGGAGCACGTCGTCCATCTTGGACCAGTTTTCACGCCCGCCCACCTTCACGTGGGCGATCTGCACGCCGACGCCGGCCGCCTCGCCGATGTGGATGGCCTCGCGGATCGAGTCCTCGACCATCGCGCTCTCGCCGCGCACGTGGGAGAAGTAGAGGCCGCCCCGCCGGGCCATCGCGCGAGCCAGGAGGACGAGCTCCTCGGTGACGGCGTAGGCGCTCGGCGCATAGACGAGCCCGGTCGAGTAGCCGTAGGCGCCGGCGTCCATCGCCTCGTCGAGCAGCCGCTGCATCGCCCGCATGTCGTCCGGCGAGACGGGACGGTTCTCCGGGCCGACGGCGGCGAGGCGCAGCGCACCGTGACCCACGAAGTGCGCGATGTTGATCGAGGGCCGGACGGCCCGGAGCGCGTCGAGGTACTCGCCGAAGCCCCCCCAGCGAAAGTCGAGGCTCGCGCCGATGCCGCCCGCCCAGCCGCGTACGGCCTCTTCCCCTCCGGGGGCGATGGGGGCCTGAGAGAAGGAGCACATGCCGACGACCTCGGTCGTGCAACCCTGGCGGATCTTCGACTCGGAGGACGGGCACCCGAAGTAGAAGAGGTCCGAATGCGAATGGGCGTCGATGAAGCCAGGCGCCACGGCGTGGCCCGCGGCGTCGATCACCCGCGGCGCGTCGCCCCGGAGCCCGGGGCCGACCGCGACGACGCGGTCACCCTCCACGGCGACGTCCGCCCGGCGTGCGGGCGCACCCGTCCCGTCGACGACCGAGCCGTTCCGGATCAGCAGCGACCAGGCCATGGCGCTACGCTTCGACGATCGCCACCGACGTCATCCGATCGCCCTGCCGGATCCGGTCCACGTGCTCCATGCCGGCGACGACGCGTCCAAAGACGGTGTAGTTTCCGTCGAGGTGGGGCGTGGGGCCGTAGCAGATGTAGAACTGGCTGCCCGCAGAGTCGGGGTGCTGGCTCCGCGCCATCGCGACGGTTCCCCGCACGTGCTTCTGCGCGTTGAACTCGGCGACGACCGTGTGGCCGGGGCCGCCCGTGCCGTCGCCCTTGGGGCAGCCGCCCTGGACGACGAAGTTCGGGACGACACGGTGGAAGGTGAGCCCGTTGTAAAACCCCTTCTTCGCGAGCGCCACGAAGTTCGCGACGGTCTTGGGCGCGTCCGACGGGAAAAACTCGATCCGGAGCTCCCCGCCTTTCTCGAGCGTGATGACGCCGGTTGGCTTCATGCCGTGGCCCTCACTTGGTGACGATCCTCACCGACTTCACGCGGTCGCCGACCTTGATCCCGTCCACGACGTCCATGCCGCTCACGACCCGGCCGAAGGCGGTGTACTTGCCGTTCAGGCTCGCGTCGTCGCCCAGCATGACGAAAAACTGGCTTCCCGCGGAGTTCGGGTCTGGGCCGCGCGCCATTCCGACGACGCCTCGGACGAACTCGCGCTTGTTGAACTCGGCGGGAATCTTGTAGCCGGGCCCGCCGGTGCCCATGTCCGGATGGTCGAGCGGCACGGTCTTGGACTTGGGATCGCCGATCTGGACGACGAAGTTCGGGACGACGCGATGGAACCGCTGCCCATCGTAAAATCCGCGGCCCACGAGCTTGACGAAGCTGTCGACGTGCCGGGGCGCATCCGCCGGGAACAGCGCGATCCGGATCTCGCCGCCGCTCTCGAGCGTGATCACCGCCTGCGGCGTCTTCGCCGCGGGCGCGGGCCCCGCCGGCTTCGGCGCCTGCGCGAGGGCCGGCGCGGTTCCCGCGAGGATCGCGGCGGCGGCGAGCGTCAGCAGGCGACGGGTCATGCGGGAGGCCTCCGGGATGCGAGCGTCCGCGACATTATACATACTCAACAACTGACGCCATACACGCATCGCGCAAACCAGGGGAACAGCCGGAGCCAGGCCACCGCGATCAGGACGACGGCGAGGGTCGCGAGCCAGAAGTCGGCCGAGCCGAGCATCCGGAGCCTCCCCTCGCGCATCACCGCGGGGCCCGGCGGGACCGCCGCGTCGTGCTCGCGGGCGAACAGACCGACGACGACCGACCGCAGGCGACGCCGCTCTTCGTAGCTGAGCCGCACGAACTGGAAGCCGATCCCGTCGGCGCGCACCGCCTTGACGACGGCCTCCTCGACCTCGATGGGGCGCTCGCCGGCCACGAGGTCGAGCGTGGCACCCACCGTGTCGCCCTCGGCGAGCCGCGCCGCCGTCTTCGCCGTGAAGCCCTCGAGCGAGAGCTCCGTCGCCTCGCCCGGCGCGCTCGCGTCGCCGCGCCGGAGGACGACGGGCGCGCGGATGGCGATGCGCTCCCACTCGCGGCGGTCAGCCGACCGCCGCACGTAGCGCGCGCCCCAATGAAGCGCCCGAAAGCGGCGGCCGCAGAGCTGGCAGCGGAACGGATAGACGTACACGCCCGACAGCGCCCGCTCGAGAGCGCCGACGCGGTGGCAGCGCCGAGCCCGCCGGCCGCCGCACTGGGGGCATCGGAGCTCGCCCATGCGGACAGGGTACTATGGGCGGGCGGCACGCGAGACACTCCCGCGGATGCGCGTGGGGAAGGCGGCGCGTCGCGTGATACGATGGAGTGATGCAGCAGCGCGACGCGATCCGCAATATCGCCATCATCGCCCACGTCGACCACGGCAAGACCACGCTCGTGGACGCCATGCTCTGGCAGTCGGGCCTCTTCCGCGCGAACGAGTCCGTCCCCGAGCGCATCATGGACTCGATCGATCTCGAGCGCGAGAAGGGCATCACGATCATGGCCAAGAACACGGCGATCACGTACCGGTCCGTCCACATCAACATCGTGGACACGCCCGGCCACGCCGACTTCGGCTCGGAGGTCGAGCGGACGCTCACGCTCGTGGACGGCGTGCTCCTCCTCGTGGACGCCGCCGAGGGGCCCTTGCCGCAGACCCGGTTCGTCCTGAAGAAGGCGCTCGAGGCGAGCCTCCCGCCCATCGTCGTCATCAACAAGATCGACCGCTCAGACGCGCGCCCTGCCGAAGTGCTCGACGAGATCTACGATCTGTTCATCGACCTCGACGCGGTGGAAGACCAGCTGGAGTTCCCCGTCCTCTACACCAACGCGCGGGCCGGCACAGCCACGCGCGACCTCAAGGAGCCCGGACGCTCGCTCGAGCCGCTCTTCGAGACGATCCTCGCCACCGTTCCGGCGCCGCGGTTCGACCCCGCGATGGGCCTCCAGTTCCGCGCCGCGATGCTCGACTGGGACGACTACGTCGGCCGGCTCATCATCGGCCGCATCGTCAACGGCCGCGTTCGCCAGGCCGACCGCGTCGCCGTCGTGCACCGGGACGGCGGGGTCGAGCCCGCGAAGGTGACCGTCCTCTATGGCTACGAGGGGCTCAAGCGCATCGAAGTGGAGGAGGCCAGCGCCGGAGACCTCGTGGCCATCGCGGGGATCGACGCCATCGAAATCGGTGAGACCGTCGCAGAGGCGGAGTCGCCGCACGCCCTCCCGCTCATCCGTATCGACGAACCGACCGTGTCGATGCTCTTCTCCGCAAACGTCTCGCCGTTCGCGGGCCGCGAGGGGCGGTTCGTCACCTCGCCCCAGCTCCGCGACCGGCTCATGAAGGAGAAGCGCGTCAACGTCGGGGTCCGCGTGGAGGAGACCGATTCGCCCGACACCTTCCGCGTCTCCGGCCGCGGGGAGCTCCAGCTCGCGATCCTCATCGAGATGATGCGCCGCGAGGGGTTCGAGCTCGAGGTCGGCAAGCCGACGATCATCACGCGCACGGAGAACGGCCGGACGCTCGAGCCCATGGAGCACCTCGTGATCGACATCCCCGAGGAACACATCGGCGCGGTCACTCAGAAGGTCGGTCCGCGGCGGGGCACGATGGTGAAGATGGTCAACCACGGCACGGGGCGCGTGCGCCTCGAGTACAGCATCCCCGCGCGTGGACTGATCGGATACCGGACGGAGTTTCTCACCGACACCCGCGGCACGGGACTCCTCAATCATCTGTTCGACGGATGGGACGACTGGCAGGGCGAGATCGCACACCGCGCGAACGGCGCCCTCGTCGCCGACCGCGGGGGGCGCGCCACCGCCTACGCGATCGACAACCTCCAGGCGCGCGGCGTGATGTTCGTGAGCCCCGGTCTGGAGGTCTACGAGGGCCAGGTCGTCGGCGAGAACGCGCGCGACACCGACATGGACGTCAACATCACCAAGGAGAAGAAGCTCACCAACATGCGCTCGTCCACCGCGGACGACGCCACCAAGCTCACCCCGCCCCGCACCATGAACCTCGAGCAGTGCCTCGAGTGGATCCGCGAGGACGAGCTGCTCGAGGTGACGCCGAAGTCGCTCCGCCTGCGCAAGCGCGCGCTCCGCGGGCGGCGGCGGTTCTAGGGCCGGTCCACCTCACTTCGCCAGACTTCGTTCTCGGTCGTCTGGCTCGTAACTTGAACCGGCCCCCGCCTGCGGTCAGAGCTGCAGCACGACGATTCCGACGACCGTGACACCCGCGCCGAGCAGCGCAGGGCGCGACAACCGCTCGCCGAAGAAGACCCGCGCGAGCGGGATCGCGAACATCGGCGCCGTGGACGAGAGGACGGCCGCCACCGCCACGCCGGCGTACTTCACGGACGCGACGAACAGCACGGAGCTCAGCACGGTCAGGACGCTCAGCGCGGCCAGGCGGGTCAGGGCCGCGCCGCCGAGCCGCCCGAGGCCGCCCGCCGCGGCGCGCGCCCACGGCGTCGCCCACAGCACCAGCGCCGCGAGCGGCAACCGGATCGCCTGCGCCGTCACCGCGTCCATCTCACGGAGCGGCGCCTTGACGAGGACCACCGAGACCGCCCAGGCGAGCGACGCGAGCGTCGCCGTCCCCACGCCGAACGCGAATCGCTCGTCCGGCGCCCGCTCGGCCCACGGCGCGACGATGAGGACGATGCCGCCCAGGGTGAGGAGAGCGCCCGCGGCGATCGGCAGCGTGATCGGCTCGCCGAGAAAAGCCGCGGCGAGCGCGGCGGCGCCCACCGGGTAGGTCATCGAGATCGTCATCGCGCGGCCGAGCCCGAGCACGCGCGTGCTCTCGAAGAACACGGTGTCGCCGATCGCGATCGCGGCCACGATCGAGAGCGCCAGCAGCACGAGCGCGCGCGTGGACGCCACGGCGAACGCGCCCGCGCCCGCGGTCACGAGCACCCACACGAGCAGGATCGCGCCCCCGACGGTCGAGCGAACGGCGTTGACGGCCACCGAGCCGAGCTCGCGTACCAGCGAGCGCACGAGGAGGCCCGTCGCCGCCCAGGTCACCGCCGCGCCGAGGGCCGCGAGCGTGCCCAGGGTCGTCTCCGCGATCACCCGGAGATAGTACGCCCTCCGGGCCGTTGACAGCCGCAAGCTCGGCCTCTAGCATCCCCACGTGAGGCTCGCGCTCTCCGCGGCGGTCCTCGTCGCCGGGTTCCTCGGCGCGAGCCTCTTCGTCTTCTGGCTCGCGGTCCGGCCGCCGCGGCTCGCCGTTCGGCTCGTACCGGGCGATGTCGGGCTCACCGTCGAGGAGGTCACGATCACGACCGACGACGGCCTCAGGCTCGCGGCGTGGCTCGTCCCGCGCCCGGGCGCGCCGGCCGTCGTGCTCCTGCACGGCTATCCGGCCGACAAGGCCGACATGCTGCCGATCGCGGCCTCCCTCGGGCCTCGCTTCACCGTGCTCCTCCTCGACCAGCGCTACTTCGGCGGGAGTGAGGGGCGCCTCACCACGCTCGGCTTCATGGAGCGGCGTGACCTCGCGCGCGCCGTCGACTTCCTGGCCGCGCGCGGGTTCGGTCCCGTCGGAGTGTTCGGCTTCTCGCTCGGCGGCGCCGTCGCGCTGCTCGCCGCCGCCGAGGACCCGCGCATCCGCGCCGTCGCCGCGTATGCGCCCTTCGCCGATCTCGGGCTGCTCGGCCAGGAGCTGTACGCGTGGCTCTGGCTCCTGAAATATCCGCTCGTCGGCCTGACGCGCGTCTGGTCGCGGCTCTTCCTCGGCCACGACATCACGCGGCCCACGCCCGTCGAGGCGGCCGCGCGCCTGACGATCCCGATCCTGCTCGTCGCGAGCCGCGAGGATGAGCAGATCCCGTTCGCCCACGCCGAGCGATTGCGCGACGCGCTCGCGGCCAACCCGCGCGCCGAGTTCCTGCTCATGGCCCGCGGGCGCCACGGCGAGCTTCCCCCGGATTTCACGGCGCGCCTGGCGCAGTTTTTCCTGCTATACGTGAGGTGACATGGACCACGTCTCGGTGATCCCGGCGCAGCGCGCGCGCGTGATGCTCGATCTCCGCGAATCCCCGGGCCCGCCGAGGCCGCGATGATCGTCGGCGCCCCCCGCGAGACCAAGCCGGGCGAGCAGCGCGTCGCGCTGACGCCCGCCGGCGCCCGGGCGCTCGCCGAAGCCGGGCACCCCGTCGTCGTCGAGCGTGGCGCCGGCGGCGGCAGCGGGATCCGCGACGACGAGTACGGGACGGTCGGCGCCGCGCTGGCGAGCGTCGACGAAGTCTGGCAGCGCGCCGACTTCGTCCTGAAGGTCAAGGAGCCGCTGCCGGCGGAGACCCGGTACCTCCGTCCGGGTCAGATCCTCTTCACCTACCTCCATCTCGCCCCGGCGCCGGAGCTCGCGCGGGCGCTCCGTGACTCGGGCGCGATCGCGATCGGCTACGAGACGGTCCAGCGCGCGGACGGGAGCCTGCCGCTCCTCACGCCGATGAGCGAGGTGGCGGGGCGGCTCTCGGTGCAGGAGGGCGCGTTCTACCTCGGCCACGCCCGGGGCGGGCGCGGCATCTTATTGTCCGGCGTGCCCGGCGTGCCGCCCGGCAACGTCGTCGTGACGCTCATGTCGAACAGCTTCAACGTCGCCCAGGTGCTCCGGCGCGCCGACCTGCTCGTCGGCGCCGTCCTCGTGGCGGGCGCGCGCGCCCCTCGGCTCGTCACCAAGGACATGGTCACGACCATGAAGGAGGGCAGCGTGATCGTGGACATCTCCGTGGACCAGGGCGGGTGCGTCGAGACGATTCATCCGACGACGCTCCTCGACCCCGTCTACGTCGTGTCGGGCGTCGTCCACTACGGCGTGGCCAACATGCCCGCCCTCGTGCCGCGCACCTCGACGTTTGCGCTGACGAACGCCACGCTCCCGTACGCGGTCGAGCTCGCCGGCCGCGGCGTCGTCGCCGCCGTGCGCGCGAATCCCGCACTCGCCCAGGGCGTCAACATCTGGCGCGGCCAGGTCGTGCATCCCGCGGTCGCCGAGGCGCTCGGCGAGAAGCCGACACCGCTCGACGCGTGCCTGCGCTGACGTTCCGCGTCGGCACCTCGGGGTACAACTACGCTGAGTGGAAGGGCACGTTCTACCCCGCCGATCTGCCCGCGTCGAAGATGCTCGCGTACTACGTGGAGCGCTTCTCGACGGTCGAGATCAACGCGACGTTCTACCGGATGCCGAACGCCCGGACGCTCGCCGGGTGGCGCGACGCCGCACCCGCCGGCTTCACCTTCGTCCTGAAGGCGCCGCAGCGGATCACGCACGTGGCCCGCCTCCGTGACGTGGACGAGCCGCTCCGGTACTTCTGCGACACCGCCCGGACGCTCGGCGACATGCTCGGCCCGATCCTCTTCCAGCTCCCGCCGAATTTGCAAAAAGCGGCCGACCGGCTCGGCGACCTCCTGGCTCGGCTCCCGCCCGGGCTCAGGGCGGCGTTCGAGTTCCGCCACCCGAGCTGGTTCGACGACGAGGTCTACGCGCTGCTCCGTCCGCGAAACGCCGCGCTCTGCATCGCCGACACCGAGGCGGGGGCCACGCCCGCGGTCGCCACGGCGGACTGGGGCTACGCGCGGCTCCGCGCGCAGGCGTACGGGGACGACGACCTGCGCCGCTGGATCGCGACGCTCCGCCGGGTCGGCGCCGGCTGGCGCGAGGCGTTCGTCTTCTTCAAGCACGAGGAGTCGGGCTCGGGCCCCGCGCTGGCCCGCCGGCTCCTCGACCTCCTCGAGCGACCGGCGGACCTTTAGCGTCGTGCCGCCCCCCTCCGAGGTTTGAGCGTCGAGAGGAAGGCCTCGAGCACAGGCGTCCGCGGCTTGTCGCGCCGGAGGACGACGCCGATCTCGCGGTAGAGGGGCGGGGCGAGCCGCGCCGCCACGAGCTCGCGGGCCCGCACCTCGGCCGCGACCGAGAACCACGAGGTGACGGAGAGCCCGAGCCCCGCCTCGACGAGCTTCTTGATCGCCTCCGTGTTGCCGAGCTCCATCGGCAGCGCGGGCACCACTCCCGCGCGGTGGAACCAGTCGTCGATCACCCGACGGAGCGTGGCGCCCTGCTCGAACAGGATCAGCGGCTCGCGCACCAGTTCCGCCGCGGTCACGCGCTGCCCGCGCCGCCAGCGCCGGTCCGGCGGCGCGATCGCGACGACCTCGTCACGATAGAACGGCGACACCGCGAGCGCGCGCTCGCGGACCGGAAGGCTCACGATGCCGATGTCGAGCTCGCTCCCGACGACCGCGCGCGCGATCTCGGGCGCGTTGCCCGTGACGACCACCAGCTCCGTCCGCGGGTAGCGCGACCGGAAGCGCCGGAGCGCCGGCGGCAAGAGGTAGATCGAGAACGAGGCGCTCGTCCCGAGGCGGATGCGCCCGGCCACGATCCCGCGGAGCTGCGCGACGACTTCCAGGCCCGTCTCGAGCTCCCGCAGTGCGCGTCCCGCATGGGCGAGCAGCACCTCGCCCGCCTTCGTCGGGAAGGCGCGCTTGCCGACGCGCTCGAGGAGCGGCAGGCCGAGCGCTCGCTCGAGCAGGCGCACCTGCATGCTCACCGCGGGCTGGGTGAGGTGGAGCTCGCGCGCGGCGTGCGAGAAGGACCCGTGGCGCGCGACCGCGGCGAGCGTCTGGAGGTGGGTAAGCTGGAGGTTCATGCGATCTGAAAAAATAGCTGATGGAAATCATAATGACAATTGATTTCCCTGATAGATCGCCTCGGGCGACCATGGGTCATGGACCTGAACCTGTACGCGCTGGAGCTCCTGGCGCGGGACAAGCTCGCGCGGGCCCGGGCGGAGGCCGCCCTCCACGCGAGCGTCGCGCGGCACGCGACGCCTCGCGACGGGCTCGACCGCCGCGCCCTCACCGTCCGCGACGCCGCAGAGGCAGACCTCGCCCAGATCACCGCGATCTGGAACCACGAGGTCCTCTGGACCGACGCCACCACCGACACCGAGCCGCGGAACGCCCGGGCCGAGCGCGAGTGGTTCGAGCGCCACCCCGCGCTCTACCCGATCGTCGTGGCCGCCACGGGCGGCGCGGTGCTGGCTTTCGGCTCCCTTTCGCCGTACCGGCCCAAGCCCGCGTTCGCGCGGACCGTGGAGGATTCCGTCTACGTCGAGCGCCGCCATCGCGGCGAGGGACTCGGCGGCCTGATCCTGTCCGAGCTGATCCGGCGCGCCCGCGCGCACGGACACCGCTCGGTGCTGGCGCGGATCACCTCGGGGAATCGAGCGTCCATGCGTCTGCACACGCGCCACGGCTTCAGGCTCGTCGGCGTCGAGCAGCAGGTCGCCATGAGGCGTGGCGGCTGGCTCGATGTTACGATCATGCAGCTCCGCCTGTAGCCCCCGGCGCTCCTCGAGCCCGGAGAGTCGGGTCGCCGCCCGCCGGAGGAACGTGTGAGCCACAAGCCTCTGATCCTGAAGCTTCACGAACTCTGGAACGCGGGCGACGTCGCCCGAATCGGCGCGGTGTACGCCGACGATTTCGTGGCCCACTTCCCACCCACGTCCGAGCTGCCCGAGCGTCACGGGCTCGACGGCGTCGCGCAGTCCATCGTCCGCATACGCGCGGCGTTTCCCGACTGGCACGAAGCGGTGGACGACCTCGTCGAGGAAGGCGATCGCGTCGTCAGCCGCTACACCTCTCGCGGCACCCATCGGGGCCCCTTCTGGGGGATCCCGCCGACCGGGCGCACGATCACGGTCGCCGAGATCTCGATCTTCCGGATCGCCAGCGGCAGGGTCGCCGAGCAGTGGTGCCTCGTCGACGAGCTGGCCAGGATGGAGCAGCTCGGTGGTGTCCTCGAGCGGCCGGGCGGTGCGACGCGCCCGTCGCTCGAGCTCCTCTATGAGGTGTCGATGGACGTCGAGGCGCACGACGTCGGGCCGACACCCGGCGGACATCGACGAATCGTCGTCGTCAAGGGCGGCCGGTTCGAGGGACCGCGCCTCAGAGGCGAGGTGCTCCCGGGCGGCGGCGACTGGATCCTCGAACGGAGCGACGGGTCGCGCCAGCTCGATGTGCGGATCACGCTCCGCACCGACGACGGCCAGCTGATCTACGCCGCCTACGGCGGCATCTTCCATGGCGCGCCCGACGTCATGCGGCGAATCCTCGCGGGCGAGCCCGTCGAGCCTTCCGAATACTACTTTCGGGTCTCGCCGCGCTTCGAGACCGCGTCGGAGCGGTACGCCTGGCTGAACAGGATCGTCGCCATCGGCGTCGGGAGGCGAACGCGGACGCAGGTGGCCTACACGGTGTACGCGGTCGGCTAGGAGCTCGGGTTCCCTCCCAGGAGCCGCTCGACGATGACACAGTCCTTCCACGCGCCGTCGAGCTGCCCGTGATTCTCGTACACCCCCACCTCTCGGAATCCCAGCACGCGGCACACGGCGCGGCTCGCGTGGTTCTCGGGGAAGATACGCGACACGAGCTTGCCGAGCCCCGCGCGCGCCGCCGCCGCGATCAGCTCCCGCAGCGCGAGCCGCCCGACGCCGCGTCCTCGGGCGTCACGCGCGACGTAGACCGAGAATTCGGCGACGCGGGCGTAGCACTCGCGCGGCCGGTACGTCGAGGTCGACGCGAAGCCCAGGATCCGCCCCGCGTCCTCGACCACGACGATCGGATGCGCGCCGTCGAACCACCCCCGCACGTCCTCGGTGGAGCGCGGGCGCGTCTCGAACGTGGCGATCCGGTCCTCGATGCCCTGGTTGTAGATCCGCGCGACCTCGGCCGCGTCGGCCGGCGTGGCGAGTCGGGCCGTCATGCGTTCCTCCCAAACCTCTGCTCGATGCGTCTGAGCGCGGCGGCGACGTCGATCCCCTCGCGCAGCACCGGCGCCAGCGGGTCACCGAGCTCCTCGAGGCGCGGCGGCGCCGTCTTGATCGTGAAGCGCTTGGGGTCGAGCCGCGCGGTGACCTCCTCCCAGCGGAGTGGACACGACACGGGCGCGCCGGGCAGCGGCCGCACCGAGAACGGCGCGACGATCGTCTGCCCACGGCCATTCTGGCCCCAGTCGATGTACACCTTGCCACCACGGCCCTTGAGCGGCCTGACGATCGTGGAGATGGCCGGCTCCGCCTCGACGCCCAGGACGGCGAGGAGCCGCGCGAAGGTCCGCGTGGTCTCGTCGTCGTACCTGGCGCCGAGCGGGAGCAGGACGTGGAGCCCCGTCGCCCCGGACGTCTTCACGTAGCTCGGCAGCTCGAGCGCGTCCAGGATGCGACGGAGCGCGCGCGCCACCCGGATGACGTCGGTGAAGGGCGCGGCCTTGGGGTCGAGATCGAGCACGAGCCAGTCGGGGCGATCCAGCGAGCCGAGGCGCGAGCTCCACATGTGGAGCGGGATCGTCCCCAGGTTGATGACGTACCGGAGGCTCTCGCGATCGTTCACGACGAAGTAATCGATGTCGCGGCCGGCGTCCTTCGAGTGGATGCGCTCGGTGCGGATCCACGACGGGATCCACTCGGGGGCGTCCTTCTGGAAGAAGGATTTCCCCCTGATCCCGTCCGGGTAGCGCGTGAGCACGAGGGGCCGGTCCTTGAGGTACGGCAGGAGGAAGGGCGCGATCCGGTCGTAGTACTCCACGAGGTCGGCCTTCGTGTAGCCCTCGTCCGGCCAGAACACCTTTTTCGGATTGGTGATGGTGACGTCCGGAGATGCCTCCGGGTGCGCGGCGGCGCGGGGCTGGCCGGACCCGGGTGCCGTCCGAGACCCGTAGCTTCTGGGCGTTGCTCCGGCGCTGCGGTCGTGAGCCCGTCGCTGAGGGTTGGTGGCTAGCGTGGTCGAGG
>WNGC01000989.1_pt1 | contig 17438 bp, 19 predicted proteins | sample 5400051 | NCBI WGS metagenome assembly WNGC01 (sample SAMN13153368, study PRJNA577476) | soil metagenome | isolation source: 20 cm soil or saprolite under grassland replicate 2 | place: USA:California | collected 2016-06-15
TTTTCAACCAGAACAAGATTCAAGGTCTTCGCCCCGACCAGGTCTGCGCCGCCGGCATCGGCCGCACTTTCCAGATCGTGAAGCCGTTCGCCGGCCTGTCGGTCCTGGACAATGTCATTGTCGGCGCTCTGCAAAGAGAAGCGTCAGTCCCGGGCGCGAAAAGGCTGTCTCTCCAAATTCTGGAGAAGCTCGGTCTGGCGGCAAAACGCGACCTCCCCGCCTCGTCGCTCACTCTCCCCGAGCGCAAGCGCCTCGAAGTGGCTCGAGCGCTCGCCACGCGGCCGCGGTTGCTTCTGCTCGACGAGGTGATGGCGGGCTTGCGCCCGAAGGAGTGCGACCTGCTGGTCGAGGTGTTCCGCGACATCAACCGCTACGAGGGCCTGACGATCCTGCTCATCGAGCACGTCATGCGTGCGGTGATGGCGCTCGCGCGCCGCATCGTCGTCCTGCACCACGGCGAAGTGATCGCGCGCGGCGCGCCCGAGCAGGTGTCGGTCCGCAACCTGGACCTTTACTACGGCGACGCCCCGGCGCTGTCGCAAGTGAGCCTCGAGGTGACGCAAGGCCAGATCGTCGCCATCGTCGGGGCCAACGGCGCCGGCAAATCCTCGCTCATCCGCACCATTGCCGGAATTGAAATTCCGCGCTCGGGCAGCATCGTTTTCAAGGACAGGACGATCAGCGGCCTGGAATCGCATGTAATCTGCAATCTCGGCATCGGCCAGGTGGCCGAAGGCCGACAGGTCTTTCCACGCCTGACGGTGCTGGAGAACCTCGAGATGGGCGCGATGCTGGCGCGCGCCCGGGCCGCCGCGAAGCGCTCCCTCGCTGAGGTGTTCGGCATGTTCCCGCGCCTCGGCGAGCGGCGCGACCAGCTCGCCGGCACCCTGTCTGGCGGCGAGCAGCAGATGCTCGCCATCGGCCGCTGCCTGATGGGGCAGCCGGAGCTCATCATGTTCGACGAGCCCTCGCTCGGCCTGGCGCCCATCGTGGTGCAGGAGGTCTTGCACACCATCCGCGTCCTTCACGGGCGCGGGCTGACAATCCTCCTCGTCGAGCAGAATGTCGCGGTGTCGCTGAAGATCAGCGACCGCGCCTACGTGCTCGAGAACGGCCGCATCGTCATGAGCGGCCCGGGCGAAGAGCTGCTGCACGACGACGGCGTGCGCCAGGCCTACCTCGGCCTGTAGAGGGCATCAAACGGGCATCCCAGACAGGTCGTGCCGCACCGGCATCTGCCTGGCCAGGTCCTCTTTCGGGATGCGTTTCCTGACCTCCAGGCGCCCTTTCTCCACCCGGCTGATGTAGGCGTCGACGATGCCGCAATGGTCTTCCCTGCGGATCAGCTTGTCGCCCTGCGGATGGCCGATGGAGTTCTTCATCTGCTGGCCCTCGAGCGCCTGGATCACGCCTGGAGTGTCCTTGCGGGTCCTGTAGCCGGAGGCCTCGATGGCCTGCTTGAGCGCGAACATGTTTTCCCATGACTGCCAGGCATGGCTCTTCGCCATGACGCGTTTGCTGCCGAGCTCGCGCGCATCCACGTCGTCGATTTCGACTAGCCTGTTGTGCTCCTTGTGGAACGGATCGTCCTTGTACTTCAGCATGCGCGGAAAGTTCTCGGCGATGTACACGCCCTCGGCGGCGCCCTCGATGTCGTTTGGCGCAATCGCCTCGATGGTGCCCGAGACCGAGTACATCGCGGTGCGCTTGTCCAGCCCCATCGACTTCGCTTGGGTATAGAACGCGATCGAGAGCGAGCCGAAGAAGATCGAGAACAGCACCTGCGTGTCCTGCGGCACGCGGGTCAGATAGGGCACAAAGTCCCTGGTGTCGAGGGGCACCGCGATCGGCGCGTTGACCTTGCCGCCGAGCCGCTCAACGACGGCTTTCGCTTCCTGGTAATGGCTCTGGCCCCATGCGTAATCGGCGAAGATCACGGTCCAGTTCTTGCCGAGGTTCTCCATCGCCCAGGGCACGCCGGCCGCGGCGAGCGAGTACGTGTCCATGCCGGTGCGAAAGCTGTAGCGGGTGCCCCTCGAGCCGGTCGCCTCGGTGGCCTCGCCGGTGGAGAAGTAGATCGTCTTCAGCTCGCTCGCGATCGGAATGGAGGCGAGCATGATGCCGGAGTGCACCGAGCCGACGACGAACTCGGCGCCGGAGCGCTCGATCAGGTTCCTCAGCTTGCGGGCGCCGCTCGCGGGATTCGACTCGGTATCCTCGGTGACGAGCTCCACCTTGCGCCGCGCGATGCCGCCGCCCTTGTTGATCAGCTCGACCGCCTTCCTGGCCGCCTTGTCGTGCCAGTAGCCCCACGAGGCGAAGCCGCCGGTGAGCTCGCAGTGGTGGCCGATGACGATCGGGCCGCCCGCCTGCGCGAGCGCGTCCCTCATGAGGGTGAGATTGGCGAGCCCGGCGGAAACTCCGCCGGCGAGTGCGTATTCGAGGAAGCTGCGGCGGCTCGGCTTTTTACTTTGCACGATGTGATCTCCTGCTGGTGATTACAAGGACAGTCCGAGGTAACGGTGCACGAGCTCGGGCTGCGCCTTCAGTTCATGCGAGGCGCCGGCATGCACGATGGTGCCTTTTTCCATGATGAACACCCGCTGGCAGAGCTTCAGGGCGGTCTTGACATTCTGCTCCACCAGCAGGACCGAGACGCCGCACTCGTTGATGCGATGGATCTCCCGGCGGATGTCGGACACCAGCTTCGGCATGATGCCCTCGGTCGGCTCGTCGAAAATGATCAGCTTAGGCTTCATCATCAGGCAACGTGCGATCGCAAGCATCTGCTGCTCCCCGCCGGACAGGGTGCCGCCAAGCTGGCGCGCGCGCTCCTTCAGGCGCGGAAAACGCTCCAGCACGCCCGCCTCGATCTGCAGGTCGGGCTTGCCGGGCAGGCCGACGCAGAGGTTTTCATAAACCGTGAGATTCGGGAAAATCCCGCGCCCCTGCGGCACGTAGCCTACGCCCATGCGCGGGACCTGGTGCGGCGCGATGGTATCGAAATCCGCGCCGCCGAAGTGGACCCTGCCGGCGCTCCTTGGCACCAGCCCCATGATTGCGCGCAAGGTGGTTGTCTTGCCCACGCCGTTACGGCCGAGGAGGGCCACTGCCTCTCCCTCGTTCACCTGCATGCTGACGCCTTGCAGGATATGCAATTTGCCGTAGTGAACGTGCACATCCGCGAGGCTAAGCATGCGCAGGCTCCGTGAAGTCCTCGTCATCGGGCTGGCCGAGATAGGCCTCGCGCACCCGCTCGTCCCGCGCAATGACGTCGGGGGCGCCGCTTGCCAGCACCGCGCCCTGCGCCATGACGGTGATGTCGTCGGCGATCTCGAATACGACCTCCATGTCGTGCTCGATGATGACGATATCGACGCGCGCGGCGAGCTGCCTGATTTTCGCCACCGTGCGCCCGGTTTCCGCCGGGCTCATGCCGCAGATCGGCTCATCGAGCAGCAGCAGCCGTGGCTCCTGGGCAAGCGCGATGCCGATCTCGAGAAGCGCGACGTCGCCGTACGAAAGGGCGCCCGCCTCGCGTTGCGCAAGCGCGCTCAAGCCGACCTCTTCGAGCACGCGCTCGACTTTCTCGCGGGTGCCGCGATCCTTTTCCGCCGAGCGCAGCGGATGCAGGAAGCGATTGCGCGCGTGCGCGGCGATCCAGATATTTTCCTCCACCGACAACCGGTTGAACACGCTCTTGATCTGCAAGGTGCGCGCGATGCCGAGACGGCTGATCTGGTGAGGCTTGAGGCCGCCGATGTCGCGTCCCGCGGAGAACACGCGGCCCGCGTCCGCGGAGAGAAATCCGCACACCAGATTGAACAGCGTCGTTTTTCCGGCGCCGTTCGGGCCGATGATCGCGTGCAGCCTGCGCGGTGCCAGCGCCAGGCTGACGTTGTCGACAGCGATCAGGCCGCCGAAGCGCTTGGTGAGGCCCTCGATTTGCAAAACGGGCTGGCTCATGGCCGGTGGACGAACCGCTCGACCATCTCGCGCCACAGGCCGACGATGCCGCTCGGGGCGAAAATGACGACCAGGATTGCCACCACGCCGACGATCAGGCCATGGTGTTCCCAGCGCGTCGAAACCACCTCGCGCATGACGATGAACAGGCTTGTGCCGATCAGCGGGCCAAGCAGCGTGCCGGCGCCGCCGACGATGGTCCAGACCACCGCCTCGCCGGACACCTGGTAAAACATGTACGTGGCAGATGCGTAGCGTCCGAAGAAAGCGAACAGCGCACCGGAAATCCCGGCGAGCACGCCGCTGATGACGAAGGCGGCGAGCCTCAGCATATAGACGTTCAACCCGATCAGTGCGGCGCGCGTATCGTTCTCGCGTATCGCGGCCAGCGCGCGGCCGAGCGGGCTTGCAGTCAGCCGCCGCATCACGAAGAAGCACGACGATACGATGACGAGGATGAAGAAATACTGGAACGTCTTGTCAGCCAGCGAAAGCTCCATCGCGCCGAGCCGGAAGGTGACCGGCAGCGCGAAGCTGGTCCCGTCATCGCCGCCCGTCAGCTGCCTGAGCGTCAGCGCGAGAAAATAGAAGATCAGGGAGAACACCACGGTGATGATTGCGAAGTAATGCCAGGTGAGGCGCACCGCGAACACCCCGGCGACGAGCGCCATGGCCGCCGAGCACGCGACGCCCAGGCCGAGCGCCGGCCAGAAGCCAAGTCCGAGCTTGGCGATGCCGATCGCGACGCCGTACATGCCGCAGCCGAAAAACAGCGCCTGTCCGAACGACAGCAGCCCGACGTAGCCGAACAGCAGATTGACGCTCGCGGCGAACAGCGACCAGATCAGGATCTCGGTGATCACGCTGACCCAGAAGCGGTCGGCGATGGCCGGCACCAGCCACGGCACCGCGAGCAGAAACGCGGCGAATGCGCCGAGCAACGCGCCTTCGATCTTCGCCCGCGTCATCGCGCCAGTCCCCGGAACAGTCCCTGCGGCCGCGCGAGCAGCACCACGCTCATCAGCACGAGCGAGGTGATGCGGGCATAAGTGGGATCGGCGAAGCTGGCGATGACTCCTTCAAGGAACGCGAGCAGCACTGCGGCGGCGGCAGTGCCGGGCAGGTTTCCGAGGCCGCCGATGATCACCGCCATGAAGCAGAACGGCAGGATGTCGACGCCGGCGCGGAAGTCGACGGTGGTGATCGGCGCGGCGACGACCCCGCCGAGCGCGGCGAGGGCGAAGCCGAGCGCGAACGTCACCATGTAGACGCGGTTGGCCGGGATGCCCATCGCGATCGCGGTGTCACGGTCGTGGCGCACCGCGCGCATCCACATGCCGACCTTGGTCCGATGCAGGAATACGAAGAATCCGCTGATCGCGGCCAGGGCGATCAGCGCCGCGAACAGGCGGTAGAGCTCGTAGTTGATCCCGAACAGATGGAGGGTGCCAGGGATCGGCGCCAGGATGCGGCGCGGCGTGGGGCCGAAGGTCATGCGCACGCTTTCCTGCAGAATGAGCGACAGGCCGAAAGTAGCGACGATGGACAGCGCCGCGGCGTTGCGGATCGGCTGGATCACGATGCGCTGAATCAACGCGCCGAGCGCGAATCCAATCAGCGGCGCGATGAGGAATGCCGGCCAGAGGCTTCCGCTCTGCATGAGCACTGTCCACGCCAGCACGGTGCCGATCATGAAAAAATCGCCGTGCGCGATATTGATGATATCGAGTAGGCCGAAGATGATCGACAGGCCGAGTGCGATCAGCGCGATGATCAAGCCCCAGATGAGGCCGTTGACCGCGAGGACGAGAACCACCTCGAGCAATTGCGTGTCTCCAGCGGGGGGTGCGCGCTCGCGGATACTACACTACAGTCCTACGGATGCGGCCGCGCAGGGGAATGAGTTGAACCGGCGCAAGCGTTATGCGCTTGCACTGCTGGCCGCGATCACGCTCGTTGCGCCGATCATCGAGGCGCTGATGACGGGCCGCGTCGAGCCTTTCAGCAAGTTCGACCTCGGCGGCAGTTTCCTCTCGCTGCTGCCGATTTATTGGTGGTACCACCTAGACAAGGACGAAACCGGATACCGGGCCGGGCGGCTCCTCAACGTCGGCGTGGCGGCGCTTGCGATTGTCGCGCTCCCCGTGTATTTCATTCGTTCGCGCGGCTGGAAGCGCGGCGGCGTCATCAGCGTCTACACGCTTGGCGTATTGGGCGTCCTCTACTTGCTCGAGACGCTCGGGAAAGTCATCGGCGAAGCAATCGCCGGCATGGGCGGGAGGTTCACATGACCAAAGGAAGACTGGAAGCGTTCACCGACGGCGTGATCGCCGTCATCATCACGATCATGGTTCTGGAGATGAAGGTGCCGCACGACGCCGATACGAACGCGCTCGCGCCGCTCGTGCCGGTGTTCCTCAGCTATGTGCTCAGCTATATCTTCATCGGCATTTACTGGAACAACCACCACCACATGTTTCATGCGGTCCACCACGTCAACGGCACGACGCTGTGGGCGAATCTGCATCTGCTGTTCTGGCTGTCGCTCGTGCCCTTCGTCACGGGGTGGATGGATGAAAACCACTTTGCGCCGGTGACGGTCGCGGCGTATGGCGTGGTGTTACTCGGCGCGGCATGTGCCTACTACATCCTGACGCGCGCCCTGCTCGCCACGCACGCCGGGGATTCCCTGCTGGCGAAGGCGCTGGGGAAGGATTTTAAGGGAAAGATCTCCGTGGTCATCTATGTCGCCGCGATTCCGGTCGCCTTCGTGCAGCCGTGGATCGCATGCGGGCTGTATGTGCTGGTCGCGGTGATCTGGCTGTGTCCCGACCAGCGCTTCGAGAAGCTGCTGGCCCAGCAAAGGACGTGAATTTCACTCGGTCGTCACCTTCTAGGCCAACCTCTTTGAGGTTTCGCGGATTCTACGTGATCCGGGCAAAGGTCAAATGCGTAGCTCCCGACAGCGCCATCAGGGTTAAAGCTGGAGCAGGCCGCGCTTGATGGCGTAGCGCACCAGCCCGGCGGTGTTGTGGATGTCGAGCTTCTTCATGATCCGGTTGCGGTGCGACCCTGCGGTCTTGAAGCTGATGCTGAGAAGACCCGCGATCGCTTTGTTGGTCTTGCCTTCGGCGATCAACTGCAGGATCTGGCGCTCGCGCGCCGTAAGCGGGTCCTCGGGCTCATTGCTCTGATGCAGGTACGCGTCGACCAGCGACGCGGCCACGCTGGGGCTGACATAGGTCGCGCCGCGCCTGACCTCCTGGATCGCGCGGATCAGGTCGTCGGCCACCTGCGTCTTCAGCACGTAGCCCTTGGCGCCTGCCTGCAGCGCCTGCAGGACGTAGGGCCGATCGGTGTACATCGTCAGGAGAATGGTCCTGGTGTCGGGCGACACGCGATGAATCTCGCGCATTGCATCCAGGCCGTTCAGCAAAGGCATCGCCAGGTCGAGCACCCCGATGCTGGGCTGGAGACTCTGCGCGAGCTTGCAAGCCTCGTGTCCGTCGGAGGCCTCGCCGACCACCTCGTGTCCGGACTTCTCCAGTAGCGTGCGCAGGCCCTGGCGCACGATCTGGTGGTCATCGGCAAGCAATACCCGGGAGCGCATTTCACCTCCTCAGAGGGATTTCGGCCCGCAGGGTCGTGCCGCCGCCGGGCCGCGAGGCGATGTGCACTGAACCGCCAAGCGCGCCGAGGCGCTCGCGAATGCCAACCAATCCGAGCCCTGTGCCGCTCTCGAGTCTGTTCGCGGCGACACCGACGCCATCATCGCGCACGGTACACGATACGCACTCGGTGGTGTGCCGAACCTCGATGTTCGCCGTGCGCGCGCCGGCGTGCTTGATCACGTTGTTGAGCGCTTCCTGCGCGATCCGATAGAGTGTGATCTCCACGGCCGGCGCCAGGCGAGCGTCGAGCTTGCCGCTCACCGCGATGGCCACCCCGGCACGCCGGCACACGTTCTCGGCAAGAAACTGCAGCGCAGGCACGAGCCCGAGCTGATCGAGCACTATCGGCCGCAGCTCGTGGGAGAAGTCGCGCAGCTCCGCTTCGATCTTGTCCAGGAGCCACTTCACCTCGTTGAGACGCTCGCGATGACGTAGCGGCAGTTCGTCCGCAATGTCGGCGAGCGCGATGTGCACCGAGGCGAGCAGTTGTCCGGCCTCGTCGTGCAGCGCGTGGGCGATCTTCTTTGCCTCGTTTTCCAGCATTTCGTTCAAGTCCCGCCACACGCGCGCGCCGCGGATCGCCTCCTGCTGCTCTCGGATGATGCGCTCTCGCTCCTGCACGAAACCGACGGCTACGGTGTTGGCGATCCGGTTTGCCGCCGGCTCGTAAGCGTCCAGGATCCGGTTGAGCAGGTTGAAGTCCGATCGATACCTGGCGAAGAACGAGCGCGCGAGAATGTCGCGCAACAGCAGCACAACGCCCACCACCTCGTCGGTCTGGACCCCGCGCGGGATGATGCGCTCGGAGAGGTTGCGCGCATAGGCTTGCAATGCCTCGAACGTTCCCGTCTCCAGCGCATCCACGTAGTTGTCGTACACAGAGGTCACCTCGGCGAAGATCTCCTCGTCGGTCATCGTGTTCAGCAGTCTCGCCATGATGATCCGGCGCGCCCACTCTTTGCGCAGCTCGGTGCGGTGCTGGCGCAGGTGAGTGACCAGCCCGCGCAGCAGCGCAGCGCTCGGGTCGGCGCCCGTCTCGAGCGACGGCGGCGCTTTCGCGTGAACGTCTGTCATGGCTCCCTCCCCAGAGAAAAGCGTGGACGGAACATTTTTAATCTGGACCCATAAGCCGCTGGACTTGGAAAAATGCCACGCCCGCGGCGCACAGCGTCACGAAAGCCCTAGCCGCATCGTCCCTATATTCCGACTGCCGGCTAGACTACCGTGGGAAAGACTCTCCTGCCTGCGCTACAGGCATTTCCTTACGTCAATTAGGTCAAATACCTGATCGTTCGTGCCCCTACGCCTATATCTTGCGGCGGTGTTCCAGGAGCAGCAGCACCCTGTCGGACTGCAGGTGCTCGGCGAGGGAGAGGCGCCTTTCCATGCGGCCGGCGACCTAGGGAATCTCTGAAATTAGTCCGCTGTTTACTTGTCTGAAGGACAGCGCCTCGGCGCTCAACAAAAAGAACAGGGGACGATGAATAATAAGCAGATGACGCTGGCCGGTTCCGGGTTCGAGAAGTTCTCCAAGACGACGCGGCGAGCGCAGTTTCTTGCCGAGATGGAACGCGTGGTGCCGTGGGGCGAGCTCTGCGCGCTCATTGGGCCGGTATATCCGAAGGGCGAAGGCGGCCGGCCGGCGGTGCCCCTTGAGCGGATGCTGCGGATGTACTTCCTGCAGCAGTGGTTCAACCTGTCTGACCCGGCGGTGGAGGAAGCGCTCTACGGCTCGGCGGCGATGCGCGCCTTTGCCGGCATTGATCTGGGACGGGAGCCGGCGCCGGATGAGACGACGGGAAGCGCGATCCGGAGATGCACCAGACCAAGAAAGGCAAGGACTGGCACTTCGGCATGAAGGCGCACGTGGGCGTTGATAGGAAGACCAAGCTCATTCACTCGGTGGCCGCTACGCCCGCCAACGTCTCCGACGGCAACATGCTCGGTGAGCTTCTGCACGGAGGCGAAACGCACGTCTGGGGCGAGGCCGCCTACTCCGGCAGAACCGAGCGCATCCGCGCAAAGGCGCCCAAGGCGAAGGACGTCACGCAGCGGCGCGGCCGGGGCTACAGGTACTTGAGCGACTACGACCGCTGGATCAACCGCGCACGCTCGATAGTCCGTGGCCGCGTCGAGCACTCGATCGGCGCCGTCAAGCGCGTGTTCGGCTTCAGCAAGGTGCGCTACCGCGGCATCGCGAAGAATGCCAACCGGCTCTTCGTAACCTGTGCGCTAGCGAACATCTTCATCGCCCACCACGACTTGTTCAGAGTTCAAGGGGCGTAGTGCGTCCGAAAACAGCAAAGCACGCTCGAATCGAGCGAAATCGGATGCCAAAACGGCTCGATCCGTACTCAACTGACGTCTGTGCGGCCAATTCGGCATCGATGTGCGCCCGCGTCGTCCCTACTTCAGACGTTCCCTAGGGAGAAGCCATGAAGCTCACCGCAATAATGCGAAATGTCCTGATGGCTGCGCTGCTGTCGCTGCCGGTTGCCGCGACCGCTGCCGAATACATGGAGAAGACGCCGTTTCAGCAGTCGCGGGCGTTTTCGCCCGGCGTGGTGACCGAAGGCGGCAAGATCGTCTGGGTCGCCGGCCAGACCGCGACGCGCGACCACCAGGGCGCTGACATCGCCAACAATTTCGAGGCGCAGGTGAAGCAGGTGTTTTGGCAGATCGACCAGGTGCTTAGGCGCGCCGGCGGCAGCCTGGCCAACGTAGTGACGATGACCGTGTTCATCAAAGAGTCGCGCTACGGCGACCGCTTCGTCGAGATGCGCAAGGACATGTTCCAGAACGGCGACTATCCCGGCAGCTCGCTGATCACGGTGAGCAACTTCGCCCGCCCCGGCATCGAGATCGAGATCCAGGCCGTGGGGGTAATCGGCGATCGCTGCTCCGGCGACCATCCCTGCTCGGCCGAAGGCCAGGCGAAGAAGCGTTAGATGAGAGCATGTGCCGCTTCTTTCCGCTAATCCTCGCCGCCCTGCTCACGGCCTGCCCCAAGGAGGCGACCGATTCCTGGCAGGGCTACATCGAGGGCGAGTTCGTACTGCTCGCTTCGCCGTACGCGGGACAGCTGCAGAAGCTGTACGTGCGCCGCGGCGACCGTGTCGAGGCGGCGAAGCCGGTGTTCGCGCTCGAGCAGGAAAGCGAGCGCGCCGCCCGTGTGGAGGCCGAGGAAAAGCTAAAGATGGCGCAAGCGCGGTTCGAGAATCTCGGGGTGCCGCGGCGCCCGCCCGAGATCGAGGCGCTGCGCGAGCAGGTGCGGCAGGCCAAGGCGGCGCTCGAGCTTTCGGTCGCTAATCTCGAGCGAGAGGCGACGCTGTTCAAATCGGGGGCCACCGCGAAGGCGCGCCTCGACGAAGCGCGCACTGCCTCTGCGCGCGATTCGGCGCGGGTCAGGGAAGCCGAGGCGCAGTTGAAAGGCGCGCTATTGCCGCTCGGTCGCGAGGCCGAGCTGACGGCAGCGCAGCGCGAGGTGGCCGCCGCGCAGGCGGCCGTGGTGCAGGCGGCCTGGCGCCTGGAGCAGAAGAGCGTCGCGGCGCCGGTCGCGGGGCTGGTGCAGGACACCTTCTTCGTCGAGGGCGAATGGGTGCCGGCCGGGCGGCCCGTGGCTTCGCTGCTGCCGCCGGGGAACGTCAAGGTGCGGTTCTATCTTCCGGAAACCCTCGTCGGCTCTCTCATCGCCGGCAAGCCCGTGGAGATCCGCTGCGATGGCTGCGGGGCGCCGGTTGCCGCGAAGATCACCTATGTGTCGAGCCAGGCGGAGTACACGCCGCCCGTGCTCTACACGCGCGAGCAGCGCGCCAAGCTCATGTTCCTGGTCGAGGCGCGGCCCGAGCCGGCCGACGGCGCCAGGCTGCGTCCCGGCCAGCCGGTCGAAGTCGGCCTGAGATGAGCGATCTCGCTATCGATGTGCACGGCCTGAACAAGAGCTTCGGCGACAAACACGTGGTCAAGGACTTCTCGCTGCAGGTACGGCGCGGGGAGATCTACGGCTTTCTCGGCCCCAACGGCAGCGGTAAGACGACCTCGATCCGCATGCTGTGCGGGCTGCTCAAGCCCGACTCCGGCAGCGGCACCTGCCTGGGCCACGACGTGGTGCGCGAGACCGCGGCGATCAAGCGCGAGGTCGGCTATATGACGCAGCGCTTCTCGCTGTGGGAGGACCTCACCATCCGCGAGAACCTGGAGTTCGTCGCGCGCATGTACAGCATGAGCGATCGGAAGAGGGCCGTCGCCACCCTGCTTGAAGAAATCGGTCTTGAAAAAAGGCAGGCCCAGCTCGCCGGCACGCTCTCCGGCGGCTGGAAGCAGCGCCTCGCGCTCGCCGCCTGCCTGCTGCACCGGCCGCAGCTCCTGCTGCTCGATGAGCCAACCGCCGGCGTCGACCCCAAGGCGCGGCGCGATTTCTGGGAGCAAATCCACGCGCTCGCGGCGCGCGGCATCTCGGTGCTCGTTTCCACGCACTACATGGACGAAGCCGAGCGCTGCCACCGCCTCGCCTATATCGCCTACGGCACGCGGCTCGCGACCGGCACGCCGGAGGAGCTGCTGCATCTCTTTCCCCTCGTCACGCGGGCGGTGTCGGGACCTTCGGCGAAGCTCGCGGCGCTCGCGACCCAGCTGCAAGGCCGGCCGGGCGTCTCTCACGTCACCGCGTTCGGCAACACGCTGCACGTCACCGGCGAGGACGAGGCGGCGCTCGAGCGGGCCATCGCGCCTTTCACGCGGGAAGAAGGGCTGGCCTGGAAAAAAGCGCAGGCCGGCCTCGAGGACATCTTCCTCCACCTGATGGCGAGCGCTTCGGAAAACCCCCAATGAGGCGGGAGACCTTTTCGTGGTCGCGCTGGGTGGGCATCATCGTCAAGGAGTTCATCCAGCTCAAGCGCGACCGGCTGACCTTCGGCATGATCATCGGCATCCCGGTGCTGCAGCTGATTCTCTTTGGCTACGCGATCAACGCCGACCCGAAGCGGCTGCCGACCGCAGTGCTCGCCGCCGACTCCAGTCCCTACTCCCGCACGCTGCTCGCGGCGATGCAGACGAGCGGCTATTTCCGCATCGACCGACACGCCGCGAGCGAGGACGAGATCGAGGATCTGCTCGCGCACGGCCGCGTGCAGTTCGCGGTGACGATCCCCGAGAACTTCGGCAGGAAGCTGGTGCGCGGCGAGCGCCCGGTGCTGCTGGTCGAGGCCGATGCGTCGGATCCTGCCGCGATCGGAAATGCAGTCGCTGCGCTTGCGCAACTTTCGATCAGCTCTCTTTCAAGAGACCTGCAAGGGGCGCTGGCGGAGTTGAATCCCGTGCTGCCGCCTTTCGAGATGCGCGTGCACCGGCGCTACAATCCGGAAGGCGTCACCGCCTACAACATCGTCCCCGGGCTTCTTGGCACCATCCTCACCATGACGATGGTGCTGATGACCGGCCTCGCCATGACGCGCGAGCGCGAGCGCGGCACCTTCGAGAACCTGCTGTCCACCCCGGCGCTGCCGATCGAGGTGATGACCGGCAAGATCGTGCCCTACATCCTCATCGGGCTGATCCAGGTCACCCTCATCGTCGCCTGCGCGCTGCTGCTCTTCGAGGTGCCGCTGCTCGGCAGCCCGCTGCTGCTCTATTTCGCAGTGCTGATTTTCATCGCCGCCAACCTGACCCTCGGCATCACCTTCTCGTCGCTCGCGCGCAACCAGCTGCAGGCGATGCAGATGACGTTCTTCTTCTTCCTGCCCTCGATCCTGCTGTCGGGCTTCATGTTCCCCTTCCGCGGCATGCCCGAATGGGCGCAGTGGATCGGCTCTCTGCTGCCGCTGACGCACTTCCTCGTGCTAGTGCGCGGCATCATGCTGAAAGGCAACGTCCTGCAGGACCTGTGGCCGCAGATCTGGCCGATCGTCGCCTTCATGCTGGCGGTCATCGCCATCGGCCTGGGCTTTTACCGGCGCACGCTGGATTGATGACTCCCGTCATCGCCCTCCACGGCGGCGCGGGAACGATCCGGCGCACCAGGTCGAGGCCGGAGCGCGCGGTGCTCGAGCGCGCCCTGCAGGCCGGCTACGGCATTCTGCAGGACGGCGGCTCGAGTCTCGAGGCCGTGGCTGCGGTGGTCGTGATGCTGGAGGATTCGGGTGTTTTCAATGCCGGCCGCGGCGCCGCGCCGAACGCTGACGGGGAAATCGAGCTCGACGCCGGCATCATGGACGGCGCGACGCTGCGCGCGGGAGGGGTTGCCGCCGTGCGCCGCATCAGGAACCCGATCGTCGCCGCGCGCGAGGTGATGGAGCACGGCAGGCACGTTCTGCTCGCCGGGGCCGGCGCCGAGCGCTTTGCGCGCCGGCAGCAGCTCGCCATGGTTTCGGCCGCCTACTTCAGAAAAAATTCCAGACCTCATCCTGGAACGGTCGGCGCGGTTGCGCTGGATCGCGCGGGGAACCTCGCGGCAGCGACCTCCACCGGCGGCATCGCCGGCAAGCTCCCCGGCCGCGTCGGCGACTCGCCGATCGTCGGCGCCGGCGTCTACGCCGACAATGCCACCTGCGCGGTCTCCGGCACCGGCGACGGCGAGCTCTTCCTGCGCTCGGTGCTCGCGTTCAACGTCGCGGCCCGCATGCAGCATCGCGGCGAATCGCTCGCCCGGGCCGGCGGCGCCGCCCTGGCGCAGGTCGCCCGCCTGGGCGGCCGCGGCGGCCTGATTGCCGTCGACCGCCGCGGCGGCATCGCGATGCCGTTCAACAGCGAAGGCATGTACCGCGGCTGCATCGATCGCCGCGGCCGCCGCACGATCGGCATCTTCCACCCGGCCGAAGTATGATCTCCACCATCAATGAGCATGCATCTGCTTGACGAGCTGGCGCTCGACGCCTGGAACCCGGTGCTCACCGCGGCAGCGCAGGCTGCTGCGATCGACACGCTGGAAGCGGGCCGCATCCTGTATTTGCCGCGGCTCCGATTCGCGCTGATGCCGCACGAGCAGCGCTTCCTTTCGGCGCAATGGTCCGACGGCCAATCGAAGAACATCAATTTGCGCGGCAGCGAGCGCAGGCTGCGCGGTGCACGCGGCGGCAAGGACGACCTGGCCCTGCTGCAGGCGATGATGGAGCGCTTCTCCAGTCATTGCCGGACGCTGATCAGCGCGTTGCTGCCGCACTATGCGCCGCATCTCACGCTCGCCAGCACCAGCTTCCGCCCCTGCGAGGTCGCCGGCCGCAAGAGCTCCTACCGCAAGGATGACGCGCGGCTGCACACCGATGCCTTTCCCTCCAATCCGACCGGCGGCGCGCGCGTGCTGCGCGCGTTCACCAACATCAACCCGGACGGCAAGCCGCGCGCCTGGCGCGTGGGAGAGCCGTTTGCGGACATGGCGGCCAGGTTCCTGCCGCGCGCACGCCGCGCGTGGCCGGGCGAGGCCCGCCTGCTGCGCGCGCTGCGCGTGACCAAGCGAAGCCGCAGTGAGTATGATCACCTGATGCTGCAATTGCACGACAGAGTCAAAGCCGATGCCGGCTATCAGCAGCAGGCCCCGCAGCAGCAGATCGATTTCCCGGTCGGTTCGACCTGGATCGTGTTTTCCGATCAGGTGCTGCACGCCGCGATGAGCGGCCAGTTCGCGATGGAAGAGACGCTCATGCTGCCGGTGAACAGGATGCGCGCTCCCGAATCTTCGCCGCTTCGGGTGCTGGAACGAATGACCGGACATGCGCTAGCGCATAGCGCTTGAGGAAAGAATGAAAATAAACGTCGACTTGAACCTGGGCACGGATTTCCGCAGGGCCGTCGCCCTGGCGATCTGCTTCACGATTTTCCTTCCTCTTGCCACCGGCTTCGTGATCGCCATCGCCTCGCAAACCACGGTCGCCACGCACGGCGTGTTCGGCTATGTCACCGTGCCCATGGCGATCTGGCTGTATGGCGTGATTTTCCAGCCCTGGCTCGCGGTGCCGATGGCGATCCTGTTCGCCGCGAGCTTCGTGCCGCTCTACAGCCGGCTGGGACGCAAGTATCCCTGGCAATGGATTTTTGCCTTGGGCGGCGCCACCGGCCTGATCGCCGGATTGATTCGCGGCGCTTTCGGCGGCGCGGTCTGTCACCCGATCCCCGGCGACGTGTTCGCTCCGGCGAGCCTCACGCCGCTGTGGTACTGCTCCATTTCGTCGGCGCTGTTGGGCGCCTTGTGCGCGCCGTTGTTCTTTGCGTTCGGCACCACCCGCGTGGCCCGGGTCGAGGCGACCGGCACGTGGAAGGAGCCCCCCACCGCGCCGCATCACGACCTCTAGCAACAGGCGGCCGTCACTCCAGCCTGACGTTCGCCGCTCTCACAACTTTCTCCCAGCGCGCCAGGTCGGCGCGCACCTGGTCGCCGAACTCCTGCGACGAGTTGCCGACGGGCTCGATGCCGAGGACTGCGTAGCGCTCGCGAACGAATGCCGTGCGCAGCACCGCGGCGAGCTCTCTTTGCAGCTTGTCGATCACCGGGCGCGGCGTACCCGCCGGCGCGAAGATTCCGGTCCAGGAGGAGACATCGAAGCCGGGCAGCCCGCTCTCGACAAACGTCGGCACCTCGGGCAGCGCCGCGGAGCGCCTGGCGCCCGGCACGCCCAGCCCGACCAGCCGGCCGGCCCTCACGTATTGCTGCGCGGTGGCGATGGCGGTGAAGACGAGCGGGATCTGGCCACCGACGGCGTCGGTGATCGCCTGGCCGCCGCCCTTGTAGGGAACATGCTCCAGCGCGATGCCGGCGCGCAGCTTCAGGAGCTCCCCAGCAAGGTGCGGCGTGCCGCCGGTTCCGGACGTGCCGTACGCGAACGAGCCCGAGCGGGCCTTGGCGTGCGCGATGAACTCTGCCAGGTTTCTTGCCGGCACGGAAGGATGCGCCACCAGGATCAGCGTCGCGTCGCCGAGCTTGGTGACCGGCGCGAAGTCCTTCAGCGTGTCGAACGGAATTTTCGGGAACACGTGCGGGTTGATGACCATGGTGCCGTCGAATCCGAGAAGCAGCGTGTAGCCGTCGGGCGACGCCTGCGCCACCGCCTGCGTGCCGATGTTGCCGCTCGCGCCGGGGCGGTTCTCGACCAGGATTGGCTGCCCCAACCGAGCGCCGAGCGAATCGGCGACGACGCGTGCGCTGTTGTCGGCGACGCCGCCCGGCGAGAACGGCACTACGATGCGGACCGGCTTTGCCGGGTAGTCCTGCGGATGGGCCTGGAACGCGGCGAGCGCTGCCAGGATGCAGGCGATCGATCCAACGCGCTTTTTCATGCCGCCGGACTGAAGACCGACTAGCCCCTAAAGTCTGGCAACGACGCTGGCGTGGTCGGCGCCGCCGCTCGCGAGGCCCCAGGAGCGCATCCACTCGTAGACCTGGTTGAAGCGCTTCGGATCGTAGACCACGTAGTGCGTGTAGCGCACGAAATGGTCGCTCATCTCGTGCGGCGCCAGCCGGCCCCTGGTCTGCTCGGTGACGTAGTGCTTGTATTTTCCGAAGTCCGCCATGATGCGATCGGCGGCCTCGTTGATGGCGCCGAGGTAGCCGTTGCGCTGCTTAGGGGTCAGGCTGGGCGCGATCACTTCGGCGCCGCGATAAAACGTGACGTCCACCAGATGTGCCCCTTCCTTCAGCCCGAGGCTGATGAAAGGCTCCATCACGGCCACTGCGCGGCTCGCGCCCTGTTTCAGCGCCTCGTAGCGCCGCTCCGGAACGCCGACGTGCTCGACCACGATGTCCTCGCGCGCCAGCACCCCCTCCAGGCTCTGCAGCGTGGTGTAGTGCGACCCGGTCTTGTCGTTGATGCCGAC
>WNGC01000939.1_pt1 | contig 17437 bp, 10 predicted proteins | sample 5400051 | NCBI WGS metagenome assembly WNGC01 (sample SAMN13153368, study PRJNA577476) | soil metagenome | isolation source: 20 cm soil or saprolite under grassland replicate 2 | place: USA:California | collected 2016-06-15
CTACGATGTCAGGCAGCGACAGTGGCAATTCCGCCCGGCGGTCGGGCGTTCGCTCAGTCCGGTGAGCGAGATCTCCCTCGGACCGGTCGTCCGCTACACGAGCACCGACAGCTTGAGCAACCGGTTCATCGCACAGCAGCAGCCGTACGGATTCACCCACTTCGGGCAGGCCGGATTGCAGTTACGGATGCACTACGATACCCGGTACGTTCCGGACACACTGAAGCCGCGTGCCGAGCTCGACATCACCGGCACCGGATATCCCGGGTTCTGGGATGTCAGGACTCCGTACGAGTCGCTCGACGGATTTGCTGCGGCGTTCTTCACCTTACCTGTTGCGAAGAAGCCAGTGCTGGCGCTGCGAGCCGGCGGAAAGAAACTCTGGGGCCCATTTCCATATTTCGACGCCGCGTTCCTTGGTGGATCGGAGACGTTCAGAACTGAAGAAAAGCAGCGATACGCGGGCGATGCGTCGCTCTATGGGACGACGGAGTTGCGGGTTCCGCTCGCGCGCTTCCCTTTCATTCTTCCACTCGATGTCGGCGCGATCGGGTTCGTGGATGCGGCGCGAGTTTATGTAAACGGGGACTCGCCGGGCGGCTGGCATACGGCCGCTGGCGGCGGCTTCTGGGTCGGCTTCCTGGATCCGGGAAAGAGCTTCAACGTGTTGCTAACAAATCGCAGTCAACGGAGAGTCGTCACCAACTTCGGTTTCGCGTTTTGAGGTGAATGGAGCGCGTGCCGCCTTAATCGCGGCGATCTTCTGCGCGTGCTCCCGCGATGAGCCGCCGACGCGCCGCCAGCTGGCTACCCTCGACACGCTTCGCCTAAAGGACGCGGCGCTCATGATTGGCGCGGGAGACATCGCCGTATGTGGTACGTCCGGTGATGAGGCGACCGGGGCGATTGTCGACAGCGTACTGCGAGCGGACAGCGCGACGGCGACTGCGCGCGTCGTCGTTACGCTGGGCGACAATGCTTATCCCTCGGGACCGGGCGGAGTGACCAACGATTTTCCGCGCTGCTTTTCTCCGTCGTGGGGAACTTCGCGTATTCTGCAGCTGATTCGGCCAGCACCGGGAAATCACGACTACGACAGCGGAAATCTCGACCCCTACTTCGCGTACTTCGGCCAGCGCGCAGGTCCACCGGACCGGAGCTACTACAGCTACGACGTTGGCAAATGGCACGTCGTCTCGCTCAACAGCGAGCTTTACTTCGAAGATCCAGACCAATCGCACGCGCGCGATCAGGAAGCGTGGCTGCGCCAGGATCTCAAGAATCATCCCGCACTGTGCACCGCCGCCTATTTTCACCGCCCGCTTTTCAGCTCGGGCCAGTACGGCGGGACGAACGAGATGCAGACCATCTGGCAAATACTCTTCGATGGCAAGGTCGACCTGGTGTTGAACGGACACGAGCATCATTACGAGCGGTTTCTTCCGCAGACTCCGCTCGGCGTCGCGGATTCCGCCAATGGAATCGAGGAGATCATTGCTGGAACCGGCGGCGGCCAGCTGCGCGGCATACGCTATCCGCTGGCGCGAAATTCCGTCGTGCGTATCCATGGACACTTTGGAGCTCTCAAGCTCGAGCTTGCCGCCGATCGGTACCGCCACGAATTCCTCGACGCCGACGGCACCGTCTGGGATGTCGGCGGGCGGAACTGTCACTAGCTGCGCTCCGCTGAAACAGCGCTTGCTGATTTTGCTGTCGAGCCGATAACTCGCCGTTTCGCATCGCGACACCAGGCGTCAACTTAGAGACATGGCCACGTCCAGCAGTCCTCACCTGACTCTCAGTACCGCAGACGCTTCCACGCCGGGGAGCGATGCGGAGATTCGCGTGTCCGCGATCGACATCGGCTCGAACTCGATTCGACAAACGATCGCCGACGTTTCGCCGACGGGAGTAATTCGCGTCGTCGACGAAATGAAGGCAGCCCCAAGGCTGGGCGCCGGACTCTATGAGCGCGGCACGTTGAGCGAGATCGCAATTCAGAACGCGCTGACGGTGCTCAGCAGAATGGCGACGCTTGCCAATCAGCTAGGGGTAAAGCGCACCGAAGTCGTCGCGACGAGCGCCGTTCGCGACGCTGCCAACGGCGACCAGTTCCTCGCGCTCGTGCGCGAGGAAACCGGACTGAGAGTGAAAGTTCTCCACGGCGACGACGAAGCCCGTCTCGCCTTTCGGAGCGCGCTGGCGCACTTCGATCTTGCGGTAGGTCGCGCGGTTGTGATGGATATCGGCGGCGGGTCACTCGAGCTCGCCCTCAGCGCCGATGGTCTTGTCGAGCGGCTCATCTCGCTGCCGTTGGGCGCGATCAGGATGACCGAGGAATATCTGGGCGCCGCCGGTGATCCGAAGAAGAAAGGAATGCGCAAGCTGCGCAAGCATGTCCGTCTCGAGCTCCGACGGCATCTCTCGGCGCGGCACTGGCACGCGGCGCGGATCGTCTGCTCCGGCGGCACGTTCACGAATCTCGCATCGGTGTATCTGGCGCGATCGGGGATGGAGAACGCGAAGACCGTTCACGGCACGGTGATACCGCGCGTGGACCTGGAGCACATGGTGGACGTTCTGCGCAACATGTCAGGCTCCGAGCGGCAGGGTGTTCCGGGTCTCCACGCCGGACGCAGCGACATCATTGTCGCCGGGCTCGCCGTCGCGGCGGAGGTCGTAGCGCGGCTCGAGGCCAGAGAGATCGTCGTCTCGAGCTACGGAATAAGGGAAGGCATCCTGCTCGAAACAGCGCGCGTCGCTCCATCCAATACCGACCGCGGCGAAGCGCGTGAGCGCTCGGTCCGCGAGCTCGCGGAGCGCACGCATTACGAAGAGCCGCACGCGAAGCAGGTCCAGAAGCTGGCGCTGCAGCTCTTCGATTCGATTGGAGAGCGGCTGGGGTGTATCCCGGACGACCGAAGACTGTTGTCGGACGCCGCGGTTCTCCACGACATCGGGTACCACATCAACTACGACAAGCACAACAAGCATTCGCTTCACCTGATCGAACACGCCGAGCTGCTCGGCATGACGCCGGTCGAGCAAATAATCGTCGCGAACGTCGCACGTTATCACCGCGGGGCCGAGCCCAAGAAAAAGCACACCAACTACGGTGGCCTCGAGCGTTCGATGCGGGACACGATCAAGCGCTTGTCAGCGATCCTGCGCGTCGCGGACGGTTTCGATCGCGGTCATGCGTGCGCTGTTTCCGAAATAAAGGTTCGCTGGATGGAGCGGGCGCTAAGACTTACGCCCGTGCCGACGAAGCATGCCTACAACCTGCGCCTGGAGCTGTGGGGCGCTAGCCGGAAATCGAAGTTGCTCTCTGATCTGGCCGGAGTTCCGGTGGAGATTGTCGCGCCCGACGGATCCGTTATGACCTACGACGACGAGATCGGCGCCGCGGACTGATCGTCACCCCGCTCTGCGGCCGCGGACACGGTCCACCAGACCCGCGAGGCCACTTCGAACGCCCGACGACCGTGACCCACGGGAGGATTCCTTGTCGGTCGTTTCCGGCAGCGGCAGAAGTCCCCACGAATTCACGAGCAACCGTTCGTGCGTCGCCACAACCGGACCCTTTCCGGGCTTGCGTTGAGAGTAGCTCCCGTCCGCGGCGAGATCCCACGCCTCGCGGTTGTCGGCGAGGCAGGTCTCGAGAAGTGCGCATATTCGTGGATGGAGTCGTCGGTCTTCTATTCGAGCGATGACCTCGACGCGCCGATCGAGGTTGCGGGGCATCCAGTCGGCTGAGCCGAAATAGAGCTCCTCGTTGCCGGCGTTGTAGAAATAGAAAATGCGGCAATGCTCGAGAAAGCGTCCGACGATGCTGATCACGCTGATGCGGTCGCTAACTCCGGGCACTCCGGGCCTGAGGCAGCAGATTCCGCGCACGATCAAGTCGATTCGTACGCCGGAGCGGGAAGCGTCGTAAAGGCTCTCGATTATCTCCGGATCGACGAGCGCATTCATCTTGGCGATGATTCGCGCCTGCTTCCCCGCTTTCGCGTTTTCCGCTTCGCGCCTGATCATGTCGCTGAATCGCTGTCGCATGTTGCGCGGCGCGACAAGGAGATTCGTGTAGCCTTCCTGGGACGAGACCCCAGTCAGCACGTTGAACAGATCGGTCAAATCCGCGCCGATGGACTGATCGCTCGTGAGCAGGCCGAGGTCGGTATAAACGCGCGCGGTTTCGGAATTGTAGTTACCGGAGCCGATGTGGACGTAGCGCCTGATGCCGTCAGATTCGCGGCGCAGCACCACCGCAATCTTGGCGTGGGTCTTAAAACCAGGAATCCCGTATCCGACGTTGACCCCTACTGCCTCGAGCGTGCGGGCCCAGGCGATGTTGTTCACTTCGTCGAATCGCGCCTGCAGCTCGATCAGCACCGCAACGCGTTTTCCCCGCTCTGCCGCCTGGGTGAGCGCCCGCACGATCTCTGTGTCGCCCGATGTTCGATACAGCGTCATCTTGATGGCGAGGACGTTCTCGTCTAACGCAGCCGTGGTGATAAAGCGCTCGACGGTATTATCGAAAGAATCGAACGGGTGGTGAACGAGGATGTCGCGCTCGCGGATTGCCTCGAAGATGGAACGGGACGAGTCTTGTAGCTCGGGTGGCGTAACCGGGGTAAATGGCGGATCACGAAGGTCGGGAATGTCGAGCGTCGCGAGCTGCGTCAGACGGCCGAGGTCGAGCAGCGGTCCTGCCTCGACCAGATCCGAGTCAGTCAGCTCCGGCATTTCCGGCGGCTGATCGGCGCGCAGCGCTTCGAGAAGAAGATTCCGAAGCTCCATCGATATACCGGTCTGGACTTCGACCCGAACCACTTCAGCAAACCGACGCTGGAAAATCTGCTCCTCGATCATCGTGAGCAGATCATCGTCATCGCCGGAGTGAAAGACTTCGAAATCCGAATACCGGATGACACGGAACGCGTTGAAGCTGCGAATCTCCATGCCGGGGAAAAGCGCGCCGAGGTTGGCGCCGACTATCTGCTCGAGCGGAACGAAGCGCCCCGGTTCGCCAAATCGAACAAACCGCGGAAGACTCTTCGGGACTTTCACGCGGGCGAAACGGCAACGCCCGCTCTCGCGATCGTAAATCTCGACGCCAAGCGAAAGCGCCAGGTTGGAGATGTACGGGAAGGGGCGCCCGGGCTCGAGGGTGAGCGGCGTAAGGATCGGAAATACTTCCGTGGCGAAAAACTCGTCGGCGTGTTGTCGCTCCTCGGCCGTGAGATCGGCCATCTTCAGCAGCTTGATGCCGTGCTGATCCAACTCGGGAAGCAGCGAGTCGTACAAGCATCGACGCTGCTGGTCCAGCAATCCTGTCACGCGCGCGGTGACGGCTTCGAGCTCCTCAGCGGCTGCCATTCCATCGGGCGGAACATGCTGCACGCCCGCGGCGATTTGGCGCCGGAGCCCGGCGACTCTCACCATGTGAAACTCGTCGAGGTTCGTGCTGAAAATCGCGAGGAATTTGACACGCTCGAGGAGCCGATTGCGCGGATCGAACGCTTCGTGGAGAACGCGCGCGTTGAACTCGAGCCAGCTCAGTTCCCGATTTATGTAATGGGCAGGATCGAGACTCATTTAACCTGTGGGAGAGGCTCTCGAAAGATGCGTGGTGAGCAAGCGCGCTTGCCACTGGCAGTGATTAGATTCTTGTCACCTTCATCCGGATCTGAATTGGGCCACACCGACGCCGTTGTCGTCCTCACCACACTCGCCAACACCGACGAAGCGGCGAAGTTCGTTCGGGCACTGCTGGACCGGCGACTGGTCGCCTGCGGAACGATTCTCCCGGGCGCGCGGTCCCTTTATCGCTGGGAAGACAAGCTCGCCGACGAAATCGAGGTCGTAGTCATACTCAAGACCCGTTCCGGCGCAATCCACGGGCTGGAGCGGGCGTTCAAGGAGCTTCATCCCTACAAGGTGCCCGAGCTGCTAACCGTCGCCGTAACCGGCGGTCTCGAGCGCTACCTGGGTTGGATTAATAGCGAGACGAGCCTCACAATCGTCTAATAGGGGTGAAGCCCCGAGCCTGCCCTGATCGTCGCGCCGAACGCGCGCGGTCGACCAAATGAAATACAGTCGCGGAGTTCTGGCCGTCCTCATAATTGCGCTATGGATCGGCGGCATGGCGATGATGTTCCATCGCAACGCCAATAGAAGCGAGGCGCAGCAGCTGTCTGATGTCGCGCTGAGGCTGCAGCCGGAGACCTTTTATTACGTTGTCGAGCGCGATGGCCAGCAAATCGGCGCGGCTTCGTCGTCGGTCGATACGACCGCCAACACGCTGGTGAGCGAGGAGTATTTCGTCGGCGACTATCCGACGGCAAAGGGCATCGAGCGAACGTCGGCGCGCTGGCAGACGAGGCTCACGCGCGGGTTCCGCCTCGCCGACCTGACCGTCGACATCGCCAGACCGACGCATCCGTTCTCGATCAACGCATCGGTCGAGGAGGACACGTTGCTCTTCATCGCTGGCACCAAGACGACCGGCGGCCATCCTCCGGCGCATTACACGTTCCGAGCGCCGCTCTTCACGCCGTCGCTGGCGCCAGTGGCGTTCATGCTTAGTGGCGCGCACGAGATCGGACGGACGCAGAGGATGTCGATTTTCGAGCCTACTGCGCGGATCGTCATACGCCCCGAGCTGAGTATTCGCGCCGAGTCTCTGTTCACCGTCGTGGACAGTGCTGCAGTGGACGCGAGTGGAAGCTGGGCGCCCGCGCATCGTGACACCGTGCGCGCGTGGCGGATCGATGGACCGGCTTCTCTCGGCGTGACAGCCTGGGTCGACGCCGAGGGGCGCGTCGTGGCGGCACAAGCCGGAGGCCTTTTCGCCATGCGCACCGCATTCGAGATCGCGTTCAAGAACGTCAAGGCAAAACAGGACACCACTCTAAACGAACGCAAGAAATCAAAATTGAGATGATAGAGCTGCGCACACTAACCAAGAAGTACGGATCATTCACAGCTGTCGACGCCATCGATCTGAGCGTTCCCGACGGCGAGCTGTTCGGGTTCCTCGGTCCCAACGGCGCGGGAAAGACGACGACGCTCCGCATGATCGCCGGAATTCTGCAGCCAACCGCCGGGACAATTCACCTCGCCGGCATCGACCTGGCCGAGAATCCACTCGCCGCAAAGGCGAAGCTCGGATTCATTCCTGACCGTCCGTTCATCTACGAGAAGCTGACGGGAGCCGAGTTTCTACGCTTCGTCGCGGGACTCTACGGACAGGACGGTGACAAGGTCGAGCACCGCGGACGCGAGCTCATGGCGCTGTTCGATCTCGAGGAGTGGGCTGACGAGCTGGTCGAGAGCTACAGCCACGGCATGAGGCAGAAGCTCATCATCTCCAGCGCATTCATCCATCGTCCGGAAGTGATCGTCGTCGACGAGCCGATGGTCGGGCTTGATCCGAAGGCAGCGCGAATTCTGAAGGACCTGTTTCGCGAATACGTGAAGCGCGGCCACACCATCATGATGTCGACGCATACGCTCGAGGTAGCGGAAACGCTGTGCGATCGGATCGCGATAATCCAGCAGGGCCGAATCCGCGCGGTGGGCACGATTCAGGACCTGCGCGATGAGGCGACTGGTGGTGGCGGCCTCGAAGAGATTTTTCTCAAACTCACTGGCGAGCGCGCGGCCAGGGACGCGATGGAAGTGCTCGATGCATAGTGAGTCGGCATGTCGATGAGCACCGAGGCGATATCTCTGCCCGTCGCGCCGGCTCGCGCGGCCAAGCCGGGCACCGTTTCCATCCAGCACCTGTTGTCGCCGAAGTTTCTGGCGATAAAGGCCAGGCCGCTCGGCAAGACCGAGAACCGGTCGGGGCGGCTGATTCTCTTCGCCGTGATTGCCGGTGTCTTCTGGTTCTTCGTGTTCGGGCTGTTGTACCGACTGCTGAAATATTTTCGCGGCATCCCGGAGATTGGCGCCCTGCTCGCCGCCAAGCTACTGGGCCTGATGTTCGTGAGCCTTTTCGGCATTCTCATTCTGTCGAACGTCGTCACCGCGCTGTCGGGGTTTTTTCTCGCGAAAGATCTCGATCTGCTCGTTGCCGCACCGGTCGATTGGTTGCGATTATACGGCGCAAAGCTTCTCGAGACGACAGCGCACTCGAGCTGGATGGTGGTTCTCGTCGCGACGCCGGTTCTTACGGCGTACGGCATCGTCTACAATGGTGGAGCGCTCTATCCACTCGTCGCGATCGCGGCAGTTCTGCCCTTTCTTTTTATTCCTGCGGCGATAGAGAGCGCCGTGACTCTGCTGCTCGTCAACATTTTCCCCGCGCGGCGCACTCGCGACATCCTGAGCGTCATCGCGATTCTGGCTGCCGCCGGACTCGTGCTCGTGTTTCGCCTCGTCCGGCCCGAGAGACTGGCGCGCCCGGAAGGCTTTCGCTCGCTCGTCGAGTTCATCGCGCTGCTCCGCGGACCCACATCTCCCTGGCTACCGAGCGAGTGGGCGGCCCAGGGGATCATGACCTGGCTGAGAAATGATCCGGAGATTCTGCATTTCTACCTGCTCTGGTCGACGGCGGGAATGGCGATCGTGCTCGGCGCGCTGCTGCATCGGTGGCTGTATGCGCGTGGCTTCAGCAAATCGCAGGAGAGTGGCGAGCGTTGGGCGCGTCAAGGCACGCCCGGACGGCTCGTTGCGCGCGCGTTGACGCCGTGGGGAGTGATGCGCCGCGAGCTCGTGCTCAAGGAGATGCGGCTTTTCTTCCGCGATACGACACAATGGTCGCAGCTAATTCTGTTGACGGTGCTCGTCGTCGTGTACGTGTTCAACATCAAGTTTCTTCCGCTCCACGGCGAAGGAGTCACCTTCTTCCTCGCCAACGTGATCCCGTTCGTGAATCTCATTCTGGCAGGGTTCGTCCTCGCTTCGATCGCGGCGCGATTCATCTTTCCGGGAATCAGTCTGGAGGGACGCACTCTCTGGCTTCTGCGCTCCAGCCCGCTCGAGATGCGCCAACTGCTCTGGTCGAAGTTCTGGGTCGGCACTATTCCCTTGCTTGTGCTCGCGCTCGGACTGGTGTTCGCGACCGACGTGCTACTCCAGGTGAGCGGCTTCATGATGGGCGTCTCGATATTCACCATCACCATGATGACGTTTGCGATCGCCGGGCTCGCGCTCGGCTTTGGTGCGCTCTTCCCGAAGTTCAACACCGAGAACGCGGCGCAAATTCCAACGTCCTTCGGAGGGCTCGTCCTGATGATGGCGTCGGTCGTGCTGATCGGGCTCGTCATCATCCTCGAGGCGCGGCCGGTCTACCAGTACGTGGGCGCGCGTTTGCTGCATGCAGATCCGGACCCGTCGGCGATGTGGATCGGATTTGGCGGGGCGGCGCTGGTTTGTCTGGCGGCTACCTTCGTGCCGATTCGGATCGCCGTGAAGCGGGTGCAGGAGCTCGAGCGGTAGCTACCAGGCAGGCAGCGGGCGCTACTCCCGCGCCTTGTCGCGCAGGAATCCGATCGCCTCGTCTTTGGAAGTAAAGATTTTCTTGGCGAGCGTTCCGTCTTCGTATCTCACTTCGACGGCGATGCTGAGCGGAACCTGGGTCTCAGCGGGAATGGCCGTGCCCTCGATGCCGAGCGCCGCCGCGACGCCCTCACCCTGAAGCAGTCGGACGATCTCGTGGCGGACTCTGGGCTCGGTCAGTCCGGCCGAGGCGAGAACCTGCGCCGCGATTCCCTGTCGCTCGCGAACGAGACCAAGCAGGAGATGCTGCGTTCCGACGTACCCGTCGCCGAACTCGTGCGCGACAGCGATTGACTGGTCGAGAACTACCCTCGCTCGCGATGTGTAAGGGAGGTCCGGGATCCGGGCCCTCGTTCCCGGTTGGCCTTTGTCGACGATGCGATCGACAGCACCCTGAATCTCCGTTGGCGTCGCGCCGAGGTTCTCGAGGACATCCATCACCAGCGTATCCTCCTCGGCGAGGAGGCCGAGCAGGAGATGCTCCGTTCCCACGTACTCGTGGTAGCGACTGTGCGCTTCGTCGCGGGCCTTTATCAGCGCGCCGCGAACCCGTTGGGTGAAGTCATATCCTGCCAGAAAGCCTCCTCGTCGACGCCATAAGATTCGTCGTCCGGACGACGACCGCAAGTTTGGCGGCGTTCCCTCGGAGACTGCTCCTCTGGCAAACCGACAAAACGGGCGAGGAAGTCTCCGTCGCCGCTGGACCGCTTCTTCACTATTGTATGTGGCGCGATAATCCGCACCACTTAGCCCTCGCGTTATGACTCTGAAGCCCCGCGAGACAGAAGCGCTCGACGCACTCTGCGATACCTTCGTCCCATCGCTCGCGTTTGAGAAGGACGAAGACCCCGTGCTGTTCAGCATGGCGGCGAGCGATCTCGGCGTGAGTGCGCGAGTCGCTGCGGCGCTCGAGGTGATAGAGCCCGCGAAGTGCGACGCGTTCCGGCTTTTCCTGCGGCTGCTGGAGAATCCGCTGTTCATCGCGAGCGTGTCAGCGAGTGCGAGGCCATTCTCCCGGCTCTCGCATCCGGCGCGCGAACGCGTACTCCAGCGTCTCGCCCGCAGCAGAATTCCCCGGCTCCGCTCCGCTTATCAGGGCGCGCGTAGCCTGGTAATGCTGCACACCTATGCATCGAACGGGACTCCCGAGTCCGACGCGCTGCTGAGCGCGATCGGTTACGAGCCGGCGCTGAATCAGAAGCCGAGCGCTCCGCACATCCCAGTGCTGGATCCCGGTACGGAATCCAGAATGGAATGCGATGTCTGCGTTGTTGGATCGGGTGCTGCCGGGAGTGTTGTAGCCGCCGAGCTCGCGGGCAGCGGACAAAGCGTCATCGTGGTCGAGGCGGGCGGAATGTGGAGCGACGGCGATTTCGACCAGCACGAGCTGATCGGCATGCAACGACTTTTCCGTGAGAGCGGGCTCTCGGGAACGCGTGATCTCAGTATGTCGATTCTCGCCGGCGCGTCGATCGGCGGCGGCACGACGGTGAACTGGCAGTCCTGCTTCCGCACGCCGGACGACGTTCGCGACGAATGGGCCGAGCTGTCCGGATGCAGCTTTTTCGCGGCGAGCTCGTTCACGGAATCTCTCGACGCGGTTTGGCAGCGGATCGGAGCGTCCACGGACGAGAGCGAGGTCAACGAGAACAATTCCGCAATCTGCCGCGGCGCCAAGTCACTTGGCTACCGCTGGAGCGCCATCGCACGCAACTCTCTTGGATGCGATCCAGCGCAATGCGGAAATTGCATGTTCGGCTGCCGGGTGGGTGGGAAACAGAGCGCGGCCACAACCTACCTGATCGATGCGATTCGCTCCGGCGCCCGCCTCATCGCCCCGTACTCGGCCCACAGACTCGTGCAAAGCAAAGGCAAGGTTACTGGAGTGGAAGGCACATACTTCGACCCGAGTGGAGCGCCGAGGTCGATGACGATCGCGTCGGCACGCGTGGTTCTCGCCGCCGGCGCGCTCGATACGCCCGCGCTTCTGATGCGATCAGGGCTCAAGTCACTGCACCTGGGCGAGCATCTCTTCCTTCATCCGACGGTCGCCGTGACGGGACTCTATCAATCACCGATCGAGCCGTGGAAGGGGCCGCCGCAGACGATCGTGTGCGACGAGTTCAGTAATCTCTCGGAGGGTTACGGATATCGAATCGAAGCAGCGCCAGCGCATCCGGGCCTAATGTCCGTTGGAATTCCGTGGGTAAGCGCGCGCGATCATCGGCGCGAGATGCAGCGCATCCGCGGCGCGGCCCCGTTTATCGTGCTGACGCGCGACTCCAGCACCGGTCGCGTCCGTGTTACAGGGGACGGACGTCCGTGCATTGATTATCGACTCGGAAAGGAAGAGAAGAAACTATTGAGACACGGAATGGCAACGGTCGCGCGGATTCATCACGCGGCCGGTGCCGATCGAATTCTCACGTTGCACACCGAGCGGCTCGCATGGGATCGCGAGTCCGGAATCTCGATCGATAAGTTTTGCCGACGGATCGATGCGGCACCGGCTTCCCCCAACCGGCTGCCACTGTTCAGCGCTCACCAAATGGGAACCTGCCGGATCGGATCCGATAAAGCGTCAGCGGTCTGTGACGCCGCTGGCGCCGTGTTCGGGCTGAGCGGAGTCTACGTCGCCGATGCGAGCCTGTTTCCCGCGTCGTCCGGAGTAAACCCGATGATCACCATCATGGCGCTCGCGCGACACGTTGCGAAGGGAATGCCGCGCTAACCTTCGCGTTTTACTCGTGGTCGTCCGCGCCGTAAGAATTACTTCACGCGCGCCTTCTCCAGACGCACGGTGGCACCGTCGCGAACGCCGAGATACACGACGCCACCCGCTCCGAACCCGACGAGAGCGCGATTCGCGGGCAGCTGCACCCTGTCAATGAGCTCGCCCTTCCTGTTGACGACATCGTAAACGGGCCGGCCATCGACGTTCTGACTGGTCCTGATCCAGAGATTTCCGTCGGCGTCGGCACGCGTCGAGCCCGGCGCGAACGCGGGCTTGTAGTCCGGCAGATCGCTCGGCGAAATCATTGTGAGGGGCGGCAAGCCTCCCCCGACTGCTGCACCGCCAGGACCGACTGCCGTTACGGTCGTATTGCCACCGGCTGTTACTGTCATCGTTCCCGATTGAGGAGCCGGCGCCGGCGCGGGTGTAGTGGCTGACGCGCCGCCAGTGCGCTGCGTATCAGCGCCGCCGCCGTCGCGCGGCGCCCCTGCGGTAGCGCCGTCAGGGCGTGGGCGCATCACGAGCTGCGGACCGAACGCGCCGTCGCCGCCCTGACCGCTAGCGCGCGCTTTCTCGATCGCGACTCGCGCGGAATCGATGAACGCGACTTTTCCTTCGTCCGTCAGTCGCTCCCAGTTGAAGGGAATCTTTGCAGACGACGTCCTCGTACCGTCGGGATTGAGCCAGTCGACGTGAAAGTCCTTCGTCCGGACGAGAGCGATCGTCCCGTCGGGAAGGAGTGCCCAATCATCGCCCTGCGGGAGTGGGTTCGTCGACGAAATGACGCGCATACCGCCCTCAGGCGTCCGCGTCACGTTCATGTTGAACTTGGGAGTCTTGAAGAACGTCGCCGTGTCGACCTTTCGGGTCGCGAGATCGAAACGAACGAGCGCGGCGGAATCCGGGAAAGTCGGAAACTGCGGCAGAGCGTTTCCCGACGGCGGTGGCCCACGAAAGCCCAGGAAGTTCGGCGGGGCACGGTAGACGAGCCGCCCTTGGGGATCGAAGCCTGGATTCCCGAAAGGTCCGCCCACCAGGAACCCGACGTCGTTCGCGCGCGGCGCCGACATCACGCGCGAAATCTTTCCGTTCGGATCGATCAGCAGCATCGACAGAGACGCTGGATCCACGAACAAGGTCGAGTCCCCGCGAAAGGCGATGAGCCCACCCGGCCGGGTGCCGTATGCGCTGGCCGTCGCGCTCGTCGTGTCCGCGACTACCATCACATTCGAGAGCGACGAGTCGAACATCAACACGCGTCTGCCGATAATGTCGTTGACGAGGACCCGCCCGTTCGGCAGCTGGCGCACGGACGATACAGCGCCGAGTGGCTCCTTGGCGACGGCGGTGACGGGTCCGAGCTGGCGTACCGGAGGGAGCGATTGCGCAAGGGAGGGTGCGTCGGGTGCTGCTGCGATCGCAATCACGACAACGCTGAGAATCGACTTTTTCATCGGTGAATTCCGTTGAGTGTCTTGGTGCCTATACGTTCAGTTACAAATGAAAGTTCGCGCGCTAATCAGTTACGAATGATGATTACATTCCCGCCACCTGCTCCGCCCGGACCGCCGGCAGGAAGCGTGAACATCCCGGGAAACATCATCGGGCCATTGGCAGCGCCGGCCGTGCCGGAGCGAATCGACGCGAGATAGCGCGTGTCCAGATAGCTCGATATGAACGCCGGCAACTTCCTTCTCTGCTCAGAGGTCAGTACCTGCTTGATCTGCGGTACCAGCCGAATGAGCATATCGACCGACGCTTCGCGCGCACGCTGGTAGCGCGCATATGCCTCGTCCTTATTGTAATTATCGGGAAGCGCGGCCAGGTATTTCGCGACCGGCGACCAGATCGAGTCGAGGCTTATCACATAGCGCCTGTTCATCGTTGCAACGCTGTCCGCCTGGGGCCCGCTAAGCTCCAGCGTGTCCGCTTGACGAAGAATAGTAGCAAGCGGGTTTGGGATTCCGCCGCTTCCATAAATCGCCTTGAGCATCGGCTCCGGAGCCTTCGTTCCCTTTAGCGTTCGTCCGCGATCGAGCTGCTGGGTTAATGCCTGCCGCTCGCGCGTCGGTCCGAGATCGAAGCGCATCATCGCCGTTACCGTGACCGGCGCTCGTATGGCAGTGAGCGCGGGCTGCGTTGACCCGAAGCGCTGATTCACATCGTACCGATAGCGCTGGGTTTGCGGGTCGAATCCGCGCACAGCGAGCAGCGTCGGATCAGGGAACGAGAACTGGCCCCAGCCACGAAGCTTGTCGTTGCCGTGCAGGAGCAGATCGGCGGCGCCTAGCGGATTGCCAATCTGCAGCGACAGTGTCGCCCGCTGTGGCATTCTGAATTTCAGCGGATTGAACGAGATCGACATCGTCGCCTGGGACGTCCACGGCCCCTGACAACTATTCCGCTCGGCCAAAGCGCCAAGCTGCTTGCGCAGACAATCGCGCGCGCTGCCGGTCGCGCTGTTGAGGAGCGATTGCATCGCCGCCGCGAGCGTCGGATCCGCAGTTGTCGCCGGATCATAGACGAACGCGCGATCGTTCGCGTAGCCGTCGCCATTGATGTCGCCGGAAACGATCGGTGTGTACGGCGTACCCGATCTGAAGCTCCCGAACCAGTTCAGGCGCACCGCATCGAAGAAGTTGTAGCCGAGGTTGTACTGGATCTGATGACGCGAATCGAAGGAAGATCTGGCCCACTCGACGTCCAGCGGATTGCCCGCTGTATTCGAGAAGCCGCGGATGCGCTCGCGCAGATTCGAGTAGACGTATGAAAGCCCCCAGCTGTAGTTGCTGTTGAATGTCGAGGGCGAGACGCCGAACCTGAGCTGCCGACTGTCGGATCTCAGGTCGGATCGCAGCTCCGTGACGCGTGAGAAGAGCTGGCTCACCCGCGCGTCGCGCGATGCAATCGAACCCGTCGCCGGAACGATGCTCGTCGCCTGTACGAACACCGGTCGATGCGCTTCGTCCGGAAGCGTGAACTGCACGACCGGAGCGAAGTTGAGATCGATGATGCCGGGCTGGTTCATGTTGAGCGAATACGTCGCCTCGATGTTGCCGGTGAAGAGGTTGTTGAGCAGCGGACCGTTCCAGTTCAGGTTCGATCTCAAACTGCGCGGCGCCGCGTAATCCTTGGCGAAGAACGTGACGTTGGGAACGGTGCTCGCGAAGACGCTGCCATCCGCGCACTGCGTCGGCACGCTCGATAGATCGGAGCTGTAACTGCTCCAGTCGGGCGTCGGAGTCGCCGATCCCGCGCACAGGACCTGTTGCAGCGCGCTCGCGAGACCGGTGTTGTCGATTGCGCCACTGATCAACGTCGTGCTCGGCGTATTCTGGAAGAGGCCAATTCCACCACGCACGACCGCACGTGGTCCCCGAACCGCCCCGGCAAATCCCGCGACCTGTGGAGCGGTGCCGTAACTCCACGAGAAGCCGACGCGCGGACTGAAGTAGACGTGGTTCGGCGCGCGATCGTTGCGCTCGCCGAAGACGCTCTCCAGATCGGGGTTGAATGTCGGAGTGGCGGAAAAGTGATTGCCGTCGAGCCGGATTCCGTACTGGAGCTGCAGGTCGTCGCTGCGTTTATACGAATCGCCCAGCGAGAGTCCGCCGATGAACTGGCTTCCGCTTCTGATCCTCGGCGCCAGCTGTCGACTGAACGAGGACGGCTGCTGCGCTTCGAGATCGGCGAGCGAGTTGAAGGTGAAAGAGCCGAGCGTGTTGGTCTGCTGATTTTGCGTAAAGGCGTCGCGACGAGCCTCAGTGGTGAGCTTGATGCGGTGCTTGTTGCTGGCGCTGAACCACGAGAGCTGGTTGGTGAGCTCGGTGGACGTGTTCGTCTGGCTCGTATTCATGTTCGAGCTGCCGCCGAAGGCGACCGTCTTGATGCTCGTCGATCCATCCGGAAACGTCGAATTGATCCGCACGGTTCCACTCGGCATGTCGAGATACGGGGTGCTGTAATTGCGCGACCGGTTCAGACCAAACGACGTCTCGCTCAGAATTCCGATGCCGAAATAGTTCGTGTGCCGGCCCTGCAATCCGCCGTTCCAGCTCGTCCGGTCGCCGCTGTGCGCGGGCAGCTCGCTGGTAAGCGACGATGCGGGTGTTTGCTGATTCCAGCTCCCATTGTAGGACAGGTTGAGCGATTGTCCGGTGGAAGACGACTGCGGCGCAAAATCGAAGCTCCCGAAGACCGATCCCTGCTCGCCCAGTCTGCTGCCCGGGAGTTTCCCTGTGACAGTTGGAATTCCGAGCTGCTGCAGAATGCCGAGCAGTCGCGTCACGGAATCGGGCGCGATACCCGACGTCTGCAGTCCTACGGCGTCGGTGTTGAGAAGCGAGCGTAGATCGTTAGCGCGTCGCCCGAGCTGATACGCGAAGTTGTAAAACGACGCGTCCTGTTTGATCGGGCCAGCCAGCAGGCCGCCGACTGAGACGTTGCTGAACTGCTGGCCGAGCGACCGAGCAGCGCGATCAGTCCATTGCAGCTGCGGCGCATCCAGATTGAGACTCATCGTGCGCGTGATGTAGTTCGATCCTGGTCGTCCGCGGATCTGGAACTGCGCCCCGCTGAATCCGCCTCGCGATACGTCGTACGGCGTTGTGACGAGTGACGTCGAAACGTTCGCATCGCGCGGCAGATTCGACCCGCCGAAATTCAGACCATTGAGAGTGGTGTTGTTCTGGTCGGGCGACAGTCCAAGCACGGAGAATCCGGAAGGATCGCCGTCCTGTCCGGGAACGAGCGTCACGCCAGGGAGCGAAGCGGCCATTGCGGCGATGTCGCCTTGTTGAGCGGCGGGTACAGCGCTGTTGTCGACGGGTCGCTCGCTGCCACTGATGTCCGGCGTCGCGTCGTTGCGTTCCGGGCGGTCCCGTTGCGCGGTGACCTTCACCGTCTCGAGCAGTCCCGCGGCGCGAAGGAGCTTGGCGTCGGCAACGAGAATCTCCTGATCGGCGGTGCGTTTGACCTCGAAGCGGCGCGCCGCATAACCGATCGCGGATATTTCTACGAAATAGTCGCCTTCACCGCCCGGGAAAGTGATCGTGTAACGGCCGCTCTTGTCGGTGCGGGAGCTGCGGTTGACGTTCCCCGACAGCGATGTTGCTGTGACCTTCGCGTCCTCGAGCGGCTTGCCCTCTGGCCCCACGACCTGTCCGCGAATGACGTCGAGCTGCTGGGCGTGCGATG
>WNGC01000940.1_pt1 | contig 17430 bp, 14 predicted proteins | sample 5400051 | NCBI WGS metagenome assembly WNGC01 (sample SAMN13153368, study PRJNA577476) | soil metagenome | isolation source: 20 cm soil or saprolite under grassland replicate 2 | place: USA:California | collected 2016-06-15
GTTGGGCGTACTTATTGAAGGGCCGCAGTTTGGTGCGGCCCTTTCGCATTCAACCGATTGCATACTCGGTCACATGTCGCTCAAACCACGCTCGCGATGAGATTACTGTCGGCCGCAGCGGTCGCATTCCTTGTTGGTGTTGTGCCAACGGCAGAGGCGCAGATTCTCAAGCCTGGGCTGCAGCCAGGACTCGCGCGCGCCCCCGACAGCATGCGGAAAATCTCGCTCGATGAGGCAATCGGACTCGCACAGCAAAATTCGCCACAGGCGGTTCAGGCCGAAGGCACCGAGCGGACGAGCAAGGCGGCGCGAACGTCGGCCATCGGCGCGATTTTGCCCAGCGCGACTCTCAGCGCCGGACGAGTTATTCAGTTTGGAGGCGGGCAGACGCGCATCAACCAGAATGGAGAGCAAGTAGCGATCGCCGGCGCGCCCACCAACAGCACGGGACTGGCGCTCAATATGACGCTCTTCGACGGCGGACAGCGACTCTATGCTCTGCGAACGGCGAAGTACGACATCGCGGCGGCCGAAGCGAATCGCGTGGCGGTCAAGTACAACGTCGCGCTCCAGGTCAAGCAGCAGTACTACGCAGTGCTGGCGGCAATCGAGAGCCGCGACGCCGCAGAGCTGCAGATGGCGCAGGCAACCGAGCAGTTCAAGACGTCAGTTGCGAAGGTTCGTGCTGGAGTCGCGACGAGGTCGGATTCTCTTCGCGGCGTGATTCAGGTCGGCAACGCGCAGCTGGCGCTCATCACCGCGCAGAGCAATAAGGAAGCTGCCGATGCGGCACTGACGCGTATAGTCGGATCGCCGGTACCGGTGACGGCGGATCCCGCTTCGGTGCAGGAGAACATGGCGGCACTTCCCGATAGCGCGCAGCTCGCGGCTCTGGCACTGCACGGTCCCGCCGTTCAGCAGGCTCAGGCGAACGTCGATGCGGCGGAGGAGTCACGCAAGGCGTCGAAGGCGACGTATCTCCCGTCTCTCAGCGCGAGCTACTCGCGAAACGGGAGTGGCACCGACGCATTCGGACTGGGGGACCGACCCTACTCGTACAACGGGCGGCTGTCATTCTCGCTCTCGTACCCTGTGTTCAACAACTTTCAACGCGAGGAGCAGGTAGTTCGCGCGAAGGTTGCGGAGACGAATGCACAAGTGGCGCTACGTGACGCGCAGCTTGGAGCGCAGGAGACTCTGACGCAGAACATCGGCGCGCTGCGCAGTGCGTCGCAGCGAGTGGCCGTGCAGGTTGCATCAGTTGCCGCGGCTCAGGAAGATGTTCGGGTACAGCAGCAGCGTTACAACATCGGCGCATCGACGCTGCTCGACCTGATCACGTCGCAGGCGGCGCTGGCGACAGCGGAGCAGGCGTTGATTCAGGCGCGGTACGATTATCGGATCGCACGGGCGCAGCTGGAAGCGCTCATCGGGCGTGACTTGCGGTGACGCAACGGCCCCGGCTTCCGGCAAACCCAACGAAAGAGAAATGAAACCATCATTGTTTCTGTCGCGATCGGCTGGAAAAACCATCGCGCTCGCGCTGATCCTGGCAGGGACCGTGGCGTGCAAGAAAAAGCAGGACACAAGCGTAACGATCGAGACGGCGGCAGTGGAGCGGCGAAGCATCGTTCTGACGGTGCAAGCGAATGGGACCGTCGAGCCGGTGAACGTCGTCGAAGTCAAGTCGAAGGCATCCGGCACGATTATCCGCATGCCCGTCGACATCGGGTCGAACGTGAAAGCGGGCGATCTCATGGTGCAGATCGATCCTCGCGACGTGCAGAATCAGTACGATCAGGCGGCCGCCGACGTCAGCTCAGCGACCGTTCAGCGCTCGACGGCGTTGGCGCAGCGCAACCGGTCAGAGGAGCTCTATAAGCAGAAGATCATCACCGCGCAGGAGATGGACGCAGCGACGCTCGACTTCGCGAATGCCAACTCCGCGCTGATCAAAGCGCGGACGAATCTCTCGATCGCGAGGGTGAGGCTCGAGGACGCGACCGTGCGAGCGCCGACGAATGGAACGGTAATCGAGAAGCCGGTATCGGTGGGCATGGTGATCTCGTCAGCCACGTCATCGGCGAGCGGCGGGACGACGATCCTCAAGATGGCGGACTTGTCGAAGGTCAGAATGCGGGCATTCGTCAACGAGACCGACATCGGCAATGTCCAGGCTGCGCAGGCGGCGACGGTGACGGTCGATGCGTATCCGAATCGGAGATTCGTCGGCATCGTCGAACAGGTCGAGCCCGAGGCCGTGGTGCAGTCCAGCGTAACAATGTTCCCGGTACTCGTCTCGCTCAACAATTTCGACGGGGCGCTCAAGCCTGGAATGAATGGCCAGGTCGTGATGGACATCGTTCGCAAGGACAACGTCCTCGCCGTACCGAGCGATGCGATCAGGAATACGCGCGATGCATCGACGGTGGCGCCGGTGCTTGGTGTGAGCACCGATTCGATCAAGACGGTGATCGCGGCGGCGAGGCAGGCGCGGGGCTTTGCCCGAGGCGGCACGGCCTCGTCGACAGCGTCATCGACGGCCCGCGGCGACACGACAGGATCAGGCGGAGGAGCACGCCGGTTCGGCGGACAGTTTGGCGCGGCGTCAGGGACTGCTTCATCGACGGGTCAGCGCGGTGGATTCACCCGTCAGGGCGGCGGTGCCGGGGCTGCTAGTGGCGGCGCTTTCGCTAGTCAGAGTGGCGGAGGAGCGGCGGGCACGGGCGGCACGGGCGGCGGCGGCGGGCCGATGATTGCATTCGTGAAGCGGGGAGATAGTTACACGCCGCACGTGGTCCGTGTTGGCATCAGCGATTTCGATTACACCGAGATTCTGAGCGGACTGCAGCAGGGTGAGCAGGTAGCACTGCTTGGAGCGGCGGTACTGGAAGCGCAGCGAGAACAGCTACAGGCACGGGTGAGAGCCGGCACTGGGGGCGGTTTGCAACAGCAACAGACACCGGCGGCTGGTGGCGCCGGCGGGGCTGCTGGCGGTGCGGGAGGGGCTCGTGGAGGTGGCGGTGGTGGACGGCCGCCGGGCACCTAAGGAGGTCGGATCATGCTGCTTGGCGAGACTATTGGCGTAGCACTCGGCGCGTTGCGGGCGAATAAGCTGCGCTCGTTTCTGACGATGCTCGGTGTGGTCATCGGAGTCGGGGCAGTGATTGCTGTCGTCGCTCTCGGACGTGGCGCGCAGCAATCGGTGAACGCGCGAATCAGCGCACTTGGGACGACGTTGTTGACCGTGTCTCCGGGACAGATCTTCGCTCCTGGCGGCGTCTCGTCAGGGAACGATCGAGCGCCGATGACGGTGGCCGACGCGAAGGGCCTCGACTCTGCGGGGCCGTCAGTCTCGGCGGTCGAACCGGAGATGCAAAAGCAGCTACAGGTCCAGTACCTCAATACCAACACGAACACGACGGTGCTTGGCACCACGCCCAACTATCTCGACGTGCGCAAGTACACGATTGCGAGTGGGAAGATGTTCACGCAGGGTGATGACCGCGCGAGCCGGCGTGTCGTGGTGCTGGGCGCGGCGATTCCTGACAATCTTGGAGTGCCGGCGGCGAGCCTCGTAGGGCAGAACGTGCGCATCGGCGGATTTTCGTTCGAGGTGCTGGGCGTCCTGGCGAGCAAGGGAAACGCCGGCGGATTCGGAAATCCAGACGATCAGGTTCTGATCCCGCTCACCACCGCGCAATTCCGTGTATTCGGCAGCGACAGGTTGCGCCAGATTGGAGTGCTCGCTACATCGGAGGCCGAGATTCCGCAGGCGATGGCGGAGATCCAGCGAACGCTGAGACGAGAGCATCGGCTGCGCGTCGGGGTACCTGACGATTTCCAGATTCGAAATCAAGCCGATTTTCTGAACACGCTCGGGGAGACGACGCAAATCTTCACGTTTCTGCTATCCGGAATCGCGGCGGTCAGCCTGCTCGTTGGCGGTATCGGCATCATGAACATCATGCTGGTATCGGTGACGGAGCGGACGCGCGAAATCGGGGTGAGAAAAGCGCTCGGTGCGACGCCCAAGAACATTCTGCTGCAGTTCCTGATCGAGGCGGTGGTGCTGTGTCTCCTGGGCGGAGTGGGCGGGATCATTTTCGGTTGGGGGGGCGCGGCGGCGCTCGCGAAGTTCGGGAATTTCAACACCTCGGTGGCACCGTCGTCGATTCTGCTGGCTTTTTTCTTCTCGGGGTTCGTGGGAGTGCTGTTCGGGGTGTGGCCGGCTCGGCGTGCGGCGGGACTCGATCCGATCCAGTCTCTACGGTACGAATAGAGACTGCAGCCCAGAACTACCGTTCGTCGCGGCCAGTTCTCGGTTTACTACAGTTCTCCGTTGGTGCAGTTCTCAGCCCTTTCCCGAATCGCGGCCATTTCCGCCCTTTCCTGTCGCGACGGATGTTCCTATTTTGGACCTCCCTCCGGCCGCTCCCGTCCAGCGGCCGGCAATCCAATAAGTCATGGAGGTCGAATGAGACTCCGCTACGTTGCGGTCTCTCTATTGTGTCTGGTCGCCGCAACTGCAGGTGGTCAGCCAGGCAAAAAGGCGCCAGCAGGGAAGAGCCCCGAGCTGCGTGTCGACTATACGAAGGAGACGCTGCCAAACGGTCTCAACGTGATCTATCACGTCGATCACTCGACGCCCGTAGCTGCCGTACTTCTATGGTATAACGTCGGGTCGAAGGTAGAGCAGCAGGGTCGAACTGGTTTCGCGCATCTCTTTGAGCACATGATGTTTCAGGGCTCGAAGAACGTCGCCAAGGGTCAGCACTTCGCTCTCCTCGAAGCCGCGGGCGGAAGAGGCGGCGCGGACATCAATGGAACGACCAATTGGGATCGCACGAATTATTTCGAGCAAGTCCCGTCGAATCAGCTCGAGCTCGCGCTGTGGCTCGAGGCCGATCGCATGGGAACGCTGCTGCAGGCGATGGATCAGGCCAAGCTGGATAACCAGCGCGAGGTCGTGAAGAACGAGCGCCGGCAGGGCGTCGACAACCAGCCGTACGGTACGTGGCCCGAGAAGATGGAAGAAGCACTCTTCCCGGAAGGACATCCGTACCACCACGATGTCATCGGGTCGATGGCGGATCTGTCGGCCGCCAGCCTCTCCGACGTGGAGAATTTCTTCAAGACGTACTACGCGCCGAACAACGCCGTATTGGTGGTAGCAGGTGACATCGATGTGCCTCAGGCGAAGCAACTCGTGCGTAAGCATTTCGGTGCCATTCCGCGGGGCCCCAAGATTCCTCCGCTGGCCAGCATGCGGTTGCCGGAGATCGTGGGGCATCAGCAACGGTACGTCGTCGTCGATTCGCAGGTTCCGGCGCCGGCGGTGTACGTCGGGTACAGAGTGCCGTCCGCAAAGGACGAGCGCGCTCCTGTTGTCTCTTTACTCGGCGACGTAATCGGCAGCGGGAAATCGTCCCGACTGTACGATGCGTTGGTGCGTCGCCAGCAAGTCGCGACCAATGTCGGCGGCTTCAACTTCGGACTTGCCGACGGCGCCGACATGCTCGTCTTCACCGCGACCGGTAAGCCGGGAAGCAACCCTGACTCGCTCGAAGTCGCGCTACTCGCCGAGCTGGCCGGAGTCAGCAGCTTCACACAGGGAGAGCTCGATCGTGCCCGCGCGGCAGAGAGGTTCGCATTCGTCAACGGATTACAGACAACCGGCGGATTCGGTGGGCGTGCCGATCGTCTAGCCGAGGGTTGGACGTTCTTTCACGATCCGAACTACGTGAACACGGTGCTCGGTCAGTATGATCGCGTCACGCTCAACGATCTAAACGCGTTGGCGCATGAGCGGATTGTTCCCGCGAATCGCGTCGTCCTGATTTACGTTCCGCCGAAAAAGCCAGCTTCACCGACCGCGTCGAGGGTTCCATAATGCGAAGGGCAACTATCACGATGAAAATCGCTGCTCTGTCGCTTGCCGTCGGCTCGCTCGGCAGCGCGGGCGCGCAAACAGTCAACCCGCCGCCACCGGGACCACTGCGGCCCTACGTGTTTCCGCGAATTGAGCAATTCCAGCTCGATAACGGGCTGAAGGTGATCCTCGTCGAGAAGCATACAGTGCCGGTGGTCGAAGGACGTCTCATTCTCGATGCCGGCGCGATGCGAGAGCCAGCTGCCAAGAATGGTGTCGCCTCGCTTACGGCGAGACTTCTTTCCGAAGGCACCACCGACATGAGTGGGGCCGAGATCGCGCGGCAGATGGATGCACTTGGCGCCCAGTTCACGACGGCGGGCGGATTCAGCACCGCGTTCGAGGACATCGTTGCGATCAAGAACGTGTTTCCGCAGGCGATGTCGCTCGGCGCCAAGGCGGTAATCTCGCCGAGCTTCCCGCCGACTGAGTTCATTCGCGTGAAGAACCAGGCGCTGGCAGGATATCAACAGAGTCACGCGCGCGCTTCCGGACTAGCGGGCGATGCTTTCATTCGTGCTGCTTTCGATACCAGTGCGCCATTTTCACGGCCTCCGTCCGGAACGCTTACATCGATCGGCGGACTCACCCGTGACGACGTCGTTAACTGGCATCGAACGATGTTCGCGCCGTCGGCGGCGACGCTGCTAATCGTTGGCGACATCACGCCCGGGGAAGCGCGCTCGGTTGCGCAGCAGGCATTTGGCAGCTGGAAGGCCACTCGCGCGGCGATGGGTTCTGTTGCCAATCCCATTCGGCGGAGCACCGGAACGAGGGTCATTCTCGTCGATCGTCCCGGCTCGGTGCAGTCGTCTATCGTGATTGGACAACCCGGGTTCCAGGCGACCGATCCCGACTACATCACGATGCTCGCTCTCAATCATGTGCTTGGTGGAGCAGTGAGCTCGCGCCTTAACACCAACCTGCGCGAGAAGCACGGCTACACCTATGGGATCTTCAGCGGACTCGATCTGAGGCCAGGTGCCGGAACCTTTCAGCTGCAGTCGGAGGTTCGGACCAACGCAACGGATTCAGCGCTGGCAGAAGCCGTCGGTGAGTACCGCCGGATCGTGACCGAGCCAGTTCCAGGTCCTGAGCTTCAGGGTCTGGTGAACAATCTCGTATCGGGATTCCCGAATGCCGTGCAGAGCGTCCAGGGTTTGACCGGGCGGTTGCAGAATCTGATCGTCTGGGGACTGCCGATGGATTTCTATACGACGTACCGCGAGCGACTGGCGGCCGTGACACCGGAGGATGTGCATCGCGTCGCGACGACCAAGCTCACGCCGAACAACCTCGTGGTGGTAGTTGCCGGTGACCTGTCCAAGATCGAGGCGCCGATCCGGGCGCGGAATCTCGGAACCGTCGAGGTGTGGGATCCTAACGGCAACAAGCTTCGATAAAAGAGCCGGCTCGAAAGAGCCGGCTTTTCTTTTTTTGGGTTCAAGTAATTTCAGTTGCAATGAAAGCAATCGTGATTACCCGTCCGGGCGGCGCCGAGGTGCTCGAGCTGCAGGAGCGGCCTAAACCGGAGCCCGGACTCGGTCAAATTCGCGTGCGTGTACGCGCGTCGGCGCTCAATCGGGCAGATATTCTGCAGCGGCAGGGAAACTATCCCGTTCCACCGGGCGTACCGGCCGACATCAGCGGGATGGAATACGCCGGAGAGGTTGATGCGCTTGGCCCATCCGCGACGAACTGGAGCACGGCCGACCGAGTGATGGGCATCGTCGGCGGCGGAGGGCACGCGGAATTTCTCTGCGTGCACGAACGTGAGGCGATTCGCGTTCCGAAAGAGATGCCGTGGGAAGAGGCCGCCGCGATTCCTGAAGCATTCCTAACTGCGTACGATGCGCTGTTCACCAGACTCGACTTGCGCAGCGGCGAGACGCTCCTCATTCACGCCGTCGCCAGCGGAGTTGGCACTGCGGGGCTGCAGCTCGCACACGCGGCAGGGGCGAGAGTGATCGGAACCTCGCGGTCAGCTGGAAAGCTCGAGCGCGCGGAGGGGCTCGGACTCGATGTCTCGATCGATGCATCGCGCGGCGACTGGGCCGAGCAGTTAGAAAGCGTGATTGGCAAAGACCGAGTGCACGCATTGATGGATCTGGTCGGCGGGATTTACCTCGAGGGCAATGTACGAGTGCTCGCTTTGCGGGGCCGCATGGTGGTGGTCGGGCTCACGGCCGGAGCAACGGCGCAACTCAACATGGGCGTGCTGCTGAGAAAGCGGCTTACAATCGTCGGTACGGTGCTTCGAGCGCGTCCACTGGAGGAAAAAATTTCGTTGGCGCAGGCTTTCTCGGAGCGAGTGTTGCCGCTGTTCGAGGCCGGTCGACTACGGCCGGTAGTCGATCGGGTTTTCCAGTTTGCGGAAATTCGCGCCGCGCACCAGCTGATGGAGTCGAACAAGACGTTCGGCAAGATCGTGCTGCACTGGCGCTAAGTTGCTTTCCGAGCAATCGCGACGCTGGATCGAGCGCGCTTCCGGCGGACGCGTGACTTCAGTCGCTGTTTTGCCGGGAGCAACTTCCTCTCTTCTCCACGCTGTCGAAGTCGAGGTCAGCGGGCACCGTCGCGCGCTGGTGCTCCGCCGATTCGTGAACGAAAAATGGGTCCGAGAGGAGCCCGATCTAGCGATCCGGGAGGGCACGACCATCCAACATGCGACCAGAGCTGGGCTTCCGGCTCCAGAGCTGGTCGCGATCGATGCGGATGGAACGCATTGTGGGGTGCCGGCGACGCTAGTCACGAAGCTGCCGGGCAGTGTCGTGCTCGAGCCAACGGACAAGACGCTGTGGCTCCGCGGCCTCGCCGAGTCCGCCGCGCAAATTCATCGGGTGGAGGCGAGCGGATTTCGCTGGAAGTACCGCCGCTACAACGATCGCGTGGCACTTGCTGTCCCTCGCTGGTCGACGCAGCCCGAGGCGTGGAAGAAAGCGATCGAAATCGTCGAGGGTCCGTCCCATTCCTACCGCGAATGTTTCGTGCATCGCGACTATCACCCCAGCAACGTCCTCTGGGACAATGGATGCGTCAGTGGAGTTGTCGACTGGGTCAACGGCTGCCGAGGGCCGGCAGGAATCGATGTCGCCTGGTGCCGCCACAACCTCGCGAACCTCCACGGTCTATCGGTTGCGGACGATTTCCTGGCCGGGTATATCGCGGCGGCCGGTTCGGATTTCGAGTACGATCCCTATTGGGACTTGATGTCGGTCGTCGAGCTGTTGCCGGGCCCACCATCGATGTACGAGGGTTGGCGCGCGGCGGGAATGGCTAATATCAGCAACGCAGTGATGCGTGAGCGCGTTGACAATTATGTCGCGAGCGTCGTGGACCGTCTCTAGGATTTTCCTTTGCGATTACGGCTCCGCCGATCCTGAATCAGTATCGTCACGATCATCCAGAGCCCGAGCACGCCGGCGATCACAAACCCGATCATGCCGAGCCGCCGCTGGTAAGCCATCAGGAGACCGCTCGCGACCAGCAGACCGCCAAGCACCAAGCCGGTGAAGATGCGATTGGCGACTTTCTCGAGGCCAAGCAAGAGGGATCCGAGTTGCGGAGCCTCGACGCGAACAGCGAAGTCATTCGCGACAAGCTTTTGGGTAATCACGTCGATGCGATGCGGGAGCGCACGAATCAGGTCGGAGGTTTCCGCCGCGATCTGGAATAGACGGCGTGGCGACATCTCGCGCTGCGCCTTCTTGTTCGCGATTTCGGCGGTGTACTCACGGATCGAGCGGCTCGGATTGAAATTCGGGTCGAGTGCCCGCGTCACCGCGTCGAGGTTGAACAGCGCTTTCGCGAGCAGCGTCAGCTCCGCGGGAAGCTTGAGGCCTTCGCGGAAAGCGATACTGATCATCTCGTACAGGACGACACCGGCCGGCGTTTCCTCGACGGTCTGATTGGTATTCTTCGCAATAAGTGCTGACACGTCGCGAATGTACTCGGCGCGATTGAATTCCTCTGGCGCTTCGCCCATCTCGATCAATGTTTGCGCCGCGGCGTCGCCATTGTTCTCCGCCATCGCCAGAAGAAGTCGCACGACGTGATCGCGCATCGTACCGGTGAGATGCGCAGTCATTCCAAAGTCTATGAGCGCGAGCTTCGGGTCGTCGCGCGGCGCTGCGGCGACCGCGGCGGCCTTGGCGTCGTTCTCGGATTGCACGAGAGCAGTGGCCCCGGGCCGCACCGCCTGCCGCCGGTCATCCTCCACCGATTCGGCGGGCGTGCGCGGATTGTCTCGACCGGGTAGAACTACGAACACGTTGCCCGGATGCGGATCGGCGTGGAAGTGTCCGCTGTCGGTGATCTGCTGCAGGTACGCGTGCGCGAACTCGTCGGCGAGGGCAGAGAAGTCGTACTCGATCCGGCTCACCGGCGGGATCGCATCGATCTTGACCCCATTGATACGCTCGGTAGTGAGAACTTTGTGCGTGGTGTAAGCGTCGATCACGCGCGGGATCAGGATGTGCGGAAACGTCGCGAGCGCCCGCCGAAAGGCAGTGGCATTGCGCGCCTCGGTGCGGTAATCGAGCTCGTCAACGAGCGCACGCTCGACTTGCTGGACGACCCCAATCAGATCGACGCGCGAGCCCGCCGAAGTGTGCTCCGTGAGGAACGTCGCGAGCTCTCTGAAGAACTCGATGTCTTCATTGAGCTGCTCCCGCAAATTCGGACGCTGCACCTTGACGACGACGCTCCGCCCATCGCGCAGCTCGGCGGCGTGCACCTGACCAAGACTCGCGCTTCCCAGTGGCTTGGGCTCGAGGCTGGCGAACAGCTTGCTGATGCGTGCGTGGAGCTCCGTCTCGATGCTCTGCTCGACATCGTCGAACGACATTTCAGGCACGTGGTCCTGCAGGTGCTCGAGCTCGTCGATGTACGGCTTCGGAAGGAGGTCGGGACGTGTCGACAAAACCTGACCCAGCTTGATGTAAGCGGGTCCGAGCTCGACCAATCGCTCGCGGAACGCCTTGGCTTTGACGGTGGAATTACCATCGTCGCGGCCATCCTCGGCGAAATCGGCGCCCTCCAGACTGAGCAGGCCCTGCCGGTTGGCAAAGTCGCGGAGTCCGTAGTTGGTAAAGAGCCGAATGGTCGCGACAAGGCGTGAAAGATGCTTTGGCGATAGAATCATGCGCTCAGCAAGGGGGCAGAAAGTATGCCCGCATCAGTTCCCGATAATCCGGCTTTCCGGTCGGCGCTGGAGCAGTCGATATTTATTCATGACAAAGAAAGGAAAAGATCGCGGGGCTGCCGCTGCCTCGGGCCGAGTGGCGGTGACGCGCGTCCCGAAGCCATGGGGGCACGAAACGATCTGGGCGCAATCCGACAAGTACGTCGGCAAAATCCTGCACATCAACGCCGGTCATGAGCTGTCCGTGCAATACCATAACAGGAAGGACGAGACCGTCTACCTGCTGTCCGGAAAGATCATCTACCGCGTTCAGAAAAATGGAGCGGACACGCTTGCCGACGTGCAACTCAAGGTTGGCGAATCATTCCGAATCATTCCGGGAACCATTCATCAGATGGTCGCGCTGACCGATTGCGATGTGCTCGAAGTGTCGACTCCCGAAGTCGACGACATCGTACGACTGAGCGACAAATACGGACGCGAGGGAACGACAGCCCCATGAAAGTCATCATTCCACTGGCAGGCAAGGGCACGCGGCTACGCCCGCATACGCACATCACCCCCAAGCCAATGCTGAAGGTCGCGGGGAAGCCGGTGATGTCGTACGTCCTCGACGAGTTGAAAAAACTTGGCAACGTCGAGCAGATCATCTACATCACCGGCCATCTGAAGGAAAAAGTCGAGGAGTACGCGCGCGCGGAGATGGATGTGCCAGCGGTGTTCATCGAGCAGAAGATTCAGGACGGCACTGCCGGCGCCATTGCGCTCGCACGAGACTACGTCGACCAGCCCGTTCTCATCATTTTCGTGGACACGATATTCGACGCCGATCTGAGCAAGGTGAAAAGCGTCGACGCCGATGGAATCATCTGGGTGAAGGAGGTCGAGGACTACCAGCGATTCGGCGTCGTCGTCACCGACAAGGATGGCAACATGACGAAGATCGTCGAGAAGCCGAAGACGCCGATCTCGAAGCGAGCGAACATTGGCCTTTACTACATCCGGAACTGGAAGCTCTTGTTCGAGGGCATAGACTGGGTGCTCAAACAGCCCAAGAATCAGGGCGAGTATTTTCTGACCGACGCGTTCCAGTACATGATCGAGAAGGGCGCGAAGATCAAAGTGATCGACGTCCAGGGGTGGTACGACGCCGGCAAGATCGAGACGATGCTCGAAACGAACGAGGCGATGCTCAAGCGCGGGCGGGCGCGGCGGCCCAAAAATACCGGCGACTCGACGATCGTCGATCCGGTCTACATCGAAGACAACGTCACGCTCAGGAAATCGAAGATCGGGCCCAACGTTTCGATCGGCGCCGGCTCGGTGGTCGATGGCGCCGAGATCAGTAATTCGATTGTCGGGTCGAACGCGAAGATCACGAAATCGGTTCTCAGGAATTCGCTCGTTGGAGACGACACCGTTGTAACAGGCGTGAAGGGCGAAGTCACCGTCGGCGATCATTCCGAGGTGCGCGCATCGTAGACGCGTCCGCGAAGTCGGCCGCTACCCCGACAATCAACCCACTACGAAAGCTCGGACGCAACATCATCGGTCTGGGCGCGGTGAGCTTCTTCACCGACGTCTCGACGGAGATGATCTATCCACTGTTGCCGATCTTTCTCGCCGGAGTGCTGGGCGCCAACGCCAGCTTCATCGGGGCGATCGAAGGCGCGGCTGAGACCACCGCGTCGCTGCTCAAGCTTCTGAGCGGGTGGTGGTCGGACAAGATCAATACCAGGAAGCCGCTGGTGGTCGCCGGCTACTTGATCGCGTCGATCGTTCGCCCATTTACGGCACTGACGCGCAGCGCTGGCCAGGTGCTGGCGATCCGCGTCACGGATCGAGTCGGTAAAGGCATTCGCACCTCGCCGCGCGATGCCTTGCTCGCAGACTCAGCACCTCCCGAGGCGAGGGGGCTTGCTTATGGCTTTCATGCTGCCGCCGACAACGCCGGCGCGGTGCTCGGACCGCTCGTCGCATTCCTGCTGCTCAGGCTGAACGGCGTCGGAGCGCTCGACACGAGCAGGCACCTTGTCGCGAACGACGAGCACGCCATCAGAAATGTCTTCTGGCTCTCCGCGATTCCGGCGGCGATCGCGATGTTGGTGCTGGTAGTCGTCGTCCGCGACGTGCCCCGTCATAGCGGACAGTCGAGCAAGCCCACGGAGGTGCCGACCCACGCGGGTTTGAGCGGACGGTTCTGGGCGTATCTTGTCGTCGTTCTGCTTTTCACGCTTGGCAATTCCACCGATGCGTTTCTGTTGCTGCGCGCGAATCAGCTCGGCGTGCCGGTGGCCATGGCTCCGATTCTGTGGGCCGTGCTCAACTTCGTGAAAGCGGCGACCGGAACGTATGGTGGCCAGCTGTCCGACAGGTTGGGCCGCAAGCCGCTGATCGTTGGCGGATGGCTTCTATACGCCGCCGTCTATTTCGCATTCGGCCGGGCGGTGGCGGCGTGGCAAGCGTGGGCGCTCTTCGCCGTGTACGGCATTTTCTACGGCATGACCGAGGGCACCGAGAAGGCGCTCGTCGCCGATATAGTACCGACTACCCGGCGCGGGTCAGCCTTCGGCTGGTACAATCTCGCGATCGGGCTCGGCGCACTGCCCGCTTCGCTCATTTTTGGCGCCATTTGGGATAGGTCGGGCGCGCCGAGCGCGTTCGTGTTCGGCGCGACGATGGCGTTGATCGCCGCGGTGATGATGTCGTTCGTCGCGCCAAGGTCGAAGCTTCGCGAGGCGAAGTGATCTCGTAAGCGGTTCGCGGATTATGACTGCTCCTCATCGTGCGAGTAGAGTGCGGCTTCACCAACCGCACCACTCGCCGAGGAGGTTTTATGAGACGCACACATGGCGAAGGAGTTCTTGTTATAGCATTGGTCACGGCATTCACCGGGTGCGCTGATCCCGTGAGCCGCGTCGTGGCGCCACTCCCGTCGATTGCGATCGCAGCCGATCCCACATCACCGCAGCCGAGCGAAGAGCGGATCGCGCTGACCAAAATCGCGCGACTGGTGGCCCTGGCGATGGACAACGAGCCCGCCCGCCAGCATCTGAAGCGCGACATGCGCGCGACACTTTTTCGCGAACACAAACTACAGCTCTCGTCTTATCTGCGATCGACGGCCGGCCGATCACTGCTCGACCGAATGGTGGCGCTGAGCGGCGGGGGTGAAACGGCGCTGTTCGCGATTCTAAACTCTATCCGCCCCCTCGAGTTCTACATGCCCGTGCCCAAGCATCGCGAATCCTGGACGGGCCAAGGCGATGTCCTGGTCCTATCGCAGCTGGACGAACGGGATGAGATAGTTTCGTTCGACGAGAGAGGGAAGCTGGTGACGCTCGATCGAAAGACTCCTCCTGAGCAGCCGACGCTGTCCATCGTCCCAGTGGAAACGCGGTTCGATCAACCGATGGATCCCACGGCGACGCGCAATGTCCGCGACGCCAACGGATCCGCGATCGGCACGCTTGAGCGCGCGGAGATCCGCCCCGCGAGCCTCATTTACTGCGCCGAGTCATGTGATGCCGGGAGCGGTGGAGGAACAGCACCGACGATCGCTCCGGGACTTTATCTGGAGTTCTCGCGGATTCTGGACATGAAGGAACCATGGTTCCGCGGCGATCCCGAAATCGAAGTCCACATTCAGGGCCCGACCTCTGCGGCCGCACCGACATACGCCGACGACCGGTCGTGCTCAGGCGAGCACGCGCCTGATTTTCGAAAGGTGTTCGATCAGAACACCGGATTCTGGCAGGGAAGGGTGATGCTGTTCTCGCCGGAAGAAATTGCCGGCTACACGAGCAAGTTCACGGAAGGCTTTCACGTTTTCTTCTGGGAAGACGACAACGAGCCGTGCATACTCAAGCTCGACACCAATGTGTTGATGAGTCTCGTGCAATCGGCTTCGACCGCCTTTGGCACCGTCGCGATCAAGGTTATTCCGGGCGCACCCTGGCCACTCGTCGCGGGCGCGTTCGTGGCCACCTTTTTCGCCAGTGCGGGGCCGTGGCTCCTCACGAATGACGATTTCCTCGGCATTGCCATCGATCAAACCAAGGTCGGGAACCCGTATCCGGACAACACGCATGTGATCATGGACGGAACGACCTTGAATGGCAGGGCCACAATCATTTACAGACAATGACTCGGGAGGCTGACAGATGTCGCGCTTATTCCTGGCACTTGGCGTTGGAGCCTATCTCGCTTCGGGAGCAACCGCCGCGCTGTACGCGCAGAATGCTACCTACGAGGACAGCGCTCTCCGACTCGAGGGTCATCTCGGCGACACGCGCATCGTCCGCGGCGTACAGGGGACGGTGCTCGGAAGAATCGGAGTATTCCACGGAATTGACGTTACCAAAGTCGTCAGCCCATCCGAGAATGCGACGATGGAAGCGATGAGATTTGCCCACGACTATGGACCGGGTACCCTGGTGGTGGCGTTGGGCATAGCGACTCTTGGAGCCGCGGTTGGCGTGTCGCAGATCCACGACGTCAATCGAGGCATCACAACGGGACTGACTATCGCGAGCACTGGCCTGATTATTTATGGCGGTACCCGGCTGGAAAGCGCATACAACGCGTTGTCGCGGTCTATCTGGTGGTACAATCGGGATCTGAAGAAGTAACGCTCGAAAAATGTATTCCTCGGGTCGCCCAAATCGTCTCTATCAGGAAGATTTGGGCGATCAATGAGGAACAATGAATTCAAGATTTATTCGGGCGCTGATGATCGGTGCCTTCTTTGTTGCGGCGACTGCAGGGGCTCAGACTGGCGGGCGGACAGCACCTTCCGCCGGCGCTCCGGAGCTCGGGAAATCCCTGTCATCCGCACACGCGACGTCAGTCTACGATTCTACTCGTCGGTACGACGCGCAGGCGCTGCGGTTCGAGTCGCATTGGGGTAGCGCGGACATCATTCGTGGCGCCAGCGATTCAGTCGTCGCGACCGTCGGATGGTTTCGGAGCTTCGACATCGAGAAGATGGTGGCGTCGTCGCCCCGCGCGGTGACCGAGGCGCACGCATTCGAGACGAACAACTTTCGCGGTTCGCTAGTGACAGCGCTGGGCGGAGCGACGCTGACGGCCGGCATTCTCGTCGCCAGCAACATGTCGAACAATGCATCGAGCCCCGTCCTCATCATTGCGGGCGCCGGTGCGGTAGCGTGGGGCTTGCAGCACGTCAGCCTGAGCTACGCTGCGCTTGCGCGAGCGATGTGGTGGTATAATCGGGATCTCAGTCGATAGCCTCGTCCGGAACTAGTAGGCGTCCCGCTGATGGCGAAGCACTGCTTGCTGTCGGCGCTTTTTTCTTTCAAGGACTTGTACGCTTCCAACGCCGATAGCCAAGCCAGGCCAGCGCTGCGACCAGTCCGAGCGGGATGACGATCCCGAGCGAGGCAATGACGCCAGCGATCAGGGCCACAAAATTGTGCCAGGCGCGGCGCAATGCCGACGCGATTGGATTTTCGCCGGGATTATTTCCGATCAGTGGCACCGGCTCGTGGACAGTAATGGTCAGCGTGCTCATCGCCGCTCTGGCGCTCAGGTAGCGCAACCGCCCTTCGTAGCGCTCGATCTCCTCGCGCACGCGAGCCAGCTCGCGCTCTACGCGTAGAACTTCATCAAGTTTTCCCGTCCTATTCGCGAGAAGGCTGATTAGCCGCTCTTCAAGCCGGCGCGAATTCTGAACGCGGGCTGTAACATCCACAAATTCCTCGCCGACATCCTGCGCTGTGGACGTGACCGTTTCGACCTTGCCGATGGTCGACAGCGTGCCAACGGCCTGATCGTATTTCGAGGCTGGTATCTTGAGCTCGAAGGTCGCCTGCCTGATCTGGTCGCGGCCGCCACTGACCGACGAGTTGGTGATGTACCCGCCGACCTGAGCGGCGAGCTGGCGAATTTTGAGGATCGCCGGGTCGACTTTATCGACCTCAATAAAGGCCTGTCCTGTTCGTATCACCATTGCGGGCGCATTGCCTGCCGCCGCATCGAGGCCCTGCAACGGGTCGGCGCCGGAGGCGTCCCGCGCCTCGACTGTACCGGGCGTCGCACCAGTGAATTGGGACTCCGGAGCCGACGGGGGCAGCGCTTCACTAGCGGCGCCAGGCGCAGCGACGCCAGGAGCGCCGGCGGGCATTCCCAGCGCGGAGGTCGACATCCCCCGCGCCGACGACTTGGCCGCAAACGCTATTTTGTCCGTAGCCGAAACGGCGTCACCGGAGGTCGGCGAGGAATCGCGCCCGCACGCGTTAAGCGCGCAGACGATCATGACCAGCAATTGCGGAGCTTTCATTTCCAACTCGGTTGATGTCTCAATGGAGACGTCACCCGAGTCAGGTCTTACACA
>WNGC01005236.1_pt1 | contig 17404 bp, 24 predicted proteins | sample 5400051 | NCBI WGS metagenome assembly WNGC01 (sample SAMN13153368, study PRJNA577476) | soil metagenome | isolation source: 20 cm soil or saprolite under grassland replicate 2 | place: USA:California | collected 2016-06-15
GACCTTCTTCCTGGAGTTCCTCCCGCTGATCGGTGCGCCGGTCGGGATGGGGGTGGCAGTGCTCATCGCGCTGGCCTTCAAAGGACGCCTGGTCGGGCTGCTGGCGCTGATCATCGCGCTCGGCGGCCACGCGATTGAGGCATACATCCTCGGGCCACGCGTGACCGGCTCGGCGACGCGCATCCATCCGCTGGTCGCCATGGCGGCCCTCTTGATCGGCGCCGAACTGGCCGGCATTCTCGGCGCGCTCTTCGGCGTGCCCATCGCGGCGCTTTTGAACGTCTTTCTGGGCGCCCTCTACCGGGCGCGCCGCGGCGAGGACACTCCACTATCGGCGAGCCCATCGGGGCAGGTGCACGCCGAAGCCCTGCCGCGCCTGTCACAAGAGATCAGCGAGGTGGCCGAGGAAGGTCCGATCGAAGACAAGCCCGTCCCACATACCGCCGGCGAACGATAAAGGCTACGTCTGGGGCGTCATCCGGAGATACGCGGCGCCACGCGCCTCGAGATAGGTAGCCGACGGCGTCTCGACGATGCGCGCAATCGCGTTCTGGCATGCCGGACAGCGCAGGACCACGCCGGGACCCCGGATGAAGGCCATCAGGGCGCCCATCCGCGCGTCGCGGGCACAGCCGGCGCAGCGGGCTATCGCCATCGTCATGTCGCGGCCGAAGATCTGCTCGAGCTGTCCGGCGACCGCGTTGCCATCGACCATCAAGGCGGTATTCATGTCGGTCTCGTCGTCATCCATGGCTGCGCCTCCTCATGCTCCGCTCGGGCCAAAGCGTTCCGTGCGAATCTGCTCGATCGGTAACTCCATCTGCACCAGCGCGTTCGCCACCGCCTCGACCAGCAACGTCGGTCCGCATACGTAGACGCGGGCGCGCTTGTCGAACGGCCTCATCACCTCCGCCAGCATCGTGGCATCGATCCGGCGTCGGTACCCCGTCCACCCCGCCGGCGGCTGGCGTGTGAAGGTATAGAACGGCTCGAATGTCCGGTCGGCGCCGGCCATGCGCTCGAGCTCGTCGCGATAGATGACATCCTCCGCGGTGCGGCTGCTGTACAGAATTCTCGCCGGCAGGGTCGAGTGCTGGGCGGCACGATGCCGGAGCATCGCCATCAAGGGCACGACGCCGGAACCGCCCCCGACCAGCAACAGCGGGCCACCCAGGCTCACATCCCAGACGAAATATCCGCCGATGGGCCCCCGGACCTCGAGCTGGTCGTCGGGCATCAGCACGTCGTGCATGTAGGGCGAAACCTCGCCATCCGGGATACGTTCGACCGTCAGCTCGATCTCGCCTAAGCTTTCGGGCGGGGAGGCAATCGAGTAGCTGCGCTGCGTCTGGTAGCCGTCGGACGCTGTCAAGCGGACGTCGTAGTGCTGCCCCGGCCGGTGGGCCATCCATTTTGGCAGCGCGAACGTGAAGCTCTTCGTCTGCCGGGTTTCGGGCCGAATGGCGGTGACCGTCCCGGCCTGCCACTCGAGCATCGGCTGCATCGCGATCAGTCTCCGCTGTATCGCTCCTCCTTCCACGGGTCGCCGTGAATGTGGTAGCCGAGCGACTCCCAGAAGCCGGGCTGGTTTCGCTCCGTTAGCCGAAGGCCCCGGATCCACTTCGCGCTCTTCCAGAAATAGAGGTGCGGCACGACCAGTCTCGCCGGCCCGCCGTGGACGGCCTCGAGCGGCTTGTCGTCGAACTGGTAGGCCACGAAGGCCTGCCCATTCACCATCTCATCGAGGGGAAGGTTGGTGGTATAGCCGCCGTCGCTGTACGCCGTCACGTAGCGTCCCGCGGGATCGACCTCGACGGCCTGCAGCAGGGTGTCGACGCTGACCGCAAGCCATTTGGTGTCGAGCTTGGTCCACTTCGTGACGCAGCTGATGTCGACCGAATAGGTCTGCGAGGGGAGTTTCTGAAATGCCTCCCAGCTCCAGGTCACCGGCGACCGGACGAGGCCCTCGATGGTGAACGACCATCGATCCAGCGCGGTATGGGGCGTCGGTCCCGCCGAGAGCACCGGGAAGTCTGTGACCAGGTACTGACCGGGCGGTAGGCGATTTTCGACCTCCGCCGGTCGCCGGCGTCCAAGGAATCCGCGCGAGATCAAACCAGCCATCGCCGACCCTCCTCACTGAGCGCGCTGACGGATTACCTCAAGCCTAATCCTGTGCGATGACGTAGGCACGAACTGGAAACGTCGCGCCGCCCACCCACGCGATGGGGACGGCGTGCAGACGTCCGGCGTGAGACGCCAGGGAGGCGAGGTTGGTCAAGTGCTCGCAGATCGGGATGCCGGCGCCGAGCAAGGACGTGTGTGCCGGTCGCGACATGTCGGCGGTGTCGTCGATGTTCAGCGAGTCGATCCCGACCAGGGCCGGCCCAGCGTCGACCAGCTTCTCGCAGGCGGCGGCGGTCAAGTACGGGTTGGCAGTGAAGTAGCGGTCGGTGCCCCAGTGGCGCGAGAAGTCCGTGCGCAGCAGGACGGCGGTACCGCGCAGGTCCATGACCGGCACGGCATCGGGGCCGATCGCGCGACCGATGCCAGTGACATCGACGACGACGACGGGCAGGTCGGCGAGGCGCTCGAGGGGAAGCCCGGCAAGGTCCGCACCAGCCCGGAACCGGTGCCGCGGCGAGTCGATGTAGGTTCCGGTGTTGCCGCAAAGATGCAGTGAGGCGATGAAGAATTCCGACTTGCCTTCGTAGCGTGAAGCGTCATAGTTGTTGAGAACTTCGACGCGCGGCGTCGGCAAGGGCCGGTACGTTTCCATGCCCTCGACCACCGGGTGGCTCACCTCGATGAACCGCGTCACAGCGGCAGCTTAGCAAGCTCCTGTCGCGACTCGGTTCGCGTTGCCCTACCGAACGACGCGGTACCTGACGTGTGTCACGGCTGGTGACGCAATCACCTCGATGGGTTCAAGGTGGGGATCACCGACGTTTTCCAGCAGTCGTTCGCCCGCTCCGAGCACGACCGGCACGAGGTGCAAATAGAGCTCGTCGAGAAGGCCGGCGCGAAGGTATTGCTGCACCGTGTGGGCACCGCCTGCGACCGCGATGTCCCTCTCGCCGGCCGCGGACCGGGCCTGCCGGAGCGCCGATTCGATTCCGTCGGTCACAAAGGTGAAGGTGGTGCCACCGTGCATCGCGAGAGGTTTGCGCGCGTGATGGGTGAGGACAAAGACCGGTACGTGATAGGGAGGGTCGTCGCCCCACCAGCCGGTCCAGCTCTCGTCCCACGGGCCGTCGCCACCGCCGAACATCTTGCGGCCCATGATGTAGGCGCCCACATTCGTGAAGAGAGCGCGGACCACTGTTGAGTCTGGCGTGTCGGGACCCCCGGCCTCACCATGTTGCTCCCGCCAGCTCGCCGTTTCGAACAGCCACTGATGCAGGCGCATGCCGCCTTCACCGATCGGGTTTTCCAGGCTCTGGTTCGGCCCGGCGACGAAACCGTCGAGTGAGATGGAGATCTGGCACGTGACCAAGCTCATGCCTTTACGACGTCCTCTGCCTGCCAGAATCATCGGTCATCGCGACCATCTCTCTCACCCGGCCATGCTCGGCTGACCAGGCATTCCAGACGCTCGCACACCATGCCAGCAGTTTCGCGTCGCGAGGCGGCCCCGGCTCGACCGCCACGACATCGGCCACGGTCAACGGCCCGACATCCCGGGGTGGCTCGAATCGGGGCCAGCGCGTTGAGGTTCGGGCCATCCGGATGTGAGCCTGCTGAACCTGGCGGCCGGTGAAGCCGCGTTCAACCGCCAGATAGAGGCCGGCGAGCGCGAAGGCCGCCCCGATCGTGGATCGCGACTGACGAACATGCTGGGCGCCGTAGGCATCGACCAGGTGCTGGTGGATGAACCTCGGATCGCCGTGGGCGAGGGTGTAGTAGGACAGCTCATGCATCAGGGCGCGACACTCGCCGGAGGCGTTCGCCTTTCGATCCGGCTCCAGGCCAAGCCGCGGGCGCTGCACGCCGCATCCCGGGCAAACGATCAGCACCGCGAGATGAGTTTAAGAGCTCCGTCCGGTCTTAACCGTACGATGAGCCTTGTGCAGGCGAATCGCACCGCGGCGCCGGCCGAGCTGGAGAGCCAGCTCGAGCAATACCGGCCGGAGCTGATCGGATATTGCTACCGGATGCTCGGCTCACCCTTCGAGGCAGAGGATGCGGTGCAGGAGACCTTGCTGCGCGCCTGGCGCGGTTACGAGCGCTTCGAGGGGCGGGCCGCCGTGCGGTCGTGGATCTACCGGATCGCCACCAATGTCTGCCTGGACATGGTGGAAGGCCGCAACCGCCGTGCTCGTCCGATGGATCTGGGCCCGGCGCGGCCTCCGGTCGAGACGAACGCCCACTGGATGCCGGAAGTCGCGTGGCTCGAGCCCATCCCGGACAGCCTCCTCGCCGAGGAGGGTGATCCGGCGGAGCTGGCGGTCACGCGTGAATCCATCCGCCTCGCCTTCGTGGCGGCGCTCCAGCACCTTCCTCCCCGCCAGCGCGCGGTGCTGATCCTTTGCGAGGTCCTCCGCTGGAGGGCGAAGGAAGTTGCCGAGCTGCTGAAGACCAGCGTGCCGTCGGTCAACAGCGCGCTGCAGCGCGCGCGGGAGACGCTCGAGGCCAGCGGGGTCAGCTCGAACGACCCGGTGCCGCCAATGGATGATGCTCGAAAGCAGCTCCTGGCACGCTACGTCCAGGCCTTCGAGCGCTACGACCTGAGCGCATTGACCTCGCTGATCCAGGAGGACGCGCGGCAGTCCATGCCGCCATACGACCTGTGGCTGCGCGGCCGGGACGACATCCTCGCCTGGTGGTTCGGGCCCGGCATCGGCTGTCGCGGCTCGCGACTCCTGCCAACGAAGGGAGCCAATGGTTGCGTGGCGTTCGGGCAGTACAAACCGAGTCAGTCGGGCAGCGGCCGGGATCCGTGGTCGCTCCTGGTCATCGAGACCGAGGGCGACCGTATTGGCGAGTTCACGTTCTTCCTCGACACGGCCAGGCTGTTTCCCCTGTTCGGCCTGCCCCCGCACGTCGACTAGCCGACTTCAACGCGCCAGCACGTCCCTCAACCCCATGAAGGTCACGAGCTTGCGGAGCTCAGGCGACGCACCCCGCAGCTTCACCTGGCACTGATGGCGGCCGGCGGCAAGCTGCAGCCGGGCCAGGGCGTCAACGGTCACCGCGTCTGCCGTGATGCCGTCGACGTCGCAGACCGCGAGCACGGCGTCAGACCCTTCGAGTAGCGCGCAGACGCGCCGGTATAGACCGGGCAGGTCGGTGGGTGCGATCGGCCCGCTGATCACAATCGTGATCGAGCCGCGCTCTGGCGTCGGCATCGTATGTCCAATCCGTTAGACGGCCGGCGCGTCGAGAACTCATCGGGTGCCCCCAGAGCGATGACTTTTTCTGAGGCTGGTCGTCTTAATAGGCGACAACTCATCGACGCCATCAAGCCCGTCAACCGTCGAAGTTCTATAAAGGAAGGATCATGAGCAAGAGCAAATCGACGCCCGACACCGCCCTCGTGTTCGACCACGGAAAGATCGTGACCGACGCGCAGAAGCAAGTGCAAAAGGCCATCGACCAGCTGGTCGATGCCGGCGCCGAGCGCGGCCTGCAGGTGGCCGTCTATCGCGGGCCGGACCTCGTGGTCGACGCTGTGGCGGGCATCGCCGACCCGCAAAGCGGTCGTTCCGTGACACCGGACACGCCCTTCTACAGCTTCTCGGTCGTCAAGGGTGCGGCCTCGACGATCATGCACCTCCTCGCCCAACGCGGCCTGTTTGACTACGACACCCCGGTTGCCGAGCTCTGGCCGGAGTTCGGCACCAAGGGCAAGCGGTCCGTCACCGTGCGGCACGTGCTCAATCACACGGCGGGAGTGCCGGGCATCCCGCTGAACACGACGATTGAGGATCTTTGCAACTGGGACAAGATGTGTGCGGCGATCGCCGACGAGGAGCTCTGGTGGGAGCCGGGAACGAAGGTCGGCTACCACGCTTATACCTTCGGGTACATCGCCGGCGAGATCGTTCGCCGAACCACCGCAAAGACGATCTCGCAAGTCCTGCGAGAGGACGTCGCACGGCCACTCGGCGTGGCCGATGAGATTTACTTCGGCATGCCGGAGTCGGAACACCACCGGCTGGCTCGCCTCGAGGATGCGCCGATGGCCGGGCCGATGCCCGAGGTGCCGCCCGACCTGCCGATGTTCAAGGCGGCGCCGATGTCGGCATTTCCCAATGCGACGATGGGCAACCGCACGGATGTGCTCAGCGCCGACATTCCGGCGGGCGGCAAGTGCTCGGCCAGGGCCATCGCCCGGATGTATGCCGCCCTGCTCACCGAGGTGGATGGCATCAGGCTCATCCCGGCGGAGCGCCTCCGCGAGGCGACCACCGCCTCGTCGACTGGCATGGACGAGATCTTCGGCATGCCGACGACCTGGGGGCTGGGGTACGCGATCGGAGGTCTCGGGCCCACGGCGCAAGACTCCCAGACGGTGTTCGGCCTGGGTGGCGTCGGCGGTAGCTTCGCGTGCGGCGACACCGCCACCGGGATCGCGTTTGCCTTCACCAAGAACCGGCTGACCCAGGACTTCAACGCCGCCAGCGAGCTCAGCGTGATCGTGAAGAAGGCGCTGCTCTGATCACGACGGACGGAACGGCCACCGATGACGCCGTCTTCTCCAGTGCCACTGAGATGGCCGGTATCATTCGGGCCGGTCACCTCTCAGCCCGTGAGGTGGTGGCCGCGCACCTCACGCAGATCGCCGCGCATAACCCTGCCCTCAACGCCGTCGTCACGCTCGACGCCGAGCGCGCCTCGGAACGGGCGCGCCAGGCGGATGACGCCCACGCCCGAGGAGAACTCTGGGGACCGCTGCACGGGGTGCCCTTCACACTCAAGGACGCCCATGCGACCGCGGGATTGCGGACGACCACCGGGTTCCCTCCCCTGGCCAATTACGTTCCCAAAGAGGACGGCACGGTGGCGGCCCGGCTCAGGGCCGCCGGAGGCATCCTCATCGGCAAGACGAACGTCCCCGTGATGCTCGCCGACTTTCAAACCAGTAATCCCATCTTCGGTCGCACCAACAACCCGTGGGATACCGCGCGGACGCCCGGCGGTTCCAGCGGCGGCGCGGCCGCCGCGCTGGCCTCGGGCATGACACCGTTTGAGATCGGCACCGATCTGTCGGCGTCGATTCGCCTGCCCGCGCACTTTTGTGGCGTCTTCGGACTGAAGCCGACCGAGCGGCGCGTCGCGCTCACCGGCCTGATCCCCGGCCTTGCCGGACCGCGGCCGCTGCGGATCATGTCCTCGATTGGACCGATGGCGCGCTCGGTCGAGGACCTGGCGCTGCTCTACGCGATCATCGCCGGACCGGACGGACACGACACGGAGGTCCCACCGGTAGCGGTGGAAGAGCCGGCCCGCATCGACCTGAAAGAGCTGCGCATCGCCGTCGCGCCTGCCTTTCCATCGATCCCGGTTGCGGCGGAAATCCGCGCCGCGATTTCGCAACTGGCCCAGCGGCTGTCTCCGGTATGTCGCGCCGTCGATGAGGCGGCGCTCCCGGCACTCGATTTCACCCAGGAACTCGCCAGCGCGGGGGCGCTGGTCGGCATGGTGATCGGGGCCGTCCAGCCCGGCGGGCAGGCACCGCCCGCAACCCTGACGCAGTACCTCGAGGCGCTGGACCGGCGCGACCAGTCCATCCAGGCCTGGGAGCAATTCTTCGGCCGCTGGGATGTGCTCCTCTGCCCAGCCGCGATGGTGACGGCGTTCCCGCACTGCGAACCAGGGACGCCCTTACGGGTCGACGGCCAGGAGGTTAGTTACTGGACGGTCAGCGCGTACGGTGCCATTCACCCGGGACCGCGACGGCTTGCCGATTTGGATTCAGCTGGTGGGGAAACGCTGGAGTGAGTCGCGCTTGCTGGCGGTGGCCGCGGCCCTCGCCGAGGTCACCGGCGCCTTCGAGCGACCACCGGGCTGCTAGCGGTCAGCGGTTAGAGAGTATTAGGGCCGGCAAGGGCCACATAATTCGTCATCCCTTGCTGAAAGCGAAACCTATTCGCGTCGATGTCGAGGCCTCCCCCATCTATGAGCTGTTGCTCCAGATGGTGGTCTTCTCGGGCTTCGAAAACCTCGAAACCTTCGACGTCGGCCGCGATTGGGCCGAGAGCCGCCGTCAACGGTGTCCGGCTGGACTGCTGCAAGCCCTGGATCACCTCGGCGGACAGTTCGCAAATTTGGACCAGCTCATGGGGATTCAAGCAGCAACGCCATCGCCCAGCATTCCGGCGTTTCTCCACCGCCTGGAGCAGCTGACACCGCGCGAGATCGTTCTCCACCTGACCGGTTTCTATTCAGAGCTCTATCCCGAGGATCTCGAGTCCACCATCATGGCCGCCGTTTCCGGAAGCCGCAAGGCGCGCTCGACTGCGGCACGCGCGCTGGCCGGCGACATGCGCGAGCGCCACGGCGCGATCGCGAGGCTGCTGGCAACTCCGGCCGCGGACTTGAAGGAGCTCGTCCTCGCGGTGATCAAGGGCTGGTATGAGTCCGTCTTCGCCGCAGACGAGGGAATCGCTCGCAGCCTGCTCGCCGCCGACGCCCGAGCGAAGCACACGTTGATCGGCACCAACCCGGAACACCTGATCCTGATCGCCACCGGCATCAAGTTCGGCGTCAAAGACCGGTTTAGAAAGGTGCTGCTGATCCCTACGCTCGTCATGCGCCCCTGGGTGGCTGTGGTGAACTACAAACGCCTGCGAATCTATGGCTATCCCGTGGCCGAGGATCCGACCTCGATCGAAACGGCGCGGCGCGGCCTGGCTCGCACCTATCACGCGCTCGGAGACGAAGCTGGGTGTCGTTCGATCGGTGCGCCCATCTTCGTGAACCTCCCTCGGGGGGATTTGGCCGGTCCTCCCGAATGTTTGGCCCACCGTAGGCGGGGATTGTTAGCCGGATCGACGACTTATTAGGCTCTGTTAGAGGACGCCTAGGTGGCGTAGGCTCCCTCGATCAGCTTGTTCGGGCGCTAGTCGACTAGGATTCGTTGATGACCGAGCCCGAGCGTCAAGTGGCCGTTGACTCAGGACAGGCAAAGACTCCGGAGCGGGCTCCCGGGCACCGCGAGCTCAAACCACCGGAATGGTTCGAGGAACGGCTCGGCACCTGGGTGCAGCGCATGGGTCTTAATGCCTGGACGATTCGCACGTCGTACAAGCCGAAGCTACGGGGCGCCGAAGGTTACGCGGAGGTCAGCCCCACATTCCTCGAGGCGGAGCTTCAATTTCGGCAGGACGTGCTCGTGGAACGCGGCGATGTCGTCATCGTTCACGAGCTGACGCACATCCTGACGGACGAGTGGGCCAGGGCGGTGGAGCAGGTCATTCACGACATGGTGCCGAGACGACTTCAACGCGAGGCACGCACCTCGATCCGGCCGCACGAGGAGTCGGTCGTGGAAGCGATCGCTCACGCGCTGGTCCGTACTGCCGAGCAGGCGACCACGAAGGCCGCCCCCAAGCCATAACCCGTTAGCGCTCTCCCGATCTTCGCAGCATCCCCCTGTGTGGCGAGCGGGCGGCCCTACGTTTGGGGGAGAATTTCGTGCTCTTCGGTGAGGAAAAGCGCGGTCCGCGTCCCGTCGATGAAATGCGCCTCGTCGGCGCTCGACGCCCGCCACTCGGGCGAGCGCCGGGCCGCCTCGAGGGCAGCGAGGTCATCGAACCAGAGCTCGGCCATGCCGTCGAACGACGGCGGCGATAGGTCCGCCGGATGGGGCGTGGGATGGCTCTGAACGAGGCGGCGCAGCCCGGGAATCCGCCTTCCGATCGGGCCGTGCACCTCGCGCCAATAGCGCGAGAACTCCTCGGGCGTCATACCGCGCCGCCGGGTGATGCAGTACACCAGCTTGATCATGGACGCGCACCCGAGCATACGATCTGCGTAGCATTTCTGGTGTGGACCGCCAGGAGAATCGTCCGCCGCGCCTGATTGCGATTTTTGGCTCCGGCGAGATCAGTCCGACCATGACGTCGGTCCACAAGCAGCTGACGGCGCGTGCCGGCCAGCCACGACTCAACGCCATCTTCCTTGACACTCCCTTCGGCTTCCAGCCGAATGCCGATGAGCTCGCCGCCCGGACGGTCACCTACTTCCGGCAGCATGTCGGCTGCGAGATTAGCCCCGCGTCCTTCCGGCACAGTGAACAGGCCACGCCGCTGGAGACGGAGCGATTCCTCGCCCGCCTGGGCGAGGCAAACTACGTCTTCGCCGGACCAGGCAGCCCGACCTACGCCCTGCGCCACTGGCGGAACACTGGGGTTCTAGAGCGGCTCGCTGCGAAGCTCGATCATGGTGGTTGCGTCGCCTTCGCGAGCGCAGCGGCGATCGGCCTCGGTGCCTATGCGCTACCGGTCTACGAGATCTACAAGGTCGGCGACGACCCGTCCTGGACCGCGGGCCTGGACCTGCTTGGCCGGATCGGCGTTCGATGCGCCGTCATCCCCCACTACAACAACCATGAGGGCGGCACGCACGATACGCGATTTTGCTACATGGGCGAGGAACGGCTACGCCGGCTCGAAGCGCTGCTGCCCGATGATGTCCTGATTCTCGGCATCGACGAGTACACGGCGTGCATCATCGATGTGGAGGCGCAGTCCGTGAGCGTCCGCGGACGCGGTGGGATCACAGCCCGCCGGCACGGCTCGGAACGCGTGTGGACCCGGACCACGTTTCCCCTCGCTGAGCTCCGCGCCCCGTCGAACGCGGCGTCTGCCACCACACCCCGCCGGCCTGAGACGGCTGCCGCCGCGCGGGATGACCTCGATCGATTCAACGTCGACGGACTGGTGGCAGCGATCCTGGAGAAGGAGAGCGTGTTGCAGGAGCGGGTCGCGGATATCGGCGGCGCGGGTGAGCGGGATCGGGTGCGTGCCGAAATGCGCCGGCTGGTGGTCCGCCTTGGTGATCTCGCGCGCGACGGCGGACGTGAGGAGGTGCGCGAGTACGTCGCACCACTGGTCGACTTCCTCCTCTCGATGCGGGGCGAGGCGAGGCGGGAGCAGCGCTTCCTCGAGGCCGACCGCCTCCGCGCCATTCTCACGGCCTGCGGCGTGGAGGTACAGGACACCCCGGCCGGGACCGAATGGTCCCTGGTCAACGCCTGAAGGGGTCAGCTAGGGGCGATCGATCGCAGCCGGGACGTGCTGCAGCGGGCTGAGCAGCGGGAGGTGGCGTCGTCGGACAGGGAGGAACCGGCGGAGGGCGGGGAGCTGAGACGGCCGCTTACTGCGGCTTCTGGCTGCGACTGTAGGGCGAGCGCTGCTCACTCGTGGTGAGCCGCGCGAGCGCTGACTCTTCACCGAGATATTTGCTCAGGCGCTCCACGTGCTCGACGGGCACGAAGACTCGGTGGCCGTCGGCATAGTCGAGCTGAAAATACTGGGCACTCGTCCCGTCGGTTGCCTCGAGCAACCGGGTTCCCACGTAACGGCTGAGGCCGTGCGTAGTGTGAAGCACGAGCTCACCGGGATTGAAGGGGGAAGCGAACTTCGCTGGCAACTTCATCAATTGTACCCGGCCTCGATCCATCCCAAACGTTTCACTCAGGGGACGTCGGTGGCGGCGGCCGACGCCGCGGTCCGCGTTGCGCCGGCGCTGGCTACGATCACGAGTGCGATGGCAACGGCATCACGAAGCGAAAGCTGCTGGCCGAGGACGAGAAAGCCGGCCGCCGCTCCCACAGCCGGCTCCAAGCTCATCAGGATGCCGAAGAGTTGTCTCGATAGGCGGCGCAGCGCCGCGAACTCGAGCGAGAACGGAACGGCCGACGAAAGGATGGCGACGAGCAGGCCGATGCCAAGGTTGCGCACGTTGGAAGCGCGCCTCCCGCGCCCGCGATGCCGAAAGGCAGCAGCGCCAAGGCGGCGACCGCCAGCGCGAACGCCAGGCCGTTCGGTCCAGGAACCAGGCGCCCCACGCGCTGGCTGATGACGATATACGACGCCCAGCCCGCGGCTGCCCCCAGCGCGAAGAGCAGGCCGAGCGTCGTGACTGCGCCGCCGCTGAACGACAGCAATGCCACGCCGGCCGCGGCCATCGCCGCCCAAGCGAGATCGAGTGGCCTGCGCGAAGCAGCGATCGCGACGCCCAGGGGGCCGACGAACTCGATCGTGACCGCGACCCCGAGAGGGATGCGCGCGATCGCCTCGTAGAAGCACAGGTTCATCCCCGCCACGATCAGACCAAAAAGGACGATCGCGCGCCACTGCCGGGCGTCGAATCGGGGCCACCGCGGTCGCGCGATCGCCAGCAGGATGCCGGCACCGAACGCGACACGCACAAACACCGTCCCGGCCGGACCAAGAAAGGCGAACAGATGCCGGGCGATGGTCGCCCCGACCTGGACCGACACGATCGCGCCGAGCGCGTAGGCGATGCCCCGAGACGGCCTCACCTCACGGTCTGTTGCGCCGGCACCGGCCGGCCTCGAGCACCTGACGCCGCGGCAGATCGAGGTCCTGCGGCTTGTGGCGAGGGGAATGACCAACAACGAGATCGCCGAGATGCTCTTTCTCAGCCGTCGAATAGTCCACCCGCATTTGCGCTCGATTTTTCACAAGCTCGGCGTCGGGCATCGAAGCGCCGCCACTCGCTACGCTATCCAGCACGGATTACTCTAATCAGCTCAGGAAGTAGCCGAGTTCGTACGCGAACGTGTCGTGGTGAAGCTTGAGGCACTCGATGATGGTCTGGCCGTCGAACTCGCGCACGTCATAGGCACAGAGGATCACCATCGGAAACCGTTTGGCCAATGCCCCGCATTGGTGCTCGAAGCTCAAAAAAGCCGGAACTGATTGCATTGCCGCCAATCCGGCGACAGGCTCCCCAAGAAAGCGAAAGGGTCCGGGCCGCTGCCGGGTGATATCGATGAAAACGCCTTCGAGGAGCGAAATGAACTGTTCGGGCGACATGACCGGTACAGACAACATGCTCAGCAGACCGGTCCCCTCCGCTGCCGTGACGTCGACGCCTTCGCGTCGAAGGCCCTGGAGGTACAGCTCTCGCGCTTCGGGCGGCGCGAAGAGGACGCTGGTCTGGCCAGACTGGATTCCGTCACGCAGAAACGGAAGACCCACGAGATCGCGCGTGGGACGCCCGTCGTCGTCCGCGAGAGGCCACCTTGCTCCGGCCCCATGAAACGCAGCAGGTCGTCTTCCTTGAAGCGGCGTGCCCGCCGCTGTCCCACGCGGCTTGCCGGCAGCAGTCCGGCATCGGCCCACCGGCGTAACGACGCCTCGCTCGCCCGAAGGAAGCGGGCCGCCTCGCGCGTGGTGAGCAATTTATCGCTCAATGCGCTCTATATGACTGATATGATAAGCAATAACGGTCGGAGTGTCACACAGAATCTCACATTATCCAGCGGTACGCAATAGTGCCTAGGCGGTCCAGGACAGATGGCCTGACCGACCGCGAGGTCGAGATCTTGCGACGCGTCACGAGCGGCCTGACCAACCGGCAGTTAGCCGAAGAGCTGGGGGTCAGCACCCGGACCATCGACGCACACTTGCGATCCGTCTATGCCAAGTTGGGCGTCAAGTCACGAAGCGCGGCCACCCGGTACGCGATTGAGCACCACCTCGTCTGACGCTTAGGCGGCTTTCTTTCGCTTTCGCGCGGCGGAGGGCTTGCGGGCAACCGTCGGACGTGGGCGCCGCTTGCCGGATATTACTTTTGGCTTAGGCTCGGGTTTTTCGGCGGGTGGGACGGTGCGTTCACGCTCGACCTGCTCGAGACCGGTCCTGAGCTTCTTTAGTCCGGCCTGAAGATCGTCAACACGCTGACGGAGGATGCCCGCACCACGCGTTTTCGCGCCCCGAAACCATTTTTCCAGGCTGGCGTCAGCCTGGCGCAGCATCGCCTCCATCTGATCACGCTGAGAGCGGGGCATAAGGACTGAAACGGTCCTTCCGGCGCGAGCTTGCGACCCGGCTCAGAATAGTCCCGTGGCTGACCCGCTCGTATTCACGGTCCGCTGGCCCGTGCGCGAGTACGAGCTGGACAGCCGCGGGCACGTGAACAACGTGGTCTACCTCAGCTGGGCCGAGGAGGTCGCCACAGCGCACGCGGAGGCGGCAGGCTACGGTCGGGACTGGTCGGCCAGCCGAGGCGGTGGCTGGGTCGTCCGGCACACCGACATCACCTACCACCAACCCGCGGTGTATGGGGATGAGGTCGAGCTGACCGTCAAGGTCGAGCTCGTCAAGGGCGCCCGAGGCGTGAGGCGGACCTTCATCCGCCGCGTCGCCGATGGCTTGCTGCTGGCCGAGGTCTTGACCGAGTGGGTCTGGGTGCGACTCAGCGATGGCCGCCCGACGGCGGCACCCCGCGAGCTGGTGGAACTGGCGGCCGCGGTTACCGAGGCGACACTGGCGAAGCGCCGAGCGCGTTGAGTTGCGCGTGCAGCTGTTCGGCCGGGGCGAAACCGTGATTGAAGGATCGGACCCGCCCATCGCCCGTTAAGAGCGCCGTGGATGGTGCGGTCAGGACCCTGAAGGCGGCCGCGACGGCCGGTTGGCGCGAGAGGTCGACCCGTAAGACGCGAAGCGCGGAGCCGTAGGTCGCCTCCACGGTTTCGACCGCCGGGTACTGCGCGGTCCGGCAGACGGTGCAACTCGGGTTGGAAAAGACGACCAGTGAAGGGCGGCCATCGGGCGACGTGCCGAGCGCCGTCCACAGACCGTCCGCCGGTGTGCTGCGCAAGCCCGCCACGCTTCGCCCCAGCCACCAGCGCGCGAGGACAACGGCCGCGGCAACGGCGACCGCGGCGATGGCCAGGACGAGCGCGCGCTCGACCATCTCAGGCACGGCGCAGGATGCCGCGCCGACCCAGCTGCGCCAGGATGAAACACAGCGCGCAGAAGTCGAGGCTCGCATCCAGCGCCACCATCACCGCGATGGGAAGCGTGAGCACCCAGGTCAGGATCGGATAGCCCGCCAGCAGTGACGCGGCCGCAAGCAGCCAGATCGTGCCGCCCAGGACCCGCGCGATCCGTCGAATCTCGTGATCCTCACGGACGTCGTCGCGCTTGAGGATCCCAGCTGGCTCGAGCACCCGCCACACCAGCTGGCGAACGACGTCGGCCGGCCACCAGAAGCGGCCCGCCAGCATGATCACAGCGGCCAGAGTCAACAGAATCGCGCCCGGCAACCCCTGCAGGATCAGGCCGACGGCAACCAGCGCGACCATGGTCCATTGGTGCGCTCTGCGCGCCGTTCGATCGTAGACGGGCATCTCGATGCTGGCAGCTGACATAGTTGATTCAATCGATCGACAAACTCAACAATCAGAGATCGCCAGTGTAGATGCCAGCCCGGGGGCGGGTCAAGCGAGAGTTCGAATCAGATGCGTAACGGCGATCGCGAGCTGCTCCAATTCAGGCAGCTCGAGCCACCAGGATCGTCCCTGGCTCGATGACGATCGAGCGGGCGGCAGGCGCGAGGGTAGGATCGCATACGGGCTGATGGCGGAATAACAGGACTGCCGCGCTTGGTTTGCTATTAGGGATATGGAGAACACATTGATTGGCGCTGTGTCGCGCCCCAATCTGGTCCGAGAGACAGCTCGAGCTCAACAGCCGAGGGTCTCGCGCTGGCTGATTCCAATCGGCGGCGGGGTGCTCGCTGCCTTCTTGATCGTGATCGGCACGCCGCACGTTGCCTGGTATTTGCGACTGCTCCTGGCCATAGTCGCATTCCTCTATATCGGCGGGCAATCGGCCGCTTACCTGTATACGAGCAATTCCGACCAGGGCTGATCTGGCGCGCGACGTCTACAATTTGACTATCGCGAAAAGTGACATCCTCAAGGTAGAGCGGGCGAGAGCCGACGAGACCTTCGCGCGGATTCTGCGCGAGGCCGTCGAGGCGGTCGACCGGGCCGGATACCCGTTCCTTGTTCTGGGTGGCCTGGCATCCTCGCTGGTGGGGCGCCCGCGCTGGACCCACGACATCGACTTTCTCGTCCGTCCCGGCGACGCGCGCGACGTCCTGGAGGCGCTTCGCGGCGCCGGCTTCACCACCGAGGAGACCGACCCGGTTTGGATCTACAAGGCGTTCAAGGACGACGTCATGGTCGACGTCATCTTCATGGTGATGGGCGGGATCTACCTCGACGCCGAGATGCGGACCCATTCGATCGAGCGCGACTATGACGGCCTGCGCCTGCGGATCCCGAGCCCCGAAGACCAGATCGTGATCAAAGCGATCGTCCATCGCGAGGAAACCTCCCGCCACTGGTTCGATTCCCTGGCGATCCTGGGGCGCGCCCAGCTCGATTGGACTATCTTCCCGAGGCGATACGCGAGAAATTGATCCACGATCCGCGCGTCGCCGAGCAGGACCTGAGAGTGGAAGTCCAGGCTCATCGGGTGATGCTCGGCGGCAACGTGGCGACCCCGCAATTGAAGCAACGGATCACCGAGGTGGCGAAGGAACTGTTGCCCGACTACGAGGTCGTCAACGAGACAACCGTCGTTCCGGCCGCCGAGCCGGACGGCGAGGAACCTGTGTCGTGATCCGGATCGCGGCCGTCGGCGACCTTCATTACGGAGAGGGCTCAATAGACATCCTCCGTCCCAGCCTGCAGCATCTTCAAGACCGGGCCGACCTCCTACTGCTCGCCGGTGACCTAACGCGATGTGGCGGGCCGGAGGAGGTCAAGATCCTGGCTGGCGAGTTGCGCGGCGTCCCGATCCCGGTGGTGGCGGTGCTCGGTAACCACGACTATCACGCGGACCGCGAAGACGAAGTCCGGCGCGTCCTCGAAGACGCGCACGTGCGCGTCCTCGAAGGTGAGGCGGCGGCCATCGACGTCGACGGCGTTCGGGTCGGCATCGCCGGTACCAAGGGATTCGGCGGCGGTTTTCGGGGCGCGCATGGCAGCGATTTCGGCGAGCCCGAGATGAAGGCGTTCGTCGGCCACACGAAGATGCTGTCCGACCGGCTGGAGCGGGCCCTGGCAAGCCTGGACGCCGACCTTCGCATCGCGCTCCTCCATTACGCGCCGATTGAGGCGACGCTGGAGGGCGAACGGCTGGAGATCTACCCCTTCCTCGGCAGCTACCTGCTGGCCGAGGCCGTGGACAACGCGGGGGCCGACCTGGTCCTTCACGGTCACGCGCATCACGGGGCGGAAAAGGGACGCACCCCCGCCGGCATCCCGGTCCGCAACGTGGCGCAGCCGGTCATCCGCCACGCCTACAACATCTATACGCTCGATGCCGGTCGCCAGGTCCTGGCGGCGGCCGCGGGCGGAATAAGCTAGCTACCCGACCGGTTGTTCGAAGCACAATGAAGGCAAGCTGGA